>Ga0058701_10001973_pt1 | contig 15164 bp, 11 predicted proteins | sample AgamicOrMae_FD_97039 | JGI IMG/M metagenome (GOLD analysis project Ga0058701, IMG submission 97039) | Agave microbial communities from Guanajuato, Mexico - Or.Ma.e | ecosystem: Host-associated > Plants > Phyllosphere > Phylloplane/Leaf | place: Guanajuato, Mexico | collected 2012-06-04
ATCACAGACGTTCGCGTACTCTGGGCCGAGATTTCAGCTATTTCGCGCGCCACTGACACCGTGGGCAATTGGGCAATCGGCACGCCATTAAGTGATGCTCTCTGGATTCAGAACCGATTGAAAAAGAACAGCTGCGCGCGGGACGAGCGAATCCACAGAGAGAAAACCAGACACTAGGAATTCTTAAAGGGATGCTGATGAGACGCTCAGTTTGCAAATTTTTGCGTTTCTCCAAAGAGCGATTACATGTCAGCGGAAGTCCAAGTTACATGATATATTCATATCAAGGAGAGATGGTGGACCTAACGGTATGTGTTTTCTTCAATCTGCTTTTCTCTTTTTTATTCACTAAAAAAATTGGGTATTAGTGTTTGAGCCTCTCAGGGATTATTTTCAATTGATAAAATATTAATTTCATTAAATTTTTGGGATATTGTAAAGTGCCTTTTCATTGGGATATGCTTAAGTACCTCGTACATTCCTTGGATAAATCCAAAACTCAATAGGTTAAGAGTTTGCTAAATTTCCTTTTTTTTATTTTTTTAAGGAAGATATTAAGATATAAGAAGATATCCAAAAATCGACAGCTTAAAATTTTGCTAAATTTACTTTTTTTTTGAAGATATTAAAGTGGAGTCATCGAGAGTACATTAGGTCATTAATATGGAATATATTATAGCTAAAGCTGTATTTGATATTGAGACGGAAAGTTTTCCTCACCAGCATACGGGTGGACGTACTCCCGATCCCGGTCTGGGCTGCAATAAACTTTGCCTATCCCTTCCTCTCCGGGGACAAGGTAAGCCTTCGAGTCCCTGGGGTCACTGTACGTGTCAACTATTTCCACCTGAAAGACAACAGAAAAGGAAGGTCAACCACAAGTCAATCCAACAAAACACGATCGCTAGCAAAACACATTGACAGGTGGCATTAGTTTTCAAGATTCGCGGAAGGTAAGTTGGTAATACTGACCGGATCTGCTCCTGGGGACCAATGGGAGTCGCAGCAAGCGCTCAGCGGTCGCCGTTTGATCACCAAGTCCACTGGGAAACTGTAGTCGTCACACAGGGACACCTGAAACACAACACAATTTCCAATAAGTTTTAAAATTTCTCAGTGGTTTAGATTTTGCGTGTAAGGCGCAGAGACAGTCGGAACATTTTTTCGTTGCACTCTTATTTTGAATCAGTGAGAATTTCTGAGATTCAGTGAATATTCAATGAATCTCATTGATTCAAATGTAAAGTGTATGGCAATAGTGGAATGAACTGTTTTTGGGTTGGAAACGGATCTGACTTGTATTAACGCATACGATTTTTTTATTGCGCAACAGTGCGAACTTCTGCATCGTTCATGGAGGGCGGTGGCGGCAGGTGCTCAAAGGGGATTGAAAGAGAAGCTTCTGGCCTGGAGGCGGCACAGGCGCCGTGCTGAGAGTTAGTTTCTCGAGTTCCCGATTAGGAGTAGAACCCTGCGGCGCGGCGGCAGGCTGTCAGGTGATAACACCCGAAATCCTCAGCACATGATATTCCCCGCCTGTCACAACACTTCCCATCATTATGAGAAATGTTCTCTTCAAAACATTTAAGCTATGAAAAATATTCCTTCCGTGCCGAGAGGGGGACTCAAAGTTCTTCACGAAATGAGCGCTTTGCACCGCATGATATCGTCAAGAGCCTCGAGTGTGAATAAGAGCGACATTTTGTAGATTATCTCGATTATGTTACTGCGAAAGGATTGTAAAACAGTTAAGTATTGGTTGGGTAAGGCTGCGTAGGGCCAGGTTAAGCTGGGTCAGGTTTGATATAGGTTACTAGAAGGTTCGTCAAAGCTAGTTTTGATATGGCAAGGTTAGGTGAGGCGAAGTTAGGTTAAGTTTCCGGTGATGAGATTACTCTTGAGGGATGATTTAAGTTGAATTTAGTTCGATAAGGTTATAGGTTAAGCCAGGTCAGGATAAGTTGGGACGATTCATGTGACCATGTGTTTGGTTGATCGAAGGTTAGTAAATTTAGTACATTGTAAATTAGAACCAGTGAGAGTCTCTGAAATTCCAAGAATTTTCACTATGAACCACAAGAAACTTTCACTGATTCAGATTGTAAGGTTAGGTGAGGACAAGTCAGATTTTAATGAGGTTAGTATTATCTGTATTAGTTGCGAGTCCTTTCTATTTCGAACTTGTGGATTTCCTCGGAATCCTGTCATTTCAGAATGACGGAGCCAATTTTTGAAAAATTCAACAGCCGCAAAGGGGCCGGTTAAGGGACCCTATTTGAGAGTAAGAAAGCAAGATGTAACAATGCCATCACTTTCAATCGCCGCTCACGGCGCGGCGCGGCGCGGCGGCGCTCTTTGTGAGAAGAGGTGCGCTCTGCACTTCGGCGGGCTTTCCCCCCCTCCCCTCCCGCATAAAGCACGCGGGCAATAACCGGAACCTGTGCTGGAAAGGAAATGCTTTCGCAGCCATTTCTCCTTCTTAGGCGCCCTTTCACCATCGCCACACTCCACTTACAGGGCTTTTTATAGGGCGTTTCAGTTACGTGGTTCATTGACGAACAAATCTCAGTTACAAAACTCGACATGTGAGAGAGATGGAGCGTTCGTCCGACAAACAATCTTATCTATCGCGATAACCCATCCAACCTAAATGACCGTTAAGAAACGACTGATTTTTCAAATCGATAAACTGGGTAGCTGTCATAGGCGCCAAAAACCACAAACGCCAACGCCGCAAGCGCCAATCCGTAACCGCCAAACGAGAAAAGTCGCAAACGCCAAAGTTCGAAACCGCACAACTAAACTTACCTAACCTTACTTAACCTAACTTAACCTAACCTATACAAACTTTGGCGTTTGCGACTTTTCTCGTTTGGCGGTTACGGACTGGCGCTTGCGGCGTTGGCGTTTGTGGTTTTTGGCGCTATCGAATGCCCCCCGATAAACTATTTTTTCAAATCGATTACTGCTATTGAGGAAAACTGCTCAAGGAAAACTTTTCAAATCTGTAAACCCAGACGGATACCATTTCAATAGAATAGACCTTTTTTAAAGGGAAATTAACAAGTATACAGACTCATTCAATTCAAGGATCGGTGATAGAGGTTCATACCTAAAATATTAATCAATATGTCTAGGACACGATTCTGTTTCATAATTCATAAATGGAAGTGGCCAATAGCCATTCTCCAGGATAAAGTTCTCTTTTCCCGATACGATTTTTTTCAGACGAAGTAGTTCCGAAGAAATGCAATTAATGGCCCTCCTTATAAAAGTAACGTAGAGTAAACGGAGGAAAAGTGAAAGAGTAAAAAGAAATAACGGGACAGTGTGTGTAATAAATAGTACTGTGGCTCTACTTCCCCCAATGCGGAGCTGTACAGCATGCCTTCTCCCTCCCTCCAATGTATTCACCCCACTGTGCGGCCAGCACAGCACAGCACACATCGGTGAAAGCTCACATCCAATCCGCGTGTACTGTTTTAGGTACGGGAGCATTGCTGATTTGCCTCTCAGAAATACAATGTTTCAGCATCACGGTATGAAAAAATTACAGTCATGTAATCATGAAGGATTACAAAGTCGTGTAATCCTTCAAAGTATAAGGGCATTGATACAGATTACACAGGTACGTAGTCCTGGGAAGGACATGGGAACAGAAGTGAATTCCACTCGATTCTCATAAAGCCATCAAAGTACACATAATTCAAAGAGATGGCGCGAAACTCGAACAGTCCTCGGTGACCGATATGAAGAAGATGATAAAGCTGTTGGGGCGCGGCGGCGGTAGAGGATGAATGGGCCTGGAATAGGTGTCGAAGATTCCCCCGAAGATGGGCCCATAGCGCTCCCCTCGGACTATCACCCACAACAATACGTCTCTTTCAATAAAAAAGAAAACATACGGAATGCATTGGCGCTCAGCAAATTGGTGTTCTCTCACCGCTCTCCGAGCCCACCGCCGCTAGACGCCAATAAATATTCAGAAGGCGGAGGACGAGTCGGAAAGGACCGAGCCGGGCCGGGCAACGCAAGCCTGCGGGCCTCCTTCTTAGGGGCGCCGGCGTCTTATTCGCTGGTCATTGTATCTTTCGCTGGCCGCCTATTGTATTCGCCAATTTATTGGCTCTTGAGAAATACTTGCGCCTTTCACATATTGTCAGCAGCATCTGCCCGATTCTCCCCACAACGCACTCAAAACAGCTTTCCAGGATGTATGTTTTTTGCTTTAAAGTAGGAATACAGATGATGTGTACCGCACTATGAATTTGAATTAAAACATCGAATTCTATATAAAAACACAGTTGGGGGGCATTCGATAGCGCCAAAAACCACAAGCGCCAACGCCGCAAGCGCCAGTCCGTAACCGCCAAACGAGAAAAGTCGCAAACGCCAAAGTTCTTCTAGGTTAGGTTAGGTCAAGTTAGGTTGGGTTAAGTTAGGTTAGGTTAAGTGAGGATAAGTTAGGTTAGGTTAGGCAAGGTTAGCATTGCGGTTAAGACCTTTGGCGTTTGCGACTTTTCTCGTTTGTCGGTTACGGATTGGCGCTTGCGGCGTTGGCGCTTGTGGTTTTTGGCGCTTATGACAGCTACCCGACACAGTTTGCCAAATTAGTGTTTAAAAAAGAGCTCACTGTAAAAACTAACCTCCGTTTTAGGTGTGCAAACAGGGGAAGACAGAATTGTTTAAACCAAGATGCAATCTTTCGTCTCAGATCCAACGCGTGCAGTTGGCTAACATCCAAGGAAACCCATGATTTGGTCATTGGGAATGAGGGGGGGACAGGATTGCGGCTTATTAGGGAGCTCATCAAGGACCAGAACCGAACATTGGCGATCACCCAAAGCCCGCTTTTGGTCCATTCCCAGCTTCCCTGTTTCGTAATCAACGGAAAGAACGCCCCACACCAACTTTCATTCAATCCTACTAAACAGTCAAATCTTGAGCGTTCATTGAAATTAATGCCCCACACTACAATTAGTCTCATTATGACCTAGATTAATTTACCTAACACTATAAGGTAAATTAATCTAAGTTATAACCTAACCTACTCTTAGAAAACATACGCAAACAGATACAACTTGAGTGATTAAACCTATATACAATATTTGCGCACTATGTCTGACAGTGAGTTTACTCAAGCTAAAAAGAAAAAATTATTTTAGTAATGTCTGCTAACTACGCGTATTCTGCCAGATAATCTGCAAATTTGAAGAGAAAAAATGTATATTACACTTTCTCGGCATTATTATTATGATTTCATTTCGTTAAAAAATCTAATCAGACTTAGATTCGTCGAAAAAAAAAGGAATCGTGATTAAAAACAGGGAAAAAAATCATTCACCGGCCTCCCTCTCGACCCCTAATTAAAACTGCCAATTTGCATTAGACGCCTTGAGCAGGGGTTAACCCTTTGTCCTAAGATGTTACTAGCTCAAACCCTTTTCCGACCCTAACCCTTAATAATCAAGTTCACAGAGCGGTTCAAACTAGCTCGATCAAAGCAAGTCAAATATTTTTCCAAGAAAATTTGCGGTTGCTAAGGGTCGACGTAGCATCTTTGTCCGAGTTTCCTGCATCTCCAATGAGTTAGCTTTACACAGTTTATTTAGCTACAATAACGAGAAAAGTTGGTGGAGATGAGGCCACTGGCCACGCGATCGATAGATAGCTATTTTAGCTATTATTATAGCTGAAACAACGTGGTTTGTTTTCAAGATCGGCTTCCATTTACATGCTCTCAGCAAACCGTTCAGTTTGTTATGACTGTTGAAACGTATGAAATACAAATACCTTCGCACTCCAGGCATGGGTCGACCATAAGAAGATATGTTCCTTCGGGGCAAAGTTTCTTTCAGGAACATAAATCTGCGCTTAAGAATGTCGAAAACATCCAGGTGATGTTCCCACTGATAATACTGCATTCAGCCCCTAGTTCTTGTTCCTTTCTCCACGAACCATGTCCATGGCTAAAATACGCCTAAGCGGGGCTGTGACCCTTTCAGTGAACGGAACGCGAGGTTCAAAACTTGGGTTGCCGTCGACAAGGGTTGGAGACGACCACCCTCTGAAAGCGCCCCCCCAACCCTCCCCATTCACAAACAAGTGGCTGCCACTCTGGGCTTGCCCATTACAACGCACCATTTTGGAATCGTTCATGGCTGATCTTTCGGGGGAGGAGGGGGAAATATTCGTCGCCAAGGCACGTGGCAGGGAAGCGAACCTTCCGTTTGTTTATGGCATATCTGAAAAGTGCTTTCAACACGGCCTCCACTCGTTTCAACATTCGGTATTTCGACTCACCGTTTCCTCAAACATCCCTTTTATTTGCTAGTCAAAAATGTCATTTTTTTAAAAAATAACAAGAAGTGATGTAATAAACATTTTTGAATGTTATATAATAAATATTTTTGAATGACTGGATCATTTAGCCGATGGTATTTCTTAAATACATGAAATTATTTTACCTTATTTTTTAACCGTAAACTAAATTGTACAAAAAAATTAAAAAATAGGGATTTGTATGAATTAACAAAATGTTGAAGGGTTTACAAGGATCAACAAAAATATAAAAATAGGGTATACAGGATTAAAAAAAAGATAGAGAAAAAAATTGAGAGTGAAGGTCCGGTAAAATATTTAAGTAAAGATACTTCAAAGGATAATAAAAGAAATAAAAGTATAAACAGTGCCTCACAAAATATTTGAAGGATTCTTTAAAGGATGACAAGAAATAAAAAAATGGCATTTTATAGCTTGAGTTTGGCAACAATGACCGTTACATATAAAAAAACAACAAAAAAAACACAGGATTCCATAAAGCAGCTTCGCGCTTAAAAAGAATAAAACGCAGTTTGAATAATAGGCAAAGAGGAAGAAATCGTCGAACCTTCCTGAATGATGAGAAGGGCAATCAAAACTTTGAAATACAATATTTTTATGTAGGGGAACTGTATCAAATATTAAAGGGAATCTAATCATAGGGCAATGTCATGACAAATAATATATCGGAATCTGATTTTTTTTGTAGCTAGTATTGGCGAATTGGAGGGCAGAGATCGGAGATTGTGGGGTCCATGGCGGGACTCATTGAAACCATGGACCCCATCCATTCGTATCGCATTCCGGCGGACGGAGCGGAGAACCCCTGAATGAATACCCCGACTCCAGTCCCAAGAGGGGAGCCCCAACCACCCTCCACCCCATTGGATGCGCTTCAAAGACCACTCTTCACTACCAAACATGTACACTCACCTAACACAAAACTGCAATGCTCTTTTAGCGCTGCAATATGAAGAGTGTATTGAAGCGTTTCTAAAGTTATTTATATCAAATTTGGGAGGTGGAATTTTCCATGAATTGGGTTCCACCTTTCGTCCGAAAAACGAGTTGGAGAAAGAAACAGACCTGACCTAACTTGAGTACCTATCCAAACGATCACCTAACCTGGTGATCACTCATTTCTCGGTAGCGGTTGCTGCCGACGAGAATGGACTAGCATCATTGTGATACCTCTCGTAAACGTGAGTAGATTGAACTGGTTTCTTTTCGGACATATGGGTACCTTCACATTTTTTATCAGCTGCATGAGTTCTGCCCGTCATTTCATTGCGTTTTACATTAAATTTGCGTTTCAACTTTACATTTAACTTACGCTACAACTTTACATTAAACGCCCTGCATACTGGCGGCCGATTGCAACATTGTGAAAACCATTGTACTATATGCATCGACATCAAACGGTAAAAACTTAATTTTAAAGGCTAGTGGTTTCTTATTTCATTGAGGGCAGTCATGGGTCAGCGATGACGGAACTTTGATTAGGCTGCACTACCTTTCGAGTACTTTTTTACGAGGAAATTAATGTAATTTCCAGATACCGTGCTGTGCTATTGTCGACGACAATACGGCGCGTTCAACAATACCGTGGCTGGCCGAATTCGATAACGCTGTTCCCTGAGTTAGAACAATAGGGTTTCCCACCCCTTCGGCGCCGCAGCACAGCTCCGCCGCACAGCTCCGCCGCACCGCGCTGTCTGGAGAAGTGCTCGGATAATGCGAACAAAGGAAAGCTGCGCGCACCGATCCCCCAATCAACGGCAAATTTTCAATTCGACGGAATGACCTCCTCATTAGCACAACACGCGCCATCATTAATACTGACCATACACAACAATGCAGAGTCCAGTAAAAACAAAATAATACTGATAAAAGGACAAGACACGAACAAGAAGTGATGATGTCTGTAGGCGAAAGAGCACACTAATAATCGTCGCATTCGATAGTGCCCGGATATTTTTTTACCATCCTTTCTTTCTTTATCTTTCTTTCTTTGTTTCTTTTCTACCTTCTTCTATAAAGGGCCGACATTTAAACCAAATTTTGCGATAAACGAAGTGGACTGTCCCTGACAGGCCAGCTGATCAGTTATCGAGGTTACGATGGTTAGCAAAGTATTATAGCGTAAGTTTTCTGAGATATTCTATGATTGGGTTCCAACTAACGTGAGCACGAGTGTTTCGTTGAGGTTTGAAGAAAGTACCTCTGAGCAATCCGCAGTTATTCTGGAGATACTTGTCCCATCGCGCCCCTTTAAATTCCTCAACACCCACTTGGAATATGTAGCACAGGTCCCCCGAGAGCTTCGGTTATCCCGCGCCAGTGGCGGACAAATCCACTTCTTGTAGCATAATGCATTCGCAGCGCATTCCATACTGGGACCGAATTCCATAAGAAGGACAAAGAGAATTGTGTCTTGCGTACAAGATTTATGCGCGAGTGTGCCCAGGATCTACGCTGCATGATTTATTCCGCGCCCCTTCCCCTCGCCCTCTCCCTTCCCTGCGCCTTGCTGCGTCGCACCTATCCACAGACTCCTTGAAAAATTGCCTGAACGGTTTCCGTGTGCCATTTCAATTCATTCGAGCCTTTCTGCAGATGATTTAAGAATTCCTTTCACCACGCGCGATTATTAGGAAACAAGCGATGCTGAGGCAATCTACAAGCTGTCAAGTAGATTAATGTGCACTGACTTGTCAGCCGAACAAAAAATAGCGCTTGATGGGAAATATTATGTTGATGCAGAGCTTTGTCAGAGGAAACCGATGAAATCAGTAAAATACTGAGGGGAAACATAAAAACGGCTCTTATTTAGGCTACAGTAACGTCACGTGTCTTATATCTTGCTTTGCTAACGTTCGGTTGTCGCCAAGTCTGATGCCGCTTATCTCTTGGTGGCAGTTGCGCCACCGAGAAGTAAGCAGCATCACGCTTGGCAAACATTAACCTTGGTTAGGTTAGATTTGCCTCGTTCTTAGTTTTTCCACAGACCAAGCCTAACAATGACGATGCCAAAACCTAATTTAGATAAAATTTGACAAATGAAGATAAATCAATTAATCAATTGCTTGGTTTGGTGACAAGAGACAGAAGAAAGCCTCGAATTTTCGAAGTTACAGTGCAATATGGAAACTTATTCCAGGTGCTAAATTTGGAATACTCTGGAAATTACTCAGAAAAAATAAGATTAAAGCTACGGAAAGGAAGGAAAAAAAATAACTCATTTGAATGCAGAGAAATATTAACAAGGGCCAGGCTTAAGTTCCGTGTGAACATTCCCCAGAAAAAATATGCGCCTGACGGAATTGGTCCAGGGGGAAACAAAGAGGCGGGCGGTGATGTTTTGATAAAAACGGGTCGTTTTCTTTTGACGGCGCGAAACGTTGTCAACATTTGTTGAAGGCGATTTTCGTTGATGTGCCAAAGTGTTCTCCATCCGTTCTGAACGCAAGACCGCTTCGCGCAGCACCGGTTGCACCGCACCGCACACATCAGCCGCGCCGTGCCGAGTCGCGTCCTCCCCTTCTGGTCCTCACGTTCAACATCACCGGGACTGTCCTTCAATTCAAAGTGGATTTCCCTAAAGACCGAAACATAACAAGGACTCGAGTCACCATTCCCTTCCCCTCTGAGCAGGGCACCCTTCCGTTTCCTGCAAGTGTTCGCTGTCTTGTTAGTTCCTTTTTTGGAGGGAGAATCCTGGGAAAACAAATCGGAAATGGTGATGGGTGCAGCGCTGATGCCAGTGGAAACAAAGCTGGGATGATAAAGATATCCGGAGAGGGCAGTTGAACGTGATGTCATGGCCGAGGGACAGGTCAATTGAACGGTGCTTAGGGAAGGAACTTATGGCATGATCGAAATTTAGACGAAAACATTTTTCTAGCCAAAAAGGAAGCGGTATTAAGGTTCTATCACACTATGCATTGCCACTAAAATCGAGCAGCCTATCAGGACGCAGGGCATCCACGTTCAGCGTCCTGATTGGGAGGCATATGCGAATAACAATGTCAACGGCAATGCGTAGTGTGGTACGGCTTTGACACATTTTAGCCAGATAGGTGACACCAAATTTTATACGTATATATTGCTCGGAAAATACATAAAAGCAGTTTAAAAAAATAAAAATAAAACGGTAAAGAAAAAATTGAGACCACGGAGCATGCTCAATCATGTGCTCGGACGGTTCTGGGGTACGGATTTTAAATTCCAATTCAGGAGTTATACATGAACTAGGTAGGCAACAGCCGGTGGTAAAAACAATAATTAGTTCCCCTTAAACACTTCCAACCATCTAACGTTACATATTCAACAAAAAGTTTTGGGCTCAAAATTTAAAAAAAAGGCAAGGGGTACGTTTTTTTTTCATTTTTTTTGGCCCGAATTTTTTTTTTGTTGAATTTGCATGTTTTGTTGGTTTGTTCTAACTGAGGGAAACTAAAAAAAGTTAGAACCGATGCATATCGCTCGATCCAACGAGTTAAACAGACCGGGAGGGTGAAAGAGTTCAGGGGCGGAAGGTACGAGTAAGAGCCGTAAATTTTGTATTCCATTTTTGACGCGATAAATCGACCAAGTGGGCTACCGACGACGGTAAACATCATTTTTAGTTCCCCCTAAACAATTCCAACCATAAAACGACAAAAATTCAACAAAAAGTTTTCGGCTCAAAATTTAAAAAAAGGCAAGGGGTACCCCTACGATTTTTTCAATTTTTTGGCCCGAAATTTTTGGTTGAATTTCCATGTTTTGTCGGTTTGTTCTAACTGAGGGGAACTAAAAATAATTAAAACCGATGTCTGTTGCTCAATACGTCGACTTTAACCGGACCGGGAAAGCGAAAGAGTTCGCGAGGAGGTGGTCGGAGGAGAAGGCGTAACTTAAAATGCTCTTTTGCGCGAGGGCAGGCCGCGAATGAGCGATAATATTTTAAGGTCATCGGTCTCCGGAAAAACAATATATTTACAAATAAGGCTAACAAAGAAGATCTTTAAATTAGCGATAAAAAGTGACAAAATTTACGGAAAAGTGACGAATAGTGACATAAATTTTCAGTGACAAAAAGTGAAAAAAGTGACTCACTGATAGCCCTACATGACCTAACCTTGATTAACCTAATATTTGCAGCTGTAAGTCGGTAATACTCGAAATCTAATGAAAAATTAAACATCGGATCTAACCAGCAGGAAACACAGGAAGCAGAAAATGCAACCTCTCAAATTTCTCGCGTCGCCTATTGGATATGTTTGAGATATATTTGAGATATATTTGAGATATATTTTGAGATGAGAGATATATTTGAGATATATTTGAGATATATGAGATAATTTGAGATGAGAGAGATATTTGAGGTATATCTTAAGATATATCTGACAATGAGATATATTTTAAGATATATGAGATATGTGTCAAGAAGAAATACTGATAACTTTTTTCAGGATTTCTTATTTATTTTTAGGAATCCGTCACCAATATTTTTTGTTGGTGAGGTTAAATATGAACGTGTCGAAAAGCAGTGTTAGTTCGTTGGGGTGGTAACCCTAGTCAATTTCGCTGGGCACACTGACACCAGTTTGATCGCGAGAAAGCGCACGTGTGCACTCATGCACTATGCATGGCAGAGCGAGGCGCCACCCAGTGCAGCAGCGCCCGGCGCCTGTATCGCCATAGGCGCCTGGCGCCTGCAGCGCCTAGCGGGCGTTTAACGGGGACACCCGCACCCGCGTGCGGCAGACCGCCCGGCCACGGCCGTGACTTACGACGCCATCCTGCCCCTCCTGGCGCCATGTGCCTACCCAGTAAACAAAAATATGGCCTGGAGGGGAACGACGCACAGTGCATACTTCATGAGGCCCTCGGCAGAGGCGCCGGCGCCGACCAACATCGTCCCTCTAATTACAAATTTTTACAAGACGCCCGCGGTTACTCCAAAACTTGCCCCACCTGCGCGCTTCGATTGGAAACATTTGGGGGCCTTGCGAGTTTTCTAGGTCCCCGATTTCGCACAGCTACGAAAGACCTGGAGGATCAGACCCAAACTTAATCTTCACTTGCTTCTCACACAAAATTGAAACCTATGCTAAACCTAAAATCTATCCACACTTAACTCGCACAGTCTAAAATGAACCCAACATAGTAAAAACTAACATCACTTCAGGTATAAAGGTGAAACAGGGAGAGAGCGTAATTGTGAAGATAAACCATATCAATGAAAAGGTCTCGTCGAGAGCACTCCATTGATATAGTAATTCATATCTTTAAATTACGCTCTTCCCCTGTTTTACATTCATACCTAAAAAAGAGGTTAGCTTTCACTGTGAACCGAATCGCACGAAATCATTGGTGGTTATCCCACTGCATTGTGAGGATTTGCGACATACTAGGTCAAGTTAACCGACGTTACCGCGGTTAAAGGCCAACACATATCGCTCCGTCCTATTTGAAGATAATTACGTTAACCTAGGTTAACCAGTACGTCGATGTCGCTCTTGGATCGGCTTAGGTGAAACAACTTCGAAAATTCCACGTCTGATGACAGTGCATCTCTATGAAATTAGCGTCCCTACTCCATGTTCCATTTTCTCGAAGCACGCAAATACGCGGCGGGGCCCTTTTTCGTCCGTCTCGAGTTGAGGAGCTGGTACAGCACAGCATCCCTCCTATAATCGAATAGTCCCATAACTGTAAGCTGAAACTTAAGCGCAGAGTGAAATGAACGAACGAGCAAGCTTCTTTTCTGTCTCCCCCTCGAGACGAGACGGGACGGACCGGGAAGGGACGGGACGGCTCAACGGCGTACAGGCCAATTAGGGTCTGCATGTGCTGCACGATCCGAATAAAGGGCCCTCAAAAAATACCCTAAAAAAGGATTATTCGAGTGGGCGCGCCCGCCATCCGCCCCTCGCGCCCCTCTGTTGCTTATCCGCCCGCGCTCATGGAAAGAAAGCTTAGAGATCGTTCATTTGCTATCACACAATACATTTAACGCTTAACCCAATGTTTTTAATATAATAAAAAAACAAAAAAAAAACTGATTTAGAAAGTCTAAAAAGTGGTCGGCTTCTTTTCCTTCTTTTTATAGGGATAGAACCCAGATCGGAACTTTCTCAAACTTTGCGGAGAAGTAAACCGCAATTTTGATAGCGAGCTAATCATATGAAGAGCGGACTGTAGCCAGTTAATAAATCGCTGCGGTTCGACTGTCAGATTCTCGTCCCGCCTCGGTCAAGGCCCGGTCCGGGCAGTCCCGGTCCGGGCAGCTTCCGGTTTGCCCGGCTTCAATTAATAACCAGCGAAAACGCTTCAAACTTAAGTTCCCCCATACGCCATTTCCGTCTCCGCTGTAAGTCTAAGTTACACGTAACGAATCACCGCTGCCAAGAACTGTTCGAAGCGACGAACAGAAAGCGAATACTTGCGTAAGGTTAGAAAAAGCTAGGATAAGTAAAGCTACGTTGAACGTGGGATTCGCAAAACGGTCGATTAAAACCCACAAACCCCCAAAGGATTTTGTAGAGAAATTTAGCTTAAGAGAAATTGGAATATTTTTTCCCATTGAAACATGCAATTTTAAGCTTTGGAAAATACCCAATAATTCAGGTTTCCAGAGGGGTGATATTTTTTAAATTGTGACAATACTGAACTGAAAAGATCCTCGAAAATATTTTTTTTCTGTTTGCGAACGGGTCTGGGTGGTTGGGGGTTAAAAGTTTATTTTCCATCACAAGCGTTTAGCCATGAACTCCTGATTCTGTCAGTGAAGAGTTATGTCGGTTCTCTAGTTAATTCAACATTCGATTCAATTTTTCGATTTAAATATCTTTTGGGCACACCCATTCTCCGCTTCCGACGACTAGACTTCAAGCAGGAAAACAAACAAAAGGTGGACAAAAATCTGATATTTCAAGAGCGGTCGCGGTTCAAAACCGTGTCTCGTCACCTTTTTTCCTGACCTTTGTCCTTTCCATCAGTCACAAATAATCGAATGTGCAGTTGTGAGGGGGCGCAGAGGTGCTTGCGGGGTTGCCTAGCAGAGGGTCGCCAGGGGCGCCAAGCTTCGTCACCTTTTCCTAAAATAAACAAGCCGGAGTGTAGAACGGTGTTCCTGGGAAGTCGAGTCACTGCCCACTCATTTTTCTGGGCGATCATCCGTGCGGGTTGCCTGCGTCAAGGGGCCCACCTTCACGCTCGCCTAATGGACGATGATGCTCCGCCAATTTAGCGACTAGAGCTTCTCTTTTTTCTTCTTCCGCTAAAAAGTAAGTCTAACAAGCAAGCAAAACGGACCGTTAAGTCATAGAAATGTTGCGAATTAAACAGTCGTAACATACTAACAATCTGAGCGAGCAGTATATCAAAGCTGTGGTGAGGCGGAAATCACGTATTTTTTGGCATGGCTCGGTTTAACTAGTTTGGCATAACTAGTTTAAGCGGTAATTCTAATAATGTAATGATGTTAAAAGAAAGCGGATCATGGATAGATAAAGAAAACATCTTTTCAAACTAAGAGAAATGTTTAAAATAATATACAGATCTATAAACGACCCTGGTATTAAAGTAAATCTGAAAGCATATTTATTTAAATGAAAAAAAAAGATTTAGTACCCATCCCGAATCGAACACCAAAATATTCACTTACCGGTCTGGCACGCTATCCACTATGCCACAAGTATGCTCGAATAGGGGAAGTCAAAACCACTACTTAACCCACGCTTACGGAAAAGAAAGCTTCGGTACCTGGGGCGTAAAGCCCTGTACGGTACCAGGTGTGACGGAGCTCCAGATTCATAGGCCTTACGTGTTATCCAAGGGAAGTGGGAATGACC
>Ga0058701_10001974_pt1 | contig 15162 bp, 7 predicted proteins | sample AgamicOrMae_FD_97039 | JGI IMG/M metagenome (GOLD analysis project Ga0058701, IMG submission 97039) | Agave microbial communities from Guanajuato, Mexico - Or.Ma.e | ecosystem: Host-associated > Plants > Phyllosphere > Phylloplane/Leaf | place: Guanajuato, Mexico | collected 2012-06-04
ATACTTTGGGCTGTTATGGGTTAAGATCATATTTTTGCTTAAACATATTCGATAACTATGCTGAGGATTTTGTCAATGAGAAAATTTTAGCATAGGGTTGAGGACAACTGATTAGCATGAAATGGGTTAAAGATGTAATATGCAAACGGCATCAAAACATTTATTTGCTGCCATGTGCTAATAGTTCCACTGGGGATAGTGGAAAAGTTGAAATTTTCACCACTTAATAGCCATCTTCAGTTTGTTAGCCGTGAGGGCAAGGCGTTATGCTTGATTTAAAAGCCTGTAACTATACCTAGACACACCCCAGACACGGGCGTGTCAAAGGGTATGAGGTGATTCCGAACAAATATTTAGCGTCTTTTGGATGAAAAATAAATGATACCCACGGAACACTATGTAAGTGCTCTTAAGTAATTGACTTTTTCATGAAAAGGATACGGATTAAAATGCAGCTGTAGGAAACGTTCTCGCATTTCGTATGTTCCAGTACATGCAGGCAGACTTCAGTGTTAGCAAAGTTGGAGGTACTTCAAAAACTATCGCATAACTAGAAACCAAAGTTTTGCAGAAACTCATTACTTCTATCAACGGTTTTCCTGGAAAGAAGCAAGAAACGGTTCTGTTTGGAAAGTAATGAACAGGAACCGCTTCCTGGAAACACTAGCAACATGATTACCTTGAAGCAAAAATGAGCATTACATATGATAAAAAGAATATTTGTCTATTTGATTACTATTTGGTAAATTTTAACTATTTAATAAGATCCATAATTCAATCAGTAACTTACAAGGTGTTAGGTTACATCGCCTGGCTTGTACGTAACTCGATTAGACCGTGCCGTATACCTCGCCTCGATATCACATCATTCAGCAATCAAAGAGCTTGGTGCCGCTTTAAATCAAAGTGCCTCCGAGAGGAGAGCGCCATCACGCTTGCGGGTGGCAATTTTTAACGCAACATGCCTCGACTTGTTCCGTTCAGGTTTGGAACGCGGTATGTAGGAGATTATACTTTTACAAACTCACAGTACTGACTCAAAGTCATGCTGCGTGGTTAACATATCTCTTTAAGGTAGTAGGAGCGACCTTGGTCGAGTGATCAGAATCGCTTAAAATTTGTGTGGCAAGCTCTTTAGGACACGCCGAATCCATTTTTCACAAGGAAACCCACTGTCACCGAGCTCAATTTTGAAATAATCACGATTGAATTATACATTGTTCTTATGGGAAAAAGGACATTCTTGCTTGTGTTTATATGATTTTTTAAGTTTACGCTATGTTTGAGTGATCAGAATTTCCTTAAAAACAAATCCTAAGCTCTTTTCAAGGAGGAAAACAAAAAGAAAAAAGAAAATGTAGGGGTCACTGATCAAATAACGACAATAACTAGCTTTAAAAAGCTTTTATTAGCCATATTTTGGTTAATTTTGCGTTATGCGTGTTTTTTGAGATCGAGAACTCGTCCGCATGAAAGACAGAGTGAATTTTGATGACCTTAGATGATAGTGCAGACCCTTCGTAACACAAACAAAAATTTTCAAGGGTTTTGAAGCATTTTTTTTTACCCGTCCCGCGGATCGGGCCGGACGTGAGTCTACTACACCTTAAATCATCCATTGTAGCCATAAGATTATCAAGCTGATTCATATGTCCAACCCGACAAAGCCTTAAAAAGGACATACGTTTCGAGCGACCAATTGCCAACCACCTAAACAACGGAGCAAACATCATATAGATGTTCCCCAGGCCGCAGAGGAAGCAGGGATCACCCCCCGTATCAAGTGAGCCCGACCTCCGACTGAGTTACTCTACGAATGCCCTTTGAGAAACACATTCCAAGGCCGAGCACTGCACGAGTTCCCTGGAAGAGTTTCCTTGGCCAAATAGTCTCAGCCCGTGGCCATGTTGACGCATCGCGATTTCCGGTAGGCATCTTCTCCCCTCTCCCTCTCCTTTCCCCCACCTCATCGTCCCTTCCTCTCCCTCCCCCCTCTTCGCTTCGCATCCCTCTTCTTATCCCCTCCTCAGAGGCTTTGGCACTCGCCCTACACTACACGCTAGTGACTCACTCATCCCTGAAATCTCTGAGGGCAGCTCTAGTCATGCTTTTACTAACGTAATCAAGTGTTCACCGTTTTCAACATAATTAATTTAACAAAGTTTGTTTCGACCGGAAATAATATAGCCAGCTGTAATTTCATGTTTGCGGTACGAATTACGGAAGAGTTTCATTTTTGTGGGTGAAACTTCTTTGAACTTGGAAATTGAGACACGTTAAGGGAATAGCAACGTTTTACGCTTATTCAACTTTGCGTACACTTTAAAAAGAGAATCTTAAATTTAGATGCAACAAATTAATGTCAAATCACTGATCTGAAAAGAATTACAGTTCAATTAATCACTGACTTAAATTCATCGTTTTAAACTGTAAAGTGCTTATTTAAAGAACGATATATTTGAATTTCAGTGAATATTTGGACTATTTTTTTTTCAGACCTGTGATTTGACTTTTGTTGCATCTGAATTTAAGATTCTCTTTATGCAGTAAACATTTCATGCAGGACTTGACGTGATCGGTGTGTCTATAAAACTTAATTGGTTTAGATATAGTGGATATAAGGAATAAAGTTAAACTAGGTGCCCTGCGTTACGCTTCGTTGTCGCTCCGCTCGGAGGTGCCTTCTATTTTGGGTTTGTTTGGAAACTACCCAACTGTCTACAAGTCTGATACTACTTTTATCTCGGCGGAAGTTACTGCTACTGAGAAGAAAGCAACTTAAGGCGAAATGAACATTGTGTTACATAAAACTAGGTCACTCAGGTTCTGTGCCTAATGACACGCTCGGCTCAACTTGTCGAAAAATGGCGGACCAAAAAACGCGGGAAAATTCAAACATTCAATTACAGTCCAAGCGTACCAACAGCCGAACACATCTAGTTTTCCATGTACTTTCCTACACATATATGGAGAACTTTTTATAGCCCTACAACCTCGTTATATATCAAAACCGAATTATAGTTTTGTCGCATCATTTAGACCCTGTTATTGTTTCGACGTTCTGCAGCTCACGAAGAGATGAAAATTCTGGACTTTAACTCGAACGTATTGCAGGCTTCGCTGTTCCACCGAGCTCGGAAAATTGTTATAGAGAAAGGAGGTTGTGTCAAGACTTGAGGAAAAGCAAGTTGGTGAAAAGTTTGAGCTAAAGAATCGTTGGCGGGATGCGGCGTGGCACGGCATGGCGGTAGAAATGCAACAGTATGATCGTCGTCTCGTCTTGCCTTGGAAGACAATTTGTCACAAAAAGAAGTGTCGTCTCCACGGTCGCGCGCACTGCGTTATTTTCGCAAAACGCAGCTTTACAGCGGGAAGGTCTGATCACAACTTTTACGAAAAATCCCATTCAATGCAGCAACAGTGCCAAATACTGGCAAAAAACGCATATTATATGATTACATTTAGATTTCATGTTAGTGGACGAACATATTCATCCTGCACTGCTCACTGCCTATAAAAGCATGCGTGATTGGTGGTCTATATTAAGATTACTTTCAAAACGTCAGTTCTATTGGCTCGCCTATAATACTACTGTATAATGGACACATGAACGCACGGAAAATAACCTAATGCATTTAAAATGAGGCAGCGTGTGAATAGTCACTTTGTATTAAAAAACATGCACTTAGTTTGGACTTTTTGTAGGTGACACACTCTAAAAACACAAGCGTGAATCCTGGGCTAAACAATTCCGCCTACGCAGCGTACTTTACCCTCCACCCTAACAGACGAGGAATTTTCGCAAAAATGAACGAAAAAAAAGCTAGTTTAATTTACGCTACCTTTTCGGGAGGGCGTAAAGAAAATTCCGCTGAATAAGCGGAATCGTTCAGCCCCGGAATGTACGCTTTTGTTTTTACAATGTAGGTAGAAATGGATCCCTTCTAAAGCAGTTGCTCCATTTTTATGCAAGTACTCTACTACGTAAATCATAACATTCTACAAGGACTATTCGATATGGGTGCGAATGAAAACAGACTGTGAAATGACAGCTTCAAAAACGAACCATTAGGATTCTCCGTTCCAAAAAGAGACTATCAGAAATATCGGCTTAAAAATTTAGAATCATCAGGATCGGAGCTCGTTAGATTAGGTTAACCTACAAGGTAATTGAGGCTAACTGACTTAGGTCTCTCTTCACTCCCGCTGCGCTCGGCTAATGGAAGGTGAAACAAAAGAAGATAAAGTATCCAACCTTTAAAATAACAGTGTATAGTTTAAGAAACCACAGGCCATCTACAAGCACAAAGCATCTACTTTGTTTTGATTTTCCTCAGACAGTTGAGACGATTTAATGAACGTACTCGTAAACTAGACAAAAACAAAACGAACGTAGCTTATCGCTTTCCTACCGAATGCCGGGGTCTTTGCAAACTTAAATCCTTTTCTAATTTCAATTTTATCCACATACATTGAATCATACACAGGGTAACTGACAAGAACAGATGATCAGCTTCAATGGGATGAGCAAACGATATTCCGACAGTCTTGCTGGAATATCAGCTGTGATTCATATTTCCTTAGTCATTGTTTATAGAAACTTAAACCTTTTTTAAACATTTTTAACGGCACTTTACGAAGCCTAGCATAACAAAAATTAACCTCAGTCTGACCTACAAATGAATAATCCCAAAATAACCTGAATTAGATTGCGTAGACTTGCCGCGTCACATGCTCGATGATGTACTGTCATTGCTGACACCCGAAACTAGATCACTGCAGAATAATCATTTTCCTAAAGCTTTGGAGTATATTTTGCGAGCCTTCCCATCCATTCGCATGTCGATTCTTGCTTGCGAATCTGCCAATCTATTTATGATGTTCTGCGGAATGTAAACGGAAAATCACTTTGTAACTCGCTAGATTATTCGGGGCTAGAATGGCTATCAAGGAACCCTTCGAATGTTTGAGAACTTTTACGGTGACATCGAGACTATTGCGCCAATGAAGGGATTGATACCAGCCGTTTTTAGCCCTCCAAGACGCTGTTGGTGCGCTTTTAGTTTATTACCCATCGATTTCGTAACTATTACGGTATGGGGAGTGCCTTAACGTGAGTTCATACCCTTTTACTTCAAAGTAAGCTGCCTACAATCTAAAGATGTTCACTCTTGTAAAATCAACTAACTAGATAACTTAGCATGCTACGTGATTTTTCGTTATGAGCTGTCCGAAAATCGGGCTTTTCACAAGGTTTTGTTTACGGTTTAAAAAATGACCTCGTTTGAAGACGGAGTTGTTGGGAAACGCAACAACACTGGTTGTCCATTTCCTGGGGGACCTCCGTATGTTAAGACTGATCACAGTCATTTGGGGACGAGATGAGCTCTATTGCGTTATAATGGGTGTGCCATGTTGTCCTGATCACAGCCGAGCTTTAAGGGAACACAGCAAAAGCGTTTACAGGCACCACCCTGAGTAATGACGGGAATGGTTGACCCACTTTTCCTGGTTAACCCTGCAATGCTCACAGTAATTGGAGTAAAAGTTGTTGTGTTAGATACAATCACAGACAAAAAAAAATAAAAAAAAATAAAAATAAGACCCACACTGGAGTGTTGCGATTGCCTACCTTCGCTTGGAACAAGATAGGTGATTGGCCAATAGTGCGGTTAGATGAGGTACCCAAAAGTAATTCAAAGGGCTCCTGACTCCAAACAGCTTATTTACATGTATAGATTCAGTGAATTTTTGACGTCACAAACCCGCCGGATTTGGAAAGTTCACGGAACTAAAAACACCCTTTTGTATTATTCCCTATTTTGACCATCCAGTCAAGCTGATGAACTACTCCAATAAATGAGACATGCTCTTGACAACAATGACTGACACCCGGCCGCTGTTACTAACACCAGCTGTAGCGTATTCTTAAGACAGCTAACTGATGTTGGAACGAAAAAATCAGAGACTTTGAGACACAGCGAGGGCAAAGAGCAAATATAGAGTCGTTAGCGGATTTCGATTCGTTGTTGAATGCCTGCAGTAGCTATGCGGTGCTGCGTAGGGCGGAGCGGTTTGACTGTACAATTGAGACTGAAAGTGGGAGAGGGGTGGAGAGGGAAAGGGCAACCGTTATTGTGTCTTGGCGAGAGCCTTCCTCTGAGATCCGATATTGGATACCATACAGATCCGAGCGAGGGTCGAAGGCACCAATAACATTGCCCTCCATGAAATTCAAACTCGATATTACGACCGCGTTTTGTAAACACTGCAGACATATTGATCAAAAATATCTCATTTCAACGTGATAAATAGTCTTAACTTTTACACCATAAATAAATTTCTTACTTCTTGTCATTTACATTTTTCTCCAGCGAAGTGACGCACAAGTGAACGGTAGCCGCAGAGTCTCATTCTAGTCGCTACAAAATGCCGAAAATTGGTATCAACGCTATTTTTTTTACGGTTGTGCCTTTCCAGAGCCTCAGAAGCAAATTCGGTATCGTATACATCTCGGCCATCACAAAACCCTTTAGGTTTGTAAACAAACCTACAACCTGATTATTCGTCACTTTTTAAGCTGACAATGACGCGGTTAGTTGTTGATAACAGCAGTTCAATTGAAAAAAAAATAAAAAAAAACTTCATGACGAACATACAAATCTAATGCAGCCAAACAAGTGGGAAGTTGGCCAACTTGATACCGTAAACAAACCCGACAACGTAAATTCAATCTGAGGTGTTTACGAAGTTTTCATTTTGTTTTGATTGTCTTTTGCTTGTATAATTGAAACGTATTATCAAAAGGATCAAGTTCATCTTCGCTAATTTGATAAAAGTTGTTCATATTGTTTGTCTCTTGGTTATTTAGTTACCTAACAGATCGGAACTAAACTAATCCAACGATGCTACTGCACGTTAGTAAGTAAAAAGTGTATAAAATACAAAAAAAACTCACTTCCTAATTACCTTTCCTCTAACAAGTTTGGTCGTAAACTAAGTGTAAGCAGAAATGAAAACGCCACTTGTTGAAGATCCTTCAGAAAAGAGAAATGGAAAAAAATCTAAGCACACCATCAAAAGGTCATTATCGGTAATTCAGTCGTATTGCTCAGCCCAGGTAGATTCCTTTACAAAGTATTTTGTAGGCGAACGAATCACCTTGATAGTAAACAAACATGTGGCATGTCACTAAGTAAAATGGGACTTTCACTTATTACGATGAAGCTGGCCACTTCTGCCACCACACAAGATCAAATAAATCCCAAATAGAAAAGCCTGTTCATCATAAAACTGGGGTATTTTTTAACGTTTAGTTCTGCCAAAGTCCCTTCAATCATCAAACTGTAACTGTTCAAATACATTACCAAAAAAGAATTCTTATGGGAAACAACTCCCAAAGCTCTGTGATTCCGGCCCTGGTCACCACAAGAAATATCTCAATGTGCTTTATTCCCAAATACACGATAAGCACTTTTGCTCATGAGAGCAAGGTAAAGTAAACAAGGAAAAAACGCGTTTTTCCTCAAAACAACACTTACTTCTGATAGGTTGAGCTTAAACTTGGTCTTCATGTTGCACTCACAACTCACACCGAACTTTTGCAAGGTGACCTTGCTGAGCAGCTGGCGCGATGCAGCACCGTGCTGTGTTTCTGGAAATTCTAGTTTTCCTTTTCCGCCACCAGGGAGCGCCAGATATACTTTCTGACGTATCGCGTCTCAAAACAAGAATCCAGCAGCGGAGACCAAAATGTTGAACTTTAATAAATGTGATTTTTTAAAACGATTTACCAACTACAAGTTTTGCTGGGAAGATTAATTGTAGTGAAAAGTATTGTTGTTAATGAGTGGAGGCAGATATTTTGAAATGATTGGGTTGTTTTCAACTTAAAATTAAAGTATAGATTTTTGTTCTTTTTTGCCAGATTCTGTTTTTCTTTTTAATCATTTATTTACATTTTTTTACTTGACCTCTTATACGATTTCACATAAAATCGTAAGAGTTCACTGCAGTATCAGAAAAAATAAGGGAAAAGGTCAAAATTGTCTATGGTTTCAAATGCGGGAAAAGAAAAAAGGAAAACCATCAACGAACTTTAGCGGTTAGGTTTGGTTAGGTCAAATATCTTGTGGCTACGCTTCAATATAATCTAACCGGCTAGAAAGAAAATCACCAAAAGTAGGAGATACAACTTCAAATGCACACTGTAAAGTCACTCCTTAAATTAGCTAGAACTACTCTTTGGTGATATTACACACCCGAGTGCATTCCGTGTGACAGAGATTGATACAACTAAGGGCTGTGCATAAAACTAGAACCCTTGGGATGCATGTACAAGGTCCACCTTTGTTGTGATACATTCAAGTTTATGTCTGTTTTACGAGCCCAAGCAAAACAACCCACTTTGTTCCCCACGGACCTACAACGAGTCGTTCGAAACCAGTTCAACTCGCTCTACCCAACGTATGAAAGGTATAGAAAATCCTGGTATACCGATGCGGGAGGTACACTTAGTAAAATGGCGCGCCCTTGCTTTTGGCATGATTACACTATTCTGGTTTCCCCCGAGAAATTAAAGCTTTACAAAAATCAGTCAGACGTAATGAGCAATACCGGAAACCACCAACAGACGCATGCGTTTCCCAGCTTGTTGGCTACTTATCTATGGAAATAGATTTTCGTAGCGTGGCATTTAGAGATAGAGGAATATGCAGGCCGAACAAAAATTCTTGGCTGTTTCGTTGATATCGGGAACACAGCGCACCCAACCCGAGGCTTAATGAGGGAGTTTCGAGTACTATCAAACCCTAATTAACGAATAAAACTGAAATACACATATTTTAATAGAAAAAAGTTAGTATAACTCTTGCAGGGAAATATTTACTGTAATCGCAATACTTGACTACGGATCACCAAATATTGTGATTTTTTTTAGCTTCCCCACAGACCTAGTTATTCAAAAAAATTTGAATAGCTTATAAATGCAGTGATAAACTTAGCACGACTAATAGATTAGATAGACCCATATAAGTAAGAAATAAGTAAGATTAAATAAGGTGTGGCTATTGACCCGACACATTAATGTAGGGAGACTTGAAGGCACGTAACCAACCTAATGCATTTAAAACGGGAGGTGACTTGAACGCATGGAACCCAACCTTATACATTTTAAATGGGTCAGTGGGTTAAATAGACACTCCTATTTAACTATAACTATGATTTTATCTCTTCCCATACAGCCGTTAGTCAATTTAGTGTTTGTCGATAAACAAAGTCTAAAGAAGCCAAATGACCCGCTCCTTTTTCTTTCAGTATACTAAACTACATCTAACCGGAAAAACTTCCCAAGCATTCACGGCTCACAAATCTGTTTAGTATTTGTGAAAAGTTGCTTTGTAAATACATTTTCGAAGACAACTTGTGCTCTTATTTCACAGGAGTGGCAAATTCTTTCCTAAGTGGGGAACTACTAGAACGAAAAGTAAGTTTCATTGGCTGACCTTGAGGCCTCCTTTCCGGCGATGTCGTTTCCGTCCTCTTCTACTGCCGCCGCACAGACAGCAGACGCAGGCAGCGGCTGCCAGCAGCGCTGCCGCCGCGGCCGCCCCGCCGCCAGCCAGGCCAGCCCATAGCAGCCAGCCGTCCGCCTTGCGGATCGTCGTGGCTGTCACCACGACGGGGAGCAGCAAGGAAGCCCTGGCGGAGTCGCGGCCCCGGAGATTCCGGGCTTCACACCCGTACTCGCCCGCCTCCGCTTCAGTTACATTGTACAGAGACAAATTACTCCATTTTGATACGCCCTCGTCCTGGTCCAAGGTGTACACCTGTTAACATACCTTCAGTTGTAGTTCCCTTGAAATGGCTAATTTAGTGAATGGTCTTTTACCTGTGTTCGATTAACTACCGACTTGAGCATGTGTGGCAACCAGTATACGATATTATCCGTGAATTGTCGAACGTATAATCACTTTGGCTGCCTTTGTCACTCAGATCGGTTTATCTTTGAACACAGGTAAGGACGCTTTCATCTTTGCTAAACAGCTTTAAAAATGCATGTCGTGGTACAAAATAAGTTCTTAAAATAACAAACTAGCAAATCTTTTAAGACACAAACTCTCGGTATCGGTAACACGAAATATTAGTGTTTGCAAATATCTTCAATTCACGCATACAAAGGAACCGTTATGAGAACGGTTTGTCAAAACTGACCATTTTTTTCTGACATCATCAATACTTCTTTCTTCTTTACTGCATTTACACTACACCACTTTTGCTTAAAACTCCTGCAGCATGGAAAAAAGGGTGGTTCTTTTATGAATTTCTTTATGTTATGTACTGGCATCTTCGAGGTTATTCTCGGGCCATAAACATGAGCAACAGAAAATGTCTTATCATCAATCCTTTTCTAAAAGATAAAAAAAAATATCTGATTTTTTTCACGATAAGCTAACATTACAGATTTAAGGCAGTGTTTTTAAAAATATCATATATTTTTCAAATTGTTGAGTAACACACAATAATTTAGGAACTTAAAAAGAAAATAGTTTTATTTGTAAGAAGAGAGTAGAGTGCTACTACTGCGACTGAAATCTTTACCTTGTTTATCAAAATCGGGCGTAAGTATTCATGACCATGAATTTACGCCCTTCAACTTGCTAGCAAATTAGTAAACAATGTATACGCGTCGAATAGCCGCTTACTGTCAAGTTCAAAACCCACATTACCTCAATACTTGTAAAAGGCCTTAAAAATATCGTGTAACCTTTTATATCCATACGGCACTTTATTACAAGCGTTCCCACCACCTCGACATTCTATTTTTTAATTTTATTTATTTGTTGAGGAAAGAATTTCAAATTTCAATGAAAATAAAATCGTTTGTTTTTATCTCTTCGAATTATCACATAATATATTTCTCATCGAGCGGTAAAAAAGATGCCTTTTTGCACGTGCTTTATAAACGCCTCTTCAGCTTACTTAATGTTCATAACCATAGACATTTATAAAAAGCCGAATTGTAATATTATGTATTTAGGCGGCCTGAGCAGTGAGCCTCATTTTAAGTTAATAGACTATATATATGGGCGTTTCTCCGCTCAAACGGCCGCACAGGCACTAGAATTTGGAGAGGAACTTTTGTCCGCTTTCATGCATACGCAACATCTCTTTAAAAGTGTCCCATTTGCTGAGCTCGCCTACCGTGTCAGGCTGGAAGGCACTGCCATTTCCTACAGCTTTGCCATTGAAATACCACGTGACTTCCGGTTCGGGGTCCCCACGAATCCGGCAGCGGAATGTCACGTTACCACCCACTTCCTGCTGGATGGTCTTGTCACTCATGCTGACTTGCGCCTGGCACGCAAAGTCCGTCGATTCCACGTCCTCCCACAATCGCCCCGCTAACACTCGCGGCTCGGTGCAGCTCAAGGGTAGGGAGTACAGATTGCTCGCGAGGAGCCATGTTCGAAAGGGGCGAAGATTGCAGTCACACACCCACGGGTTCCCGTCCAGCGCAAGCGTCTTGAGCTTTGGCAGACGAACTAAAGCACGTTCGGACAGCACTGATAGTTTGTTACCATGGAGATCTAGAGACTCCAGGGCTCTGAGATTCACAAACGCGTTATCATCCACACGCTCCATCTGGCAACTTTGGAGTTCAAGTGTTCGTAGATGAGGTAAATCGGGGAATTGGTAGGCCTCCAGAGTGGTCAAGGGGTTCCGGGAGAGGGTAAGCAGCCGCAGCCGCTCGTTCCCGGTGAAGGTTGATGGCTGGATGGAGGAGATCTCGTTGCCGGATAGGTCCACCTCCACCAGGATTCGTAAATCCCGGAACGCGTCCTGGTGCACTTCGCGTACTCCGGCGTTCTTCAGGAATATCCGCTGCAGGTTTAGGAGGTTGACAGAGCTGAAGGCAGCCGGAGGTAACGTTGGTATCCGATTGCCTGACAGGTCCAAAACCTGAGAACAAGATTGTAAATTCATTAGGACGATAGATAAGAGAACTTCTTCGATCAGAAAAAAATCGAGGCCGTCTGGGACGACGTTTGTCCATCCAAACAACATTGAAAATAGCTATACGTTCCCTCCAGATTGAGGCCTGGATTTTGTCTTGGGAAAAGTAGACTTGTACCAAACTTTAGATATCAAAATCTACCATGGCTTTCCTGCTGTTCATACTAGAATACAACCTAAATAAGCGTACATTTCGGAAAAAATATACTGAACGGAAAAAAATCTAGGGGAAACTCATACCAGGCAAATATAGGGGCGGAGATGCAAGAACACGTTCAGGTTGGTTTGTGTTGTTTTATGGCGCTGGGTTTGGCTTACTTAGATAAATTGGTTCTGGGTTGTTTTAAGTCACTTTTTGAGGTTTGTTGTACTGTAAACTTGCTGGTGCTGGAAGGGACAACAAGCGACTCTCAACGCTGCACTGTAAGTGTGATATGTTCAAATTTGACTAAAGAACAGAAGCTAAAATGTTCATATTTAAACTAGTCAATTTTGACTATTTTTTTAGTAAAAAATAACTATTCTTTACTCACTTTTAACTATTCAATTATTCATTTACGGCTTACTATTAGAAACAGTCGAATTCGACTAAATATTAGAAGCTAAAATTTTAATATTTCAATTAGTCAATTCTGTCTACTTTTTTGCCTAAAATAACTATTTAAATAGAAAAAAACTCGGGGATCAGTAAGAATACAAAAAATGACTTATTTTAGACTCGGATACCAAACTAATATTCGTACAAGAAAATATTATTATTAAAAATAGTAGAAATGTTTTAACCGATAAAGATAAGTCAAATTTGACAGTTTTAAAATGAATTTAAAAATGACTATATTAAATAGTCAAACAAAAGTAACTACATGGATTTCTCAAAAAATTACTATTTCAAATTTAGAGTGATGGCCTGTTGTTACTGACTAAAAATAATACTAGGCTTACTTACGATTAAAAGATCAAAGTGAACATTAAAACAAAGAAAAAACACGAAAAAGACGCAATTTTGAAATCTAATGCCACTCTCTGAAATCAACTCGTTGATATTGGAGCTGGAATGAGAGCCGAGTTAACTCTGAAACCTGTGATGTTACTGTGTGATTAATCTTCTTATTGTATTGATTTTACCAACCGAGCTTTGGCCTGCATCTAATACGCGGATACATCTTCCTCGTAGTTAATACACTAACTACGATGGCGTGACCGACAGGGCTACAAGACTTGGAACATAGTTGAGACATCACTTAGAACATCATAACATCGGTAGTGCTAACTCTATCGACGAAACATGCTTTGGAGTTTGGTGGGAGATGCTGTAGTATGGAACGGTGTAAACTAGCAAACAAAGTTCTCTCGGCTCGGGTAATTTCTCTTTAAGGTATTTCATTATTTACGCTGGTTAAAGTGAAAGGTGTATGCATAGTGTTTCAGCGAATAGTTTTCAGGAAGAAAACTTTTAGTTGACCAAAGCTCTTTCATCGTAAAGGGCACTTGGAGTTCAAGGGCAGTTTATTAAGCCAGGAACGATACTTTCACTTTTAACAGCAACGGATCGAGAGAAATGGGCGGAAATAGTTTTCAGAGGCCACTTCGACAAAAAATTAGAGTTCGAAGGAGTGCTAAACAGTCAAAAGTTACACACCAACGCTAAGGTCCGAACAAAGCCACGTCGCAAAGGAATGGTTGATGTTATTTCTTAACTGAAAAGTCTTTTTTGTATGTATTGAAACTAGATTGACTAAGATTCAGAGGAGACTAGTCAAGATCGGACTGAAGAACCCTCGGACTGGGACTATAGAAGTAAATTTCTTGACGTAAGTCACTAATATTTCTTCAATACAGTCAATCACTTTTCGCCTTTTTTTAATTGATGATCGCGTTAGCTTTTGACGATACGGGCACGTCTAGACGGGTCTAGATTTACCAAGTCCTTTTTACGTAGAAACTATACCTTGTTGGTCTTGTAAAAACCACTTAAAGTTTTCTAAGCAAACAAAAAAAAAATGGTGTGGCGAAATGCATGCATTTTCTAACTTGCATACAAAGACACATTTGTAAAAATCAGTCCACTTATTCCAATAAAATCCTGAAGGAACGTAAAATAGTATTAACATTTTTCTCTAAAGAAAGTAAACAAAGAATCATATTACCAAAAGAAAAAAAAAATTATACTCGACCATTCCATTTCCGAAAGAAGGGGCAAAATTTGTAAAAGTTGTGCGATTTTCCTTTGCAAAAAAGTCAACAGAGTTAATTCAAATTATTCAAATAGATGTAAACAATATCTTGGGATTAATACTTCCTCGGGTTGAAACGAGTCTATGCCGTGTTTGCGAGTGCTTCTTGAAAGGCCTTCGGAAATCGAGCTGGTGGCGCAAGCAATTGTAACCACACAATGAACAAAATGACAATATCCAGGAAGTGTTTGTGGTGTATAGCATGCGTAATAACGATAGTATCTTAATTGTTCGCTGAATTGCATGTTGAATTCGCCCAACAATGTGTTCCGTAACCGTGAAGCGAGACACACGTGGCTCCTGAGGGAGGTATCACGGCTCTATTTCCACACGTCGCGAAGAAAAACCGCCAATTTTAAAAACCTCCTACCCTAGCTATCAAAATATTCACGCTTTCAAAATATTCTACAGTATGAGAGGAAAAATTCTGAAAGAATTTTGATCAGCACCGATTGTCTTTACGTCGGGAGAACAACCTCTTTCCGAGAAATTGTTTCTTGTCAGCTGGTCACTGTTTCTGCCACTGCGTTGTTCTTATGTTCACTCAGAACGAATTACATTATTAGGTTAAAGGTCATCCAACTCTGCAGGCCTTATTAACTGATTCGTGTCCTGATAAAGCCCCTTGCGTATTGGTCCTTTAGACAGCACGATCGTAGTGCCTTAAAGTTGTGATTATGAACATTACATTATAGCAACCGTATCATATTTTCCCACATCATGAACAGTTATGTCGTTGAGCGATTACTTCGACACATAAGAATGAAAGAGTCGTATGATCCGCGGCTGGTTAAAAAGCGTCGTATGATCCGCGGCTGAATAAAAAGCGTCGTATGATCCGCGGCTGAATACAAAGCGGCGTATGATTCCGAGCCGATTATAAAGCGTCGTATGATCCAAAATGACAATTGTG
>Ga0058701_10001975_pt1 | contig 15158 bp, 8 predicted proteins | sample AgamicOrMae_FD_97039 | JGI IMG/M metagenome (GOLD analysis project Ga0058701, IMG submission 97039) | Agave microbial communities from Guanajuato, Mexico - Or.Ma.e | ecosystem: Host-associated > Plants > Phyllosphere > Phylloplane/Leaf | place: Guanajuato, Mexico | collected 2012-06-04
GCAATACTAACCTAACCTAACTTAGCCTAACCTAACTTGACCTAACCTAACCTATACGAACTTTGGCGTTTGCGACTTTTCTCGTTTGGCGGTTACGGATTGGCGCTTGCGGCGTTGGCGCTTATGGTTTTTGGCGCTATCGAATGCCCCCTGCTGGAAGGTGGCAACGTTCGCTAATTATTTCCTAGTCGTTCGGTTTTTTCCTTAATTAATCTCCTTTGCATGAATATCAAAGTTCGATGACCCACTTTTCTGTCGTCATTTTGAAGCAAGGATTATATACATAGGGTTGATGTGGCGACGGTTTTTGTCACGGCCACCGCGAGCCCGTCGCATTAAGCTTCTCTTTCCCCCTCCCCGATGATGTCATGTCTCCGTTGACACCCCCACCTTCTCTACAAGAAACGGACGAGACGTAAGTTCACTTCTCTCTAGACGTGGTAGTGACCGCAGTTAATCTCATTTTAAGTATTTGTGAACGCTCTATTATTTTAGTTTGACATGATGTGATTGTAAGAAAGGTATAAGCTAAAAAAAATAATTTTATGACTGACTAGAAGTGGGTCATACACAGAAAAAAATAGATTATCGAAGTGTCGATACTTTTGGTCGATATTTCCTGTTGAATTGATGTAGCTCAAATTATTGCTACCCTTAAAATCAATGCACGAACCGTTTCTTTCTGTTTCTTAAAAATGTACACAATATTTTACAATATATTTTTTAATAATTTTACAATTTATTGTTGACGAAAATGGGTCTGCTTTTACTAGCCTTGTCAATATATTAGTTTAGTTCAACTAAAATTTGTGTTTGTATTACCGATCTGGCACTTACGTTGACAGATAAACCTCTCTACCTGCAACCCCCTATACACGGGTATGTGTTTCGGTTGCCGACCTTCGCCCCAAATCTGCAAGGGTCGATCTATCCACGTGAGCACACCGACCATCAATCCCGGTCAACGATTAAAAACTCTCGATAAGGTTAAAGCAAACTTGTGATTAATAATCAGAGTAAAATGCAACCGCTTTTGGGGACGGCAAACGAGTCAGATCCTTCATCAAATAACGTTAAAAGTCTTTTTTTTTCCTTTTTTTGTACCATCCTGCTCTTGCTTACGACTATGATTACCTGATTACGCAGCAAACATTTTAGTGATTGCTCTGACGGGATTCTCTTTTGACGGCTAAAGGGAAAAAAAGCCGATGAAAATTAAGTTTTTGTTTCTTTTTTCTTTGTCGGGTAACGTGTAGGCAAGCAACGACGAAGCATAATTTTTAAAAAGTAGCATACTTCTCTGGTGAAAAATCTGTGGAATGAAACGTCCTCTCCGGTGGACACAGAGCTAACCCGCATGATGGGTCGAGGTGCAGGAGGAGGCACTGGCCTGGATGAGCTCTGCCTAACCACTTTTCGCGTTCTCGTTTTTGCAGCTTTGTTTGTCTTCAGACTGTTTCAACCCAGTCCCGGTTGAGGAATATTTTTTTAAACGTTATATTACCGGCTTTTGTGCAAAGTTCATTACGAAGAACTATTTGCTCCAGCCATGAGAGAAGCATGATCCATGGGAAGTGCGTGACCCGTGGTGACAAATACCCACTGGTTTGAAACCCTTGCCATTTTCTATTAAGGCTGGCGCGACCCGTGGGAATCGATTTCGTATGGATCAATTCATGGCTTCATCCCCCAGAAAAAGCGTTTATGGGATCGTGGCGCATTTAAAGCAAAACACCCGTTTTAGGGAATGCTGTACCTGTTTTGGGTTTAAAACGAAAACGGGGTTAGTACGTATTTTGGTTATTTTTCAAAATAGTCCTATGTTCAGCCACATCTTTTAAAAGATCTCGGCGAGAGCTTTCCATTGATATGGGTGAGCGTAGATCTATCTTAAAAAATAACCAAAGTATTGCCCCTTTTAGTTTCACCTAAAACAGGTATAGAGCTCTCAGAAACGGGTGCTCTGTTTTGACTGTGTTCAAAATACTGTAATTTCTACTACTTGTGAAGTTTTGTGTGTCATGGAGGTTAGAAAGCCTGTGGCCTCAGAAGCGTGACGCCGTCCATCGGTAGGGAAGGGAACGCAGGGCAATGCGTTTCGGAGCTGTGTATTGTATCAAGGTAGAGGAAACAATCATGGCAGCCTGACGTTCATGAGGAAACCGGAGTATGTCTCGAGAGGGAGTCGAAGCATGGATTCGGTAATAGCCAAGCTTCCGGGACTTCCGCTAGATGGAGCTGCAGGTTGGCGGCAAGTGGTGCCAACAAAGCAGCCGCCGAGGAGCTCGGTCCGTCACCTCACACATGACGAGAGTTGAGCGAGACATTTCCGAGAAGAATTGTCCTCCTAATCTGTGCCAAGTGCGATGGATTTTCGCGCCTCAGTAAAGATGGAATACCGTCGCGTCGCGAGACGCCAGGCCCCTGTGCTAGACCACCCGCGCGACGTCCCCTTTTTCTCACCTTGAAAAATCAATCGTAAGGACACCTCTTTATCCCATTCAGAATGTCGATTCCTCCGCTACCTGAGCTATTTCTATGTCTTCCTTTTCTTCTTTCTATTACGTAACACTCAACTTTTTCTTCTTTTCTTTTCTTTATTTTAGATTCTGTGACTTCTCTTTTTTAATTTTCTTTTCCTTTTTCTCCTCTTTTGTCTTTTTTTCTTTCTTTTTCCTTAACGTTTGTCTTATCTGTGTTCCTACCTTTTCCAATTTTTCGTGCGTCTCTAGGATTTTTTTTTTCGACAAAAGTGATCCTTCTTATCTTAAATTGTGGAAAGTACCGTACGTAGTGAGAAAAACAATGAAAAATCACCCACCAACAAAGGGGAAAATTAATTTATTTAACTCTTTGATTCTGATGTTTTATGTTGTTTTTTTTCGGTAAATAACAAATTTAGAGTGCGAGGGCTTCTTTGACCTTTGCTCTCCTGCTAATATAATGGTTTATTGGGTTTTTCTACAAGCTATTACAAGTGGGCTTTAGTCTGATCGTAGTGCATGCAGAGAACAGACTTCTCAAAATGTCAGTGGACAAGGAAGTACAGATGTCGGAAAAAAAACGCTTTCCGAGTAAATCACAGGAAGGCTATGACACGTCAAATCTAACTTTTTTCAGAGCCTGTAGTTTCTCTCCTTGACTGGCATTAATCAGACTAAATATTTCCAAGTAAGCTGTAGCGGCAAAGTCCGCGAACGAACCTTGTAGAAATAAAACCCGTCGAGTCTACCTAACTGCTTAAATGCCTGTCACTTAACTGACGAACAGATTTACTTTAGCTTATTCTCTAAAGAACATATCAAATATATGCCATGTGATCAACAAAACTGACGTCTTGGTTACCCTAATCGTTGTAATCTTTTAAGTCCCTATTTGTCCTAAGGTTGCTTCAGCTCTGTCTGTATTCTGAGAATAAGTTTAAGGGCATTGTTGGCATGATTTTGTTAGCTGAAAGACGTGAAGAACAAGCCTTTTCCTGGGACAATGCGGGCTGGCTTAGCATTTCTTTGAGTTTTGAAAAGGACTTGGGGAGGCGATAAACTGATTTGGGTCAAAACGATTTTTTTCCAGGAAATTAAAGCTTTATCTTAGTCCATTGTTCCAAGGGTTAATCTCATTTTAACACCAAAATAATCCTCTGCCTCCTTTGTTTTAGTCTTGAACAGCAATTTGTGCCTTTGATTGTCAAACCAAGTTTTCGGTAGAGGTTAACCCATTCAATATGAATCCTTTAAAAAAAGTAAATGATAACCTTTTCTAGATTAATCACTTTGAATTATATTAATACATTTTTCTCCCAGTTCATCGTGTTTCCGTAGTTTCCAGATGGGAGTTTCAAAATGCGTCATGTCTGAAGTTTATTTGATTGTAAGTTCAAGTGAAATTACTGATCAGCTCGGAGGTCGATTACCGGACAAGGCGAGGTTGGGGCGACGTACGAAAGAGCGGCGTACAGTAGAAACTTTGATAATTCAACCCGATTCCCAGAAATTCTAAGCTGCAACCCTAGTTCTCTCCCCCCCCAACAGCCGTCAAAATCGGACGCTGTCCTCGGAGTGGCTGTTTGTGCCATTGGCCTCAAGTACTTGTCATTCAAATTCTCTGAAATCTAATAAAACCCCGCCGAATCTGAGAAATCCACGCACGACGTAGATTGACTCAATCGCAGTAGATGTTCAATGGGGGGTTCAATCACTTCAGTATATCGTCACAGGTGCATCGAGCAACCAGCTTGGTGACGTCATCATTCGAACTGAACTATAGTACCCGTACTACTGTGGTATTGAAAATGTATTTTTTCAAGATGAGGGACCGCGAAGAAACTAGTTTCTTTTCAAGGCAAAATATTTGCAAGTCCCTTGTTCCGTCGCTAGCAAGTTGTCCTTTTGGCTGCATTGGGCAGATCTGACCAGCCTTGTCTATACAACCCGGGCAAATTCCTATCTGTGGGATTGAATCGCCATTCCGGGCGCTGAGATTCACTGGAAGCCAAGAGAAGACGGGCAAGGACGCTACTTAAACATTTTAACCCTTCATGTCCAGATTAGGGCGACCGTAGGACGCCCGAAAACGGAGCCCGAGGGGCCAAAGGGCCTGCCAAATTTAACTTCGGAAATAAAACTAACGAAGTTTGAGGATAGCTTCTTCGGCTGCTAACGACATAAAAAGAACGCCCTGCATGTTTACAACATAACACTTTGTTTTTCTTTCTAGGCCGGAGTTACAAGGACTTTTTTTTTGGCTGTGCTTGGGCATCAACTGCCAGTAACTAAGGGACAACTCGGCTTTAAACTTGGGGCCATCTTGGCCTTGAAAGAGAAAGTGCTCTCACCAACAATAACTTATTTTCATTGCCGTGCAGTTACGCGATAACTTCCGCGATTTGAGTGGAGTATTTCTTACTGCTGCGCGAGAAGAAACATCATCCGTCCTCTGAAAGAGGAGGAATACAGTACATTTGCATGAAAAGAAAAGGAAGAAAGAGGCTGCAATGTGCACCAAGTCTAGGTTTTCAACCGTTTGTGTTCTGCCTTCGTTCGTTCGACGTTTCATATAAGGCGGAAGTTAGAATTCACATTGAATTCATATCAGGTGAAATGTAGTTATGTTAGACAAGGTAAATTCCTTTTTGCCTTTCCTAATTCCTGCTCCTCCAAGGTGCGTGTCTAATAATACTTTTTTTTTCGCGGCGGCATACTCGTATTTGCAGCCGAGAAGAACAAACATCATGCTTTTCGACGAAATTTTTGCCTAGGTTAGTTTTGCGATGTCTCATCCCGTTTTTTTATTTTTTTAATTATTATTACTACTAGGTTTAGCTTTGCACGAATAATAAAGAGAAAATAAAATAGAATCTTTGTAGCGTCTTCTATCATTTTAAAATGGTATCGACATACGGTCGCACCATAAACCTGGAAATTTTGCGTTTCTCCCAACTGGAAATACGATTTGAGAGCAAAAAGTTTTGAGTAAATGCAGAAATAAATACTCGGATATACCTATCAAACGACATAGTTTGATAATTGATTGCATATTTTCTTAGAGGCTAATAGAGTTGCATTCTTCTTCTGAATACGTTTAAGTATGATTTCTCAATCCATGGTCATCGGACCAGTGTGATGAAGTCGATGCTCACTCGACAAAACTGCGTTATCGAAACGGCTCTCCTTTTTCAAAGTCTCATGAAAATGTGATTAATGATGCCATATGTAAAGAGCCAGGCCTCTTCCGTTAGTTTGTCTGAGGAAGAGGAGTTGTGTTCGGAACTGGCATTCTTTTCATGGAGCGGCCTTGGCTTTCGTCTCGACTTCGGACCCAACTTACCGGAATCTATCAAAAGAGTTTGGCTACTCGCAACGCTTCTCACAACGTGACTCACAATTCCTGAAATGAACCCTTTTTGGTTGATAAGTTTCCTGGGAAAACTCGAATATGTCAGTCGAAAGTCTGGCCAAGGTCTGGACTCGGGAGTCGCCCGTGCAGACGTACGATAATGCATTCCTTTCCGCCAACGGCTATGAAACTGTCTCTAAAGAACTCGAACTTTGTGAAAGGATAAAAAAATCCTCGTTGCCGCAGGGACCGCGTGCTGTTGTCGATGCTGATAATACAAGTATCATCTATGACGAAAGTATGTGTTCCAGCTTGGTTGATGACTTTTAGATTGATTCCATGCAATTTTTTTTGTTGTTACATTCTCTGTGGAACGGCGCGAAGGAAGCGACTCTAAAGCGAAGAGGAGAGTGACAGATTAAGAGCGAGACGAAGAATGGTTGAGGAAGGTACATGGCGCGGCCGATTAGAGTAGAGGTACCATTCCTGTATTTACCTGGAGCGGGAAGGAAAACCGTTTGAAATCTTCTTTTGATGGCCGGCCTCGTGCGAGATTCGGACCCTGGCCTCCCGAGTGAGAGGCGCGCGGGTTAACCACTGTGCCACCACTCTCGGTACCATGCAGTGATTTGTGGTGTTCATCACTTGATGTCCTGGGGGAAGCTTTCTGTAGAGGTAGGAATTATTAATAAAAAAAATAAAAATAAAAAAACGCAATACGAAATTCAGTTTTAGCTTAAAACATGCATTCCTATAGAAAGCCATCACAACCTCTCCCTAGCTGTTGTCCTTAGTATTACCCTGCTTTTACAGGGAAATGACAAAGCACTCTGTTTTATCCAGTTTGGCAGATTTCAATTGGATCTCCTGTACGTCAGCTCTTTTCCCTGTGTTCATGTGCTTATTTAAGCCTTGAACTCCGAGGGGAGTCAATTTGACTCGCTCAGTCCTTTCGTCTTGGTCCTGCCTCTCTCTCTCCTCCATTTAGCCTTCACCTGTATCTTGCGATCCTCTTATAGAAGAATACTTTTTTTTAGGCCGTGAACTTACATACAACACCTTGAGTACCTATATTACGTGAATATTTATGTACTCTTAGGCGTGACACCTGATTTCCATTTTTCTAGTTTTCGTTCTTTTAAACCTCTTTAAGGTTATGATTCTCGATTCAAACACGAAAAAAACTGCGTTGGTTAGAAAAAAAATAGTTTAAAAAAACACAGCCAGAGGGGCTAGTAAACGTCACTAGCATTGCCATAAAACGTTACTCTAAACAGTACTGTGTAGAGGTAACGTTCACTAGCAAACCTGTTTGCGTTTCCTAGCCTATTTCGGCTGTCACATGTTTTAGTTTTTTTTAACCATTTTTTAGTAAACTTTACTGACGCTTTTTTCCCAGTGACATATTTTCTTTCTTTTTTTTTGTTCAGTTAAACTATATAAAAAGGCAGCGTTATTTTCATTGTATGAAGATAAAGAAAAAATTATATTTCAATGATTTAAAAAAAAGTCAACTTCGAAAATTCGATTTTGTAGTTTTTAGCCGATTATTGTTTGTTGCCAAAGAAGAATTCTGAGAATATACGCAGCCCAAACCGAGGTATTACGTCTGCACGTACGTTACATTCTTATGAATATGCTATATTGTAGGTGTGCCACGATCATGCTAAATTTTAATTGAATCACAGAACTTCCTTTGGATTGGACTCGCAACGCAATTGAAGTTTGCTTCGGATAAGCGTAGACCTATAGACTGTACAGTGGAGATAAGAAGCAGATCAGCCTATGACTTTTTGTTTCTAGTGTATTGGCAATACCATTCAGCTGACTAAGCGCGAGATCCTCTGTATTACAACGCATAAGTATTATAAACACAAATTTCAAACGACTAAATGTCACCGGTATTACAGGCGATACGACTTTCGATCTCCACTGTGCACCGAGCCGCCCCCGATAGCACGATCGGCGGGGTTCTGATGCGGTCTGGATGTGTCAGTGGACAGGACACGACATGGATTATAGACATGACGATAGTCATGACGATAGTTCGAGGCTTTGTTTAATCAGGATCGCGGAACAGGCGGAATCGCTTCGCAGGACCGGAGCTCCAGGGATTTCCCACTGCGCTGTACTTTGCGCTTTTTATTGGACTAGATGCGAACCGCACTGAAAATACCGACAGCTTCAAAACTTTGTTGCTCGAAAACATGCTCAATATATGTCATCTAGGGGATCCACAGTTCGTTTCAAAGGGCGAAATTTCAACTTCTTCTGCTCCATATTTTGTTTGCACTCTGAATTTGAAATAGTCATTGTTCGACTAATTGATTTAGTCATTTTTGTTTGACTATTTAATTGAATCATTTTTAAATTCAGTGTAAAATTTTCACAATTGACTTAGATTTAGCGGTTAAAACATTCCTACCATATTTAGTGTTAATATTTTGTTGTACCAATATTAGTTTGGTCCGTGAGTCTAAAATAAGTCATTTTTTATACTCTAACTATTTAACGAGCTCTTTTTTCACTACTTAAATAGTCATTTTTGACTTAAAAAAATAGTCAAAATTGACTAATTGAAATAATAAAATTTCAGCTACTAAACTTAAGTCAAGTTTGACTATTTTTAATAGTAAGCTGTAAATTACTGATTAAAGAGTTAAAAGTGACTAAAGAATGGTCATTTTTGACTACAAAAGACAAAATGAACGTATTGAAATATTAAAATTTCAGCTATTATTCTGTAGTCAAATTTGACCATCTCACATTTACAGTGTGCTAAACTGATCGGAGTGACGAATCAACGAAGCATAAGGAATATTACCTACACTTTTAAGAGGGTATCTTATTGTCAGATGCAACAAAAGTCAAATTGCGGGTCCAAAATAATTCACTCCAAATATTCACTGGATTTTAGTTATGTAGTCGATCTTAAAGTAAACCGTTTAAGGAAATTAAAAAGGATGTCTGAAATTCAGTGCATAATTGGACTGACATTTTTTCCGGTCAGTGATTCGACTTTTTTGCATCTGGATTTAAGATTTTCCTTTTACAGTGTAATCTAACATGACATTGTTTGGAGTGACTAGTCAATCTCCAAAGCTGCGATGTCGCTTACTTCTAAGATTTTGATGATATTCTTCGATGATGATAAGGTGCCGGCTGTTTGAGAAATCGGCAAAAAGTCAAAGGGGACCGCAGCAACCACCTTACTTTTTTTTCCTAGTGGAAAAACCTAGAAATTTTGTGTTTAAGAGTAAGAAATGACATTTTTTTAGTAAAAAATATAGTAGACAAATAAAAATTAGTTCTTACTATATTCTCAGTCATAAAAATTGTTTTTACGTGCTAAAAATAAATTAAAAACTTTGACAAATATTTGAAATAGTAAATTAGAAAAAAAGTAAGCTAATTGGTGAATTAATTCAGATTTTGATGAATTGGACTTGCAGTGAAATTGAATTGAAAGAAACTTTTAAGTCGAATTTGAAAAGGGTGTTCTGACTAGATGTCGTATTTTGTCTACCGAAAAATGGAAGCGGTTTTTTAAAACGCGGCAAACCAGGCAGGATGCAGGTGGGGAGGTTCCAAGCGGGGTTGGTGCAGGTCGCCAGGCGAGCAGCCTCAGCCTGCCTCTCAGGATCAGGAGCATCGCAGTGCAGCGCCTCTTGGTCAGGCTCCTTATCTGCCCAACTCGGGATGACTCTCCTTTGGCTGATAAGAACGGAATAAAAAGGACCTCAAGGAAAGGGAATCCTAGTTGATAACGAGGCCTTTTTGTGGGCGTCTTAATCCGGCCGTGGACGATCGTAGCGGACAACGTACGTAGCCCCCCGCCCGCGCTCTCAGAATTTTCTTTCCGGAACATGTCAGCAAACCAGTCACAATGTAATGTGTGATGATGGATCATTGGGCAAGTTCGGCATCACCCATGTTTTATTGTAAGCTTATGCATGGATAAGGTCACGCGTTTTTCAATTATTATTAAAGGTAGCTTCTGTGCATTTAAAAAAAAAAGCAAACCCAAAAATATTTTGATCCAAATATTCCTTAAGTGAGCTTTTTAAATTGAAATTTCAGCTTCCCTGCACTATGTTTATTTGATTTCTTTATTTGTATGTTTCTAATTGGCTTAAACTATTATTCGTAATTTGCCTAGAACTCAGTTTTGAAATATTTACTGTTTAAATAACTAATGATATTGTACTCAAGTGTCGCTAGATTAACTTTTTTTAAATCATTCCTAGTGTTGAAGGAATTGTTGAAAAGGTCTATTCTACCATTTTTATTTTTTATCTAAAAATAATGTTTTTCGTAAATTTATCTTCTTAAAAATATTAATTTATAATAATTCCCATTTCTAACTTTCAACTTTTGAAAGTAGTGATATATGTTGAGAATGTGAATCAGCGAAATGGAAGAAATTTGGAACGTACCTTACTTAAGATTTCTCAACAATATGTTAATGCTTGGTGGGTTGCCCTCGGCTGTTTGCCTTTGGAATCAGAACACACTGCAATCCGACCTCTATGTAGTGCACCCTTTTCTTCAAGTGGTCACAAAACATGACATGTCTAGAAAAGATAAAGAATCTTATGTTCTTTACTACTGTACCCGGTACTCGGCCTTGAGGCTACGCCATCGTTGAACAATGGTTCGAGATGTCGAAAAAGAAAAATGATATGTACAGGTCGGATCTCTTAAGTCAAGATTGGTTGCGCTGTGTGTTGTAATGAGCAACACAAAAGACAAGACGGAAACCTCTCTATAAAACTGAGAGAATACATATAAATGTTTGACCTCATTGAAACACTGAATTTAAAGCTTAACAAATAAAATATTTTCAAACATTCCAGCAGTATATACCGAGGATGAGAAAACCAAAAATTCGGAGCAGCTTTGTCTCTCTTTCTTTCTTTTTCTGTTTTTTTTTGGTCTTTTTTCCTGTCAGCAGGACATTTTGAATTATCAATTTTTGAAAAAAAAATGACCATCGAGACAGTAGCTTTTTACCTGGCATACCGACAGCATTTTTCATCGATTTACTAGGCATGCCTTGCAGCCTCTTGTCATGGACCAAGTGACTGCATTGCATAACGCATTCCCTTGGCACACCATTTCTTTCATATCGGGACAAAGAAGACATAAGAACGGGAAAGGGGTGTTTAACGCGATGAGACGTGCCTTTTGTCGAAATATTGTCCATGCCAACCAACCTGTGGTTCGTACTGCAAAGCAGGTTTCGAGACACGTTTTTTTTAATGTGGTGTATGCATTTTATGCGACGTTTACTTGGTTGTGGAAACCCTTATTGAAGTCTGAATACAATGTATTGAACTCTTGGTTTGATAGCCTTCCCATTTGAATACTTTATTAAGATGTTTTCCTGTCTTAAGGTTCTTCCAAAAACTCTTTGCTTGATCCTAAAATTCTCCTTCCTTCTCAATAAAAATAAAACCCCCGTTTTCGGGAAAGCTAGACCGGTTACGGGTGTGAAACCAAAACGGGTGAGGTACGTACCTTGGTCATTTTTTGAGGTGCACCTATGTTCAGCCACATCAATGGAAAGCTCTCGCCGAGACCTTTTGAATGATATGGCTAAACATAGGTCTATTTTGAAAAATAACCAAAATACGTACCACCCCGTTTTGGGTTCACTTCCAAAACAGGCATAGCATTCCCCAAAACGGAGTTCTTATTTCCAGCGTGATAATTAATGGCTTGATGTCCTTTAGGTTAACCAAGGTTAGGTCGAGCTTTGTGCCTTGCTCGATTTGGCTTAACGACAGAAGGTAAAACTCAAATGTTTTAAAATTCCATACCTTGCGAATACGTACAGCGAGAAAATGCAACTTAAAAAAAGTTCTCATATCGTTAAAACGGTTGTCGAGTGCATTCGGTTGATGGACTCACAACCCGTAGAGTTGTGCAAGAAATGTCCTGCGGGCAAAGCAGTTTTATGTGCTGTCGTTTCGAAACAAGTATCCAAGAGGTCTTGTAGGTTATCGCTCTTGGCTAGATGCTTGCGGGTTGAAGAAGACGCCCAGAAAAGAGATAATTCTTGGTCGGAAAGTTATTGCGTCTTTTAGTCTGCAAATTATGTAATTTATGCGTAAAGGTAAAATTGTGGAGGTGCAAAAAAGGCAATCTTTATGTGAGACGTTATTGAGTAGCGCGGCTGGTAGCGGCCACCTGTGCGTGGAACGACAGATTCCGTTTCAAATATCCAAAGTCGAAGTGTCGTAACTTTGTCGAGAACCACCGGCGTTTGTCGTGTGGGCGCCTTGAGGACGCCTTGCGGTGCCTACGCGTCCGACGGGGCCGGGGGGAGGGGGGGCGAGGGCCGGGGCAAGGGCAAGGGCCTTCACCCAGGCGGCTCTTTTCCTCTCACAAATCACGGAAAAAGTTTCGAAAAATATGTCAATTGTTTTATGGGAGTCGGATGTGAGAACTCGTCCTTGAGAGTTACGGAGAGAAAAGGCTCTTCTGCTTGAAAAAAAATCGACGACCTAACCTCTCGTTACTGTACTACAAGTAGGCCAAGGTAAAAATGTAAAAACAAACAAACGAAAAAAAATAAAATAAAATAAAAAAGTAGTGTGAAAAAATAAAAATTGAACGAAGTAAAGAAATAGAAAAATTAAAAAAAAAGAAATAGAAGATTGAAAACAAAATAAAAGAGCTAAAAGGAACAGTTAAAAATTAAAAAAGAAAATAAATGAAACACTAAAGAATTAAAACACGGAAAATAAGAACGTAAAAAATAAAAACAATGGAAAATGGAAATATTGTGTAGAAAAGAGAAAATAGAATTACTAAAATAAAAAAATTAAAAAATTAGGATTGAAAAAATATAAAATGAAAAAAATAAAATGGAAATGGAAATAAAGGAAAAAAAATTAAAAATGGAAAAAATAAAGAATAAAAACCGTAAAAATCGAGAAAATAAAATAATGAAAAAAATATATAAAATGGGAAAAGAAACTGAAAAAAAGTGAAAATATATATTTTTAATGAAAAAAATGCAAGGATTTGTTGAGCATTGCAACGCACTCATTGGTCCGCGAAATCCCACGGTTAACGTGCACACCGGTTTGTTATCCGACGTACAATAGACCTGTATTTTTTTAGAAATGGCGATATGAGGTAAAGGTCGTTGCCTCGGTAGTTTTTAGATTTATTCCCTCCGATCAAAAAGAAATATCGCCCTTGATTGATCCATCAAGTAGAAGCTGTTGTGAGCGTTCCGAACCGCGCAATCACCAATTGATTGTTGGGGTGGAGCAAAGAAGGTGCAACTCCTTGGCTATTTTTGTTCGGGGCGGCGACTCGACTGCTTGGGAAATCTGGCGAGGTTAATGTACCCCTTTGATGGCAACAACAGCATGATGGCATGGCCTTGGCGAAATGGAATCCCTGCCCAATGGGTACTCGACGGCTCTTATGGGCTCCCACTCCATGCCCCATTTTGAGTTTTGACTCGCGACTCACCGTCAGTGGGTTTTCTTTTCAAGAATGGTGACGCGGAAAGCTCGCATGGTGCTCGAAAGCCAGTTAAAACTTCGAGCTGCACTGACTGTTTTGATAAATGCCGTTTTTATTCGGTCTTATTTTTTGCATATTCGACACTTAAAATTCTGTTCGTGACGGACATCATCAAACTACCAAACCCACAAAGACATTTTTTTATTTTTTTTATGGATAGAGAATTGATTTTCTCGGATATAGACCTTTATTTTGCTGGTGGTCTTACCTGAAAATTTTCCAGGAACAAAAAATATCTGCTTATAATACTGCCAAAATGTCTTCATAGGATAAAATGGTATTGCTTTTTTGTAGTCTGTTTATGTCAGAGAAAACAAGGTCTCAGCAACACAAACCAAGACGATGTTATAAGTACAATGTTTTTGGCAGCTCTAGATCGGGTTATAGACAGGAATTCCATCAAAGTTGTTTTGAAGTATTGACTAATGTGACAAAATTGTATGTGAATAAATTCACTTTTTAAAGATAGTTGTTACGCCAGGATTGTATTTTCAAACGTGCATCTACTATCTGCTTGAAAAAAAAGAAGAAAAAAATGACCTGGGGGAATTTAGGTTGGCAGCCCTTTTTTGTTATCTGCGGAAGCGCGAAGCTGGAGGCGTGATTATGGTCAGCTCACGGTCAGACACCGCTTGGCCGTCTTCCCTCCACGAAATCATTCAGAGCTGCCAACCGAAATCCAGCCTCGCAAAAGAGGAAAAAAAAATCACCACAATCTCTGGTCTGAAAAATCAACCTAGTGAAAAAAACGTTATTACGTCATTACGTGCACTTTCAAGTGATAAATCGTTCGAGTCAGTATTGAAACCTAGTTTGATTTTTATTCGAAAGGTCGAACTAGCTCCAAAAACCAATTCAATTCTGGATGAGATATCGACGTGGCCAATCTCATTGATTCGGGTTTCACATTAACCCACTACTGCCCAGCGATGCTGTTCGGCAACAGAAAAAAATATTTTAGGGGATCTTTTCAGTTCAGTATTGTCAAAATTTAAAAAATGTCCCCCCTCTGGTAACCTAAAATTTAATCATGCAGGCATTTTCCAAAGCTTCCAATGGCGTATTTTAGCGGAAAAAATCCTTCCAATTTTTCTTAACCTAAATTTCACTCCAAATACCCTGGTCTCTTATGGGTTAAGGTAACTTTTTGTACGACTCAGCTTATTACGCTCGGCTCCTCATCATTAAGAATCAGCCCACAGTTTGGGCTTCTACGAAAAAAATCTTAAAAGTCAAAGAGAAACGCTAAATTCATTTGTATAACGAAGCGTCGTTCGTTTCGCCACTCTCTTTATCATGCTAAACTGTCCCGTTTTCACTGCTTTTTCGTTAACAATCTTCTGAATCCAGTAATTTGTGAATTGTGTTTACTTCTTTCACAAGTCATATCGAGTGCTCACTGTGCAATGATCAAAGGAAGAGTCTAAACACTTCGAGGGTTAGAATATTGTCTCAATAAAAGAATTAACCTAATGGCCGCCTTTCTTAATGATGTTGTTTACCTGCGCATCTTACAACCACTAAAGTGTACAGTACAGTTGAGGGAGTTAATGGCTGACAAGTGATTTGTTGGCATTACCATTAAAATCGACTGAAGCGCGGCAGCGCCTCCTTATATACGTTACCCTACATACATTAGTAATACCTACACAAATTGGTAATTTTCAGCTATTTATGCCTTTGTCTGTTCATTATAAACTTTTGAGGAGACGATTCCTGGTGAAGCAGAAGAGTTATATCTGTAATCTTAATTTTCATCGAAATTTTTAGCGGTTAAA
>Ga0058701_10001977_pt1 | contig 15156 bp, 11 predicted proteins | sample AgamicOrMae_FD_97039 | JGI IMG/M metagenome (GOLD analysis project Ga0058701, IMG submission 97039) | Agave microbial communities from Guanajuato, Mexico - Or.Ma.e | ecosystem: Host-associated > Plants > Phyllosphere > Phylloplane/Leaf | place: Guanajuato, Mexico | collected 2012-06-04
AATTCCGCGCAGAATTTAAATCTTGATGTGAGGGTAAAAGGCTGCACATATATAGGAAAGAAAGCGAAAGGTGTAAGAATCGATACATTAAAACACCATTCTAATTTTTCAATTCATTGCTATCCGTATATCGAACGCGGAAACATCTATTGCGACGTTCGAACGTGCAGTACGAACGTGCACACCAGTGGCGGATCCGGGGGGGGGGAATTGCCCCCTTTGCCCCCCCTGGCCAAAAAAAAAGAAAAGAGAGAGAAGGAAAGAAAGAAGAGGAGAAAAAAAGGAAAAGAAAAAGGAAAGAGGAAATAAAGGAACTTAGCGAGGATAACAGAGGGTTAAGTGACTTAAATTCAAACAAATAATGGGCCAACTGATGACAGGTTAGGTTTTGAAGCTCAGTCATCCTAATCTACTAAATGGTTCAACTCTTTTTTTTAAATGTTTTTCGCTTGTTAAGCAAGTTATTTAAGTCATGGTTATTACAGCGCCACACTCAAATTAAAACCTTTAACTCCTTCACGGATAATAATGTTAGTTTGGATAAAATCAACGTAGTACTTATATCCACGTATCGTGTGCGAAACACGCTAAATATTATTCGCATGTAGTGCGTTACATGCGCGGCTGCGCCGCGTTACGATACATACCGTGTACCCGACTAAAAATATTATTTACACGGAACACCAAAACGTCGTCCTACGGCACCTGGGCCACCTTGCCTTCCGTGGAAGCACCCCTAAACGTTGTTCTCCCGTTGCCGTGTACCCGACTCAAATTAGTATTTTCATGGAATACCCAAAATTAGTCCTGTGGGGCCGGGGCCTGGGTGTCCCAGGTGCCGCAGGACAATTTTTTGGGATTCCGTGTAAATATTATTTTCAGTGAGGTGCAGGACAACGGGGAAAGAAACGTTTGGAGGTTCATACATGGAAAGGCAGCAACAGCGTAACGCGAATGTAACGCTTTACGTGCGCATAATGTGTTCGGTGTTTCGCGCACGTTACGTGCATGTAACACCTGTCCAAAATCAAGCCTGAATCACCCCGAAACCTAACTGAGCGCCAGTTTATTTCTCCTGCAAAAGCACTGCAATGTTAATATTGTTCAATAAGTTTTGCGCCTCAAGGTAGGCAACCACTGTTACTGAGATGGAGAGTGCCCCCCCCCTCCTAGAGGATGGTCTGGATCCGTCATATACGTGCAGATACGGTGACAACCTCAACTATGTTATTTATGCGCCAATTCGCTTGATTTTTCAAAGGTACCATCTGCGCGCTACCGCTGCCCGTGCGAGGTGCTCGTTTCGTTCGTGGCACCCCTAAGATTTATTTTTCGGTTTACCAACACTTGTGCCCAATTAAAAGGTGCCTTTGCCACGGGCTACCATCCCCGATTGTCGGCGGCGCGGGCCCGACATCGCGGCCGAGACAACAATGCCGAGTCCCCAGCAACGACTAAAAAGTCTTCAATACCGGCATTTCCTTACGGGTCACGACCTCGAAATACAGCCTCCGACCTTCTTCTCTTTTTCACGGATCCAACGTACCCACAATCGTCAAAACTGGACCAAAATTGCGAATTTGCATAGCAGACAGACATTCGGGGGGACTCTTATTTTATATGTATAGAAGAAGATAGATGATTGATTACGAAATCCACACAGAGACTATCGAGCGTACGTTGAATTAGCTCAATTAATGGCGTAAGACCAGTCACTTCGACAGATATTACCGGTGTATTTATTTTAGTTATACGGGCTGTCTCCGCTAACAGGACAAAAAAAGACAACATTTCACCCAAAAATCGCACACAACGGGAAAAATGCAAAAGTTAACGGAAATCGACGTGTCGCAGTGTTTGCATAGCACTTGAAACGTCACGTTGGAGCGGTGACACTGACAGATAAACCGATAAAATCGAAACTTGGTGAATCGATCGAGTCTACATTAGGATTCTTAATCTTCTCCAAAGTAGGGGTGGAGATAAATGAAAGAGACAACAAAACCGTTTGATAAAACAGAAACAACTTATTGACGAATATTTTCGCGCAAAAGTCACCGCCACAATTAATTTCACACGTTTCTCTGCTCATCTGTCAACATCGCCAAAGATTAAAAAACCGGGTTCGCTTGGTTGATGTCACAATCATGAGCCAAGCGTTATGTCGGACGGACACCTGATTTATGACAAAGGTGGAGGCAAAAGATATTCCGCGAAAAAAGAACACCGAGAAAATGACTAGACTTCCATAAGCAAGGTTTTTGCTCATCGGACTGATCACAAAGGTCTTTCTTATTTTTTTTAAGGTAAACTTTGTAAGGTGGCGGTATTTAAAGATAAAGCTTTGTACCTCTTGAGAGAATCTCATGAATATGTGCAGCAGGGCAAAGCTACAAAACTGTAGGCTATCACGGCCATGGGGGACGCATTCGCTATAAGTTCGAACGATGAAATTTTCCACCCCTGGAGTTTCACCTCTTGGTACCAATCCGAGCGGCGCGAGGCACAAGACACGTGACCCAATATACTTTAACCCAGGTTTAAGTGACCTGAGCCTTTTAACGAAACCTGGTATCGCTTCCTTACGACAGAGGTTAATGCCGTCGATACGCAAGCGGCATCACACTTAGTGAGAGCTGAGAGGAGAGGTTGCGAAGTTGCCCTAACCTACGCGGTGGTATGATTTTATTCCTGCAATGAAACGTTAAGCCCGGTTTTAACACAAGCGGCAGAAAATACCACCTTTTAAGTCGACTGTAAACACTTACGTCTACAAAAGCAACAGGTAGTTTATGCTCAAATGCAAGGACAACTGCTGGGTTTGAAACGCGAAACTGGATGAATTAACAACAGGAAAATAAGCGTAGATTAAAATCTAGCTCTTAATCTTCTGATTGCTTGATATATCTTAACAGGATCGCTTGATTCTTAATCCAAATTAATGCGCTTTTGTCGTCGAGCGATCGACACTGCACCTCCTCGCTTTGGGACTACGTCTCGATTGATTGACTGATCTTTATTCGTCCATTTTACCAAAATTAGGTTTTGGCATCGTCATTTTTAGGGGAGGACTTTAACTTTAGGTTCGAGACCAAGACTCACCCGCAGTTCCGCCATGTCGGCGGGCCCTCCTTCGGTGACCCTTGATATGAAGATGCCCTCATCGTTGCCCTTAAAAGGCGTGGAGCCCAGTCCGCCGGCGATGGACAGCCCCAGGCCCGCCGAGGTCCGCTCAATGTGGATGTTAACCTCCTCCTCCGCAACTTCGCCATCTGCAAATGACAGCCGATGAAATCTTTTGGTCGCGCAAAATTCGACACAACTCGGGTGACTCACATCTTCGCACGCGAACGATGCGAACGCGCTTCATTTCTTTCGGCTGAAAATGTTCGCATTAGGAGCGAAAGGCAGATGGCCACGGTTCGATAAAAAAATTCGTTATCTCGTGGGGTAAGGAGAGGGGGGAAAGTGACGTACCTCTTTCGTGTACCGAGCCAGGTGAGCCCGCCGTGTACGCGCCTTCAGACGCCTTCTTGCTTACCGCCTGAGACAAAACAGATAACAGTTAACAAATAACAGGCGCTCTCACCATTACACCTTTTCAAGACTCTTCGCAAATATTTCAATCATTAAGAGGCCCTTTAAAGCTTAATGACAGAGAAATTTTCTTAAAGGGAAACTAGATACTTAAGGCTATATCATCAGCTCTTCAAAGTAATGTATCACGTCATTTTTCTTACAGCAATTTCCGCATTGTCGGGTAAAAACTAATAGTAAATTGCATTTTTAACTATCATCCGTGTACAGCGTTAATTTAAAGCGTTTTCATTTTAACGTATTACTTGATAGCTAAAAAGAACAAGCGAAGTTTCAAGAGGCCGAAAAAGACCAACTGAGGAAAGTCCTCTTCAATAATTTTGAACGGGCATCATACAAAAATGTGCATGTGCAATCGTTTCAGATAAGATGGCCTGTATTACACGACAGTTGAGTTTTTAGTATTTTATTTGATTACAGGGTGAGTTTAATTGAGTTTACTAGACATATGGGAGTGACTAAGAGAATCGAGGCCCCGCCTTAGAATAAAAGGCCCTTCAACGGGGATCCTCGACTCGCATCAGATAACACATTGTAGGAATATTTACATTCCCCAACGATGCGATAACATTTCTAACAAGTCGGGCACTATCGCTTAAGATCAGGCATGTACAAGAATACCAAACGTAATCAAAACGATTGAATCATCATACAAATTAACGCAGCATTTTTAATACCGGTAATAAAACAAGAATCAAACTACGATAAGAAACTGTGTCAGTGAAGTGTTCTGAGAAGGATGGTTCTGTTTCCAAACCAAAACATCTCGTGAGAGGAAAAAAGGTACAACAGTCGAACGGTCCAACTGGCTGATCTCTACGAGAACCAGCTGATCCTTTCGCCGTTGAAGCTATTGCTTGGAATCAGAGATCTTCTGAGAACCATAGGGTACTAAAACACAACCTTAAATAGAAATGCTACTATTCACTCTTGGATGCTATTTCCTTAAAAATGCTCACCACCAAAACAACACGGGAAAGAAAAAAAGAGGGAGAGTGGTAGAGATAATCATACTGGTATTTTACCTGTACACAAAAATGAGGGTTTTCTTTATACAGCAAAACGCAACACTCGAAAAGCGGGTTTTAACGCTACGATTGAGTTGGCATTGCTACTTAATACAAAGCGCGTATTGGCAAACGAAACTAAAGTAAAGCCGATCTTAAAAGAAACTCTCACCAGGAGACTACGGTGACGTCCACTGACTACAATCCTCGCTTATAACGACCAAAATCTTTGTCGGCTATGTCGTAATGTGTGTAAAAACGTTCGGTTACAACGACCCCTCGCTCGTAACGATCATTTCGCTTGCAAGTAAGCAGATCGTTATAAGTGGACTTCACTGTATTTGTTGTAGTCTCCTGCTCTCAATCAAGTTACTCTAATAAAAAAAAATGAATTGGAAATGCTACCCGACTTAAGATGCTGACTGAAGGGAAAGGAAAAGAGACCGCCACCACCAAATATACCTGAAGTTAGAAAAGAGGAACGAAATACCGTATTCCTCCATGTATAGTGTGCTTCCGGGTTTTCAACTGCTGATGTTAGGAAAACTCTATTTTTCCCGTGTATATTAGTGCCCGTGTATGAAGCGTACCCCGATGTTTCTGGTTTAAAAAAGGCGCGTTATACACGGGGCAATACGGTATTATCGAAAAACTCTTAGCGGTGAAAAACAGATTTCGTATTTTCATAAGTGTAGCGTTACGTGCAACCGATGCCCGACAACTGTTCTAGGCAAGGTAGGAAAAAATGCTAACATCAATAATGAGATACAAAGACAATAAAAACATGTACTGTTTGGTAAACTTCATAGCGAAACTTCAACAAGCCGGGTGTGTAAAGACAGCGAACTGAAAGGATACTAAATCATAAGGAAGGGGGAATTCCCCCCTTCTCAGATTTAGTTCGAACTCGCAGGATATGTTAGGGTGCGTACAAAACCAACGAAAGCATATGTTGTTTGATCAATTTGTACGCCAAAGGGTGCATAGGGACCTAAAAGTCTGTTAGGCCCTAAGCTCACACCGCTTCTAATCCACTCAAGATATTGCGCTAAAACCTTTTCCATTTGATTTTTCTGACAATATCCATAGTTGTGACCTTGACCATTTTGAACGATTCCAAGCGTTCGACTTTAATTTAAATATCGAAAAACTCGATTTTCGACCTGAAGGAGGCCAGAACACAAACATGACCTCTTCGTTTAATTTTATCCTTTTGATTAGTAGTACTGTATGAACCTGTGTTGAGAATTCGGACGAAACAATATGGTGTCATGTAAAAAATCGCGTTTAAATTGCCATATTGTGTTGTACGAATCCTTAACACAGATGCATACTACAAATCACGAGGAACAAATTACACGAAGAGGTCATGTGTGTCACTTCGCCGCCTTCAGGTCGAAAATCGAGTTTTTCGATATTTCATTAAAAGTCGAACGCTTGGAATGGTTCACAAAGATTGAAGGTCACAACTCAACATGTATATTGTCAGAAAATAGTGTTCAAAATCAAATGGTAAAGGTTTCAGCGCAATACCTTGAGTGGATTACAAACGACAAAGGCTTAGGGCCTAACAGACATTTAGGTCCCTCGGCGCCCCGTGGAGTGAAAATTGAGCAAACAAAATATGCTTTTGTTGGTTTTAGACATAGCCTAACATATCCTGCGAGTCTGAACAAGATCTGAGATGGGCGGGACATCACCCTATCCTTAAGGTTTCGTATCCTTTCGAACATCACTAGGGTCATGTGAAATGCCCGGATCGTGCCAATAAATGACGTGTTTTCCCAAATCGCATAGAGCCGGTCCATATATGATTTACTTCTCAATATGCAACATTAATCATACTCCACACACCAATCCCGTATTCCAGACATATCCACGATTTAACCAAAATACCATTCCAAAAATAAAAGCGTTTCTTAATGTCAACTGCTGACGAACCAGCGTTAAAATTCCTGAGATCCTCATCAGCAAAGTAAAATCGACCATACTACTATTCTAATCGTGGGAACGATCTTCATTGGTCCTAAGAATAAAATGGTGAAAACAGAAGAAAACTTTCTTCATTACAAGCTTTCGTATCGCCCCGCTAGGTGCTACGTACCAGTTACTTCAATGAAACATTTCCATACACACATGGTGGTAAGAACGGCTTCTTAGCTTATTGTTCAAAAGCAACGTCAAATTAAACTATGATATCCATTGGCTCCTCCACGAAAAAGTTACTTGGATCAAATATATCAAGCTCCTTGCATTTAAGGATAAAAAAAATGATCCTCTTTTCAAGGGAGATGGGCTTATGACTAACAAGAGGCCGATACTCTACTTAAAAGAGCATCATTCAAAAATAAACACTGCTCTGTATACACCTTTGAAGTTGTTATATCTATCTCTTAGGTTCCACCCTCATTTAGTCTTTAATTATGAGAACTAATATGGTACAACTACACAGCGTAGGTTAAGCTAGGTTAGGGACCTCGGGCCTCATTTCGCTGTCACTCCATTCGGCCGGACGACGAAAGGTGGAATACAAGAGGCGGAGAATAGAACCTCTCGAAAGTACAATATAAGTTTTCATGGGAATGCCAGCTCGATCGCCAGTTTTTTGCTCAGAAAAGAAAATGCTCACCTCCTGTGGTCCTTGCTTAGGCAATGGTCAAGCAACCCTGGTCAACAGTTGCCAGATTTTGCGATATTGTTACGTAAACACGTTAATTTGAGAACTATTAAAGATAACAGCATAGATATACTGTTTTGGGTAGCTCTTGATGTGAGCAATTTATGATCAATGATCAAATTACATCTCCTAGTTACAACGTTAACCTTACTTTAAATTTGACGGAAGGCCGCGATCTGGCAACACTGCAGTCCCATCTCATGAGCCGATCAAATGCCGGCCAATCCCAAGAAGCGAGATGCCCAAGTCGATGGCATGCAAAAGCGAAGGAAACCCATGCAAAAAGCCGTGCGAACAGGTTAAACGGCAGAAGATAAATCGGGCCGTCGCCGTGGCCACAGCCCCTCAGATTGTGTGGTGTCTATCTACCTGGGCAATGAGGGAGGCCATTTTTTCGCGATCCATCTGGTTGGCATTGATGCGTTTGTTCTTGAGGTGGTGGGGGGTGTCGCGGCGGTGAAGGCGGCTGGGTCGCCCCTCCCCCTCGCCGTCGACCCCGGTACCACACCCTTCCCCTTCGACTAGCCCCTCAAAGCCAACATGCCTTTCACCTTCCTGTCAAAGATACACCCATCGCGATCTTAACCCAAATTAGGTCACAGTCATGCTACCATGCTTTTAGTGCTTCACAACATTCTCTGCTCGCTCAGTCACTGCTTCAAAGGAAAAAAGGCTTTACACCACTCTTCAGGGTTGTTGCCTGATGGCAAAAAGAAAACTCCTCAGATTTTCCTGGTTTAAAAAAAAACGTTTCTCGGATCCCCCCCCACACACACACACACCTACAGATGTATCCGAATTGCCCTTCTCGTTTACTGCCTAACTGGATATTATATGAGAAAGAGCCCGTAAAAGAGCTTTCTCCGGGAACCAAGTTCCTTTTACTTGTAAATAAATAAGAAAAAAAAAAAAAAATCACAGTATGTCGAATTGACCCAACAAACGACAAGTTAAACTTCTGCCCAACCTTAGCTACGTTTTTAAAAACCTAGTACGCCTCGTTTACAAAGTTTTTAGAGTAACTTAACCTAGGCTTCCAGAATGCCATCCTCAAGTTAACCTTGGTATGCAACGAAATTACCGTTAATACTGAACACCTAGATTCCTAATGGGAAATCGAAGACTAACAAGCCTACGACTTCTGACTAGTGAGCTGGTAGAGGAAAAAAAAACATGTACCTTTTTCCAGTGGGAAACAAGTTGTTTTACATCTCCTAGACTTTTTCAAAAAAGTCCCTGATTTTTCCTGTTCAACCATTCCAAGTGCGCGACAACCCTGATTCTAACAGCTCGCGAGAAACTTGCGACTTGGCCTCGCTGCGGTACACAATGAAACAGACCATGCTAGAACTGCCTAGTATCTTCACCGAATACATGATACAAATCATCAACAAATATCTTATTGAATGAAGTAGTTGTAAAAAGAAAAAATGAATCCTGAAACCGATGTTGCAAAGTCTGTCATTGCCCTAGAGCTATTTTTCCAACTGATCTGAAATCCGACTGATTCAAGAAGGAAAAAATGACAAGGAAAATGTATTTCACATATACGCTTCCCGAAAATTTTCAAAATCCACGTTCGTTGCTCAGGTAGGCTGAAGAGCTTAAATTTCGGTGGTTCTTTTAAGCCGAACTATTTTTTTATCGACAAGCTTCACAACGTTTTAGACAGGATTATTGATACGTTTTTTTCGGTAGTTTGACTTGTCTAATCGAAGGGGTCGCAAAGATGTTAATATTCTACTCAGAAGTGTTGTTACCACCTACGTAAAATTTCCACTCAGTTCACCCTCCACTTTGAGCCCCGGTAAGGTGCAATGCAGGAAACGTGTTGCAATACCAGACTAGGTGAAGTTTTTTCAACCACCGTTCCACCCTCTAAGCTTAAGATGACACATTACCCCGCTAAGAGATAACCGGTTTAAGTATAGCCAGACCAGGATAAGTTATTTCCCTTCCAAGTCGTCACGATACCTGGATTGTAAGTTAATAAAATCATGCAATAATTACAATACCGACCGCAGGGCGGCCGGCTGTTTACCGTTTCGAGGCTGGGGGCGTTCGGTGAAATAATACCCAACTAAAAATAATGGCGATTTTTACAGTTTTCCGGGACGCGGACTAAAGCAAAGCTCGAGCTTATTTACAAAAACTATCTCCCGGTGTGCCGGTTTTTTTAAAATAGCTGCCAGAAAATCGTTCGTGACATTACCCGACTAAATGCCTTACAAGTTTAAATTTAGATAGAATCAGCAGGAAAAAGTGCTAAAACTTTACGAGAAAAAAATTTAAGTTGACTGAATTCTTGATTTGTACGCGAGGTTAAGGTCAATTTAACGCTTACAATACAAAGTAAAAAAAAACAACAAACAAAAAACAACCGATTTACGCTTATTAATAAAAGAACGATGAAGATTCAGAGGGGGCGCTCCGCTACCTAGACGTGAGTCTTTTCTTAGAGATTGTCGTCCTTTTTAATTAATTAAATTAAGAGATTTACGAATAAAATTAATCAAGACTAGCGATTTTTGTCCAGAAAATACTAGCATCGGGTTGAGACCAGCCTACAGGGAGGCAATAAGTTTAGGAACGATTAACGGATATTGTCTTGAGTATCGCCAGCGTTGTTAGCATGTGTCTGGCAGTTTTTCATAAAAAATGCTATTGCATGTATTTGCAAAAGGATGAATCAATTGAACCGACAGCGCAAGAAATACCGTAAAGTGGGGCGAGTCTGGACTGGCGGGGCGAGTTGGGACAAAGTTTAGACCCTCAAAAACAGAGACTCACCTGCATGAGCAGACTTTTTGATTTTCCGAAGCACTCCGGAGAAGCACCGAAAACTCCCTCTGCACCACCAAAAACTCGACGGTGCAGTCGATTCTCTGTTTTGAAGGTTCTAAACTTCGTCCCAACTCGCCCCGCCAGTCCCGACTCGCTCCACTTTACGGTACGCATTCGAGAAAGATCTTTCCTTCCTTATGTAAAACAGCCCTAAGAAAGAGGGTGCAACCTCCGAATACAGTTAACCAAACGTTTGGCGAACGAACTAGACAATCCTTTACAGACGGCGTTTCGAATAGCTAAAAGTGGCTTACAGACAGACGTCTATCATAAGTGAACTGTAACGGGATCGCCCAATATCATCTTAAACTTTTATAAAAGGGAAACGGGGCGTCAAAATTCATTCAATTACTTTTGTGTTCCTCGATCTAGAGCCTTTCTCGAGTCTTGGTACGTTAGATACACAAGGCATGTTTGAGGAAGCTGTTAATCGGACTGATCTAACTGCAACGAACTCCTCACTCTTGCTACATTTTCCTATGCCAATTGCACATAGGCCGCCGATAAGATTCATTTTTTCACCATTAATAGAAATCTGAACAAATCTTACTTGATCTGACTCCGTTTCTTCTTGCTCCTCTTCTGCTCTTTCTCCGTCGGTAGTCTGCAATCAAATCAACCGAAATTACTCAACCGCCTTGTAAATTATAGTCTATATAAAACCAGGAAGGAAAGTCCCCGGAATCAACTTTTACAGGGGTGACCAAGGACACAGTTAGGGAAGGGATAGCACGCAGGATGTAGCACACACTGATTGTGATGGCCAAGGTCTAGTGAATTGTGCAAACGCTAGATAGAGGTATAAATGTCCATCCATTCGGCATACGATCCTCACCTCTGAATGGTTTTGCTCAACTTCTTTGGGAGGCAAATCTGACGTGTAAGAATTCCTCTCACTAGGCACTTCCGCTCTGTACTCCTCCGGCTGAAAAGAAAAAAAAATCACAATTTTATAAGCTTAAACAAGAACCCCAACAGACAAGTACCTTCTTGAAGTCAACCTACTTGATCTTCACCATCCTTAAAATCAGGACTCTTCGCGCCCTTTGCAAACAATTTATGGGCTTTCGCTTTCAGTTCTCGAGGATGTGGCGTGTTTTGCCTGACGAACGGAGTCTGAAATGAAAACACGGATTAATCGAATCTGCATCAACGAAGTAACGACGTAAGGACCAACGATCCTCTGCAAAGTATTCCAAGTCAAGTTCTCAGTCTAACGCCGATAGAGCGAAAGTTCAAGCTGAACATCGCGGGTTCAACTCGTAGTTCCGCCGGTAAAATTCTTTCAAATTGGGGTTAGCAGCACAAAAAGAAAGTTTTCATACAGTCAGCACTGACAACCAGTCCCACGATTCCAAAACACTTAACTTCGAAAAAATTACAGTGCGGCGAGAACATACGTTCACTTGTGAGTTTTAATGTGTGGTGAATAAACGTCTAATGAAACAAAAAATTGAACTTCCTAACAAACATTAAGTTGACCTTGCATCTTTTTTTAAATTAAGTTAATCTTTACATCTTTTCAAGTAAGTTAACAATTTGGCTACACATAAATACACAGTTTGACTGGTAACATTCGCCTTTTGAGGGCTACTATGGTTTAGACTGTCAAAGACGCAAAACTTGACACCTGATAATAATGACAGACTCAGTTCCCGGTATCCGTGACAAAAATCGACTTGGAATTGTCAAAGTGCTGTTGTCTTGATAAAATCTAGAAACGTCTCACCTCCTTATCCTGATCACTTGGGTTGACATCGTCCGTGAATTTGACCGAATGCGTCCTCGAAGCTTCCCGCTCTTCCCAACCTTCGTCATCGCTTTCATTAACTTGCCGCATTTCAGCCATGAGGCCGTCATTGTCGTAAAAGGCATCGGCTGAAAACGACCAAGTCTTAATGCAAGTCGACCAATTGGATGCAAGCTCGATCAAATGGGAGGAAAATGGCAGACAACACGATAACCTCCGTTATTTCAACATGGACGGGAATGTGTTTAGTTGTGGGATTAGTTTAGGTGAGGTTATCTTAGGTTAGGTTGGGTTTCGTGAGGTCAGATTGTTAGAAGCTGAGTGCGGCGAGGGATGTACCTTTATTCTTTTGGTAGTCCATCTGAGGTAGAAGAAAGCATGTAAGAACCTCCTCCCCGGTTTGTTCATCGTGATCGGTCTGAAAGGTGAGGATCGGCTGCGCTTGGTTCACGGACAGCCACACCGCCTTTAGGTTCATTTTGGCAACAGTTATCGGCAAATTTTGCAGCCTGGTCACGAAAAGAAAACATAATTAGGTTCCGTTGAAATCTTGACGACTTTATCAAAGATAATAAGTCAAGCATAATACAATCACCACAGCCAACTTTCACTTTATCATATAAAAAAAAATAAAAGCTTAAAATTAATTGTGGTACTTGAACAGAGAGCTCAGTTTAAAATCTTTCATAAATGGCACCTGTTGATCATAGAATCAACGTCAACTTCACTTCAGCAGCGGCAACAATTTACGTTAGGTTTGGTCTAGGGCCTTGGCTGCTAAAAGCACCATGTTAGACGGTAATAGCTAAAGAACACGAATGTCTAAGCTGTAGATCTCTAGATCTGTAGCTGTAGATAAGCTGTAGAAGTAGTAGCTAATCTTAAAAGCACGCTCAAACTCATTATTAATTACCGTAAGTAGCTTAAGTAATTATGTCCATTCATTGTTTGTACCACAGCAAATATCAATCTTTCTCGTAAGGAGCACGTCAATCAATGAAAATTTCAGGGTACTTCATGTAAGCGAGTTAAAATAAAAGCCCCTGAGGATTTTCGAAAAGGACGATGCAACCCGCTCTACACGAGTGTAAAGCGTGTTGCCTAGCATGGGCTAATTCTTCCTGTTCAGTCCGTGGTATGCAACCCGTAATGCACTCGTATCGAGCTAGTTGCATCGTGATTTCAGAAAATCATCAGGGGCTCGTAACTGGCTCGTTACAGTAGTTACACCACTTGTGCTCAAACTCGGCTTTTGTGGGACGCCGATGAGTCTAATAAAGATTCTGCATGGAAGTATGCTTTGTTGGGCTCTTAACGGAACTCACTGATTTCCTGATACATCTAAGACATGAAGTTGAGAACAGTCTCCGATTTCGCTTGGAAGGCTTCGTAGTTTGTTCCCCCGAAGCGATAAAACGCCTAGTTGCTTCAAATTTCCTACACAAAAGAAAACAAGAAATGAACAATTACGTCGAACGACAAGACAGGCAACACGAGACGTTGAAATCTTACCTATTTCCCGAGGGATCTCCCGTAAATTATTGCGATCTACGTTTAAATTTGTGAGGTGAATGCAGTTCCCAATCGAATTCGGAAGCTCCACGAGAAAATTTTCAGTTAACATAAGTTCTTGCAAGCTTACACACCTGAAAACAAATCCTACATTTAGACACGTTTGAAGAAAAAAGGCAGTACGATTGTAATGGTTAAGATCACCACTTAACATTTTCAAGGCACCTCACAGGAGATTTTAAGAGAAAGAGTTTTCTTCCTCCTATGAGCCACCTTTCGTCGCCAAGCCGAACGGCACGACAGCGGAACAAAGTACGTAACCACCTATCCTAACAACTAAACCTAGCCTAACTTTGGTTAACCTTATTTAATAGTTGTCAAGACGGAGTTCAACAACTCCACGCGGTTGAGTGCCGTTAATCCTCAAATTGTAATGAAAGACTAAACCACGGTGAAACGAAAGCGGCAACGTAGAAAATTCTACCACTGAAATCTAGTCATTTAGACTGAAAAGATTTAAGTCGAGTCTCAATTTCTTGCCATACAAGGGACTCATGAAAATTCTGAGTCGTTTCAAATGACGTAACGTATGTTCTATAATCAAATACAACAGTCGAGTATCAATTAATAGTCATACAAGAAAACACACGAAATAACGTGGCATTGAAAATGTCGTGGGCGACAAAAATCACGCGCAGGAGTCGAGCACTGTTTCTGTATAATCCAAGAGAGCCCCGGAAAAAAGTACCGTAGATCTCAACCTATTCCTTGGGGTTTTTCCTGACCCAAAGCGCTGATAATCTTGACATATATTTTTTAGAACTTATTATTATCACTAATGCATTTTTTAAATAGAACTGCAACCTGATGTTCACCTAAAAAAAATTACTCGTTTCCACATTACTGGTTCATTAAAGTTTAAGGCAAAAAAAGAATCCGTAAACCATGAAAAAAAATCAATAAAATAACTGAAGAATCTTCTAAGCGTTAACAGGTCGATTAAGTACGGAACATCGAGGATGTAAAGGGGGAAAGAATCCGTCAACATAACTACGTTCCTTAAGTTGGAACAAGAGCAATTTCAAGGAAATTACCGAAGAAGGGCCGGCCCTTACTTCAAGTTCTAAAATACCCTTGCCGACCTTTAGAGGGGTGCTGCAGCTGGGACTGACGGCGAGAGTGTTCTCTTTCACACCCTAATTTGAACATTCCAACTTAAGAAGCCAAAGGGTATCGATTCGTCTCGCCAGGAGGCGCCTCCTCGTGGCAGCCGGCGGAACTGCTTCTACTTCGTCCAAGAGACGGGCAAAGGCAATTATGGATATGGAAGACCGGTAAATGAATTTACCGGTGCCATAGCGAGCAGATCCGCCCCCTTCCGCTCCAAGCTCTACACTTAACGCTAAATACATTAGGTTCTACAGGTCACATTTTCCACGTATTGTGTTCCACCCCAGTTAAACGTATTACTTGATCATTAGGCTGGTCAACTGCGTAGTTTAAGTGAGGTTAACTTAGGTTAGATTAAAATCTCAGGTTTACCAGGGATGGGCTAAACTAGGTCAGATGCCTTGTTGTTCGCTTCGCAATAGCTCGGCAATCGCTGGAGGTAAGGACAAACCTCTGGCATAGTTCTGCTCAGTGGCGTAGCCAGGAAGAAAGCCGAGGGGGGCTCTATTGCGTGTTGCCTACCTTGTAGGATGCAGCTGCCGTGCGGGTTGCCTACGTATGGGGGTCAAAGGAAGTAAATGAATGTTCTATGACCCATG
>Ga0058701_10001978_pt1 | contig 15152 bp, 11 predicted proteins | sample AgamicOrMae_FD_97039 | JGI IMG/M metagenome (GOLD analysis project Ga0058701, IMG submission 97039) | Agave microbial communities from Guanajuato, Mexico - Or.Ma.e | ecosystem: Host-associated > Plants > Phyllosphere > Phylloplane/Leaf | place: Guanajuato, Mexico | collected 2012-06-04
AAAAAATAATAAAAAATAGAAACAAATGTCTGAAATTAGTAAACAGAAGGACTGAGTTTTTATTAAGATCAGTGATTTTTGTTGCATCTAAATTTAAGATTCTCTTTTAAGAGTGTACTCGCGCATCATTCTAGTTGCAAAATTTATGATGAATACTCAAAATAGGTGTTATATTTGAAAGGGTAAATGAACCCAGTAAAGTTCTGTCTGATGGTGAATATGTAGGTACGTTTGCGAAGGGGGAAGAGTTGTAATTGGTGGCGCTTGTGTGCGTTCCAATAGGCAGGCATGTCGTGGACCTGGGGCCCGAGCCAGCGCGTTTAACGCGGGTACCCCTGAGACCACCACCGGTTGAACTGGAAACGCCGCACCGGGTAACCAGGGAAAATACCCGGGCAAAATACCGAACAAGAGGTCTATTGTGTTACAGAAGTACGGGATCGTACCACCCAACATGGTCACTATAAATTTAACTTTTCGAAACTTTCTCAAGATTTCTTGGTTTAAAACGACGGTTATCGTGTTTGAAGATTCCTGTTCTCTTTCCATCAAGCATCAATTCGGTTTTTAAGCAATCGCTTACAAGAAATGAATCAGAGTTTTTCCCTCTTTAAAATTTGTAGCAAAGCATCTTTCGTTTATAGACTTTCTGTGTTTGCTGAGACCTGTTTTATGTTAATTTCGTATTTTTGAAACACAAAGGACAAGTTTTGTCGTTCAGAGTTGAAAAGAAGAAGTCGAAATAATCACATATTGTGTAAACTGAGTCCGTAACCCTCATGCTGATACTGCTGGACATTCTAAACGCACGCCAGTTTTGTTTTTTATTATCAAAAAAAAACGAGGCCTAGTTTTTAGAAATTTTTTCCATGTATTGTGAAGAACATTCAAACGCAGTTTTTTTTTTGGGGGGGGGTGAGGGGTTCTTTTCTTTTAGGGAGAGTTAAAATATTCAATTCTAAAAAACCAATTGAGGATTTTAGAATACATTGTTTTTCTTTAATTCAGATGTGTAGGACAGAACTCAAGTTATTCCCAAGAAAAGCAGCCAAGCTTGAGCTCTGAGACAGACTGAATTGATTAATTGAAGCAGGTTTGTTGGATTAGATATATTTAAGAAATGAGGTAGGTCGCGTTGCTGAGTAGAATTGCGTTGTGCAATATCCAAGATGAGAGAGAGAGAGAGAGAGGTCAAGAAGAAAGCAATCAATTTGGCCGGAAGTCAGTCTATCGGGATGAGGACACTCCGCCTTCTCATGAGCGAAAAACACAGCTGTGATAAACAAGACAAACTCCAACTCGGCTTCCCTTGAAGATACACAACACAGCCACCTTGCCAATGAGAAAGCCAAACCAACACATGACATAATCACGATAACATATCATTTACCAGCAGAACGGGCCCTTAGGTTTAATTTAACCTCGGCTTATGAGCCGCTTATGAAAATCTGTTACACGTGAAGCCATCTGTATCTGTATTATTCTCGAGGTGAGAATCCCAAAGATCGGTTGTTACCAAGTTTTCTTCGTTGATCGAAAAGTTCACTGTTCCTAAATTTGATGGGATCATAAATCTAGCTACTCTGCATCTTCAAACAACAGGAGTATTGTGGGAGGATAAGTTTGATTAGGGATCTTAAGAACAGAATGATCAATATCAGAATTCCGGGAAGTGTCGAACGATGACATATTCACCAAATCGCCAGGATATTCGACTTTGGCAGGAAACATTCTCTGATGATTTCCTGCATCGCATATATGGCTTTCGTTTGTCAAAGGGTCTCCGTGCATCCGGCTCTCCGTGCAGCCGCCGAGCAGTGGGCAGCCAATTTAGCTATCCTTTACGATCGGAAGAGGAAGTTGATTGCTAGCGAATTTCATTTTAGCAACTTTTGTAGTGTAATGATAGGCTAAGCATGTTATGCAAAGTTTCGGCAAAATTATTCATTGCTTCTATACGGCAGTATGCAATCTAAAAACGAGCTTCTCTTAACAACAAAGTCCCATTTTAAAATTAAAATGTCGCACGTCATCACGCAGATTCTTGAAACTGTGCCTTTATACCCGACCCATGCTAGCTCTCTCTAATCAAAAAGCGCTACTTCAGTTATCGACTAAAATTAAGCTGAGTGAGTATAGGCAAATCGCTGGTCCCTAAAGAGAGCATGGTATCTGACAGCGTCGGGACAAGACCCTGGTATCTCGCCGTGCTACGGAAAGACCAAGCTATCTCGCAGCCAGTTCTAAAACATGGTTTTCGGAGGACTGTGTTTGTGAAACGGTTATTCGGAGATGCTTGAAAAGCCCGCGCATTGCTGAAAGCCAACCTTTAAACAACGTACTGGCTTCTCAAGCTTTTCCGAACAACCGTTACAAAAACACAGCCCTCCGAAAGCCATGTTTTAGAACAGACTGCGAGATAGCATGGTCTTTCCGTGGCGCGGCGAGATACCAGGGTCTTGTCCCGACGCTGTCAGATACCATGCTCTCTTTAGGGACCAGCAAAATGATGATTTCTCTTTTTCTCTCTTTAATTTTTAACCAAGCTTTAGAAAGCTTTGTAAACAATTTTTCTATTTTTTTCTGTCTACAAGACCTTTTATTTTATAGAGCCGGAAAAATATATTCTACTTCGAATGAAAATGCATTAGGAAAAGGAGCGGCTATTTTAAACAAAATTACCAAACTTACAAAGTCAAATGAAAGCCTTGTGCCATGAGAGCGGCGCCTGCAAGTTTCACTTCGACCTTGAAAGCCTTTTTGTGCACACTCGTTGCTCTCACGGCGTTTGAGACACTAGTCCTCTTTAGGCAAACCCACTCAATTTTAAAGATTGCATTGTCTCCCTCGTGTTCACTACCTTTCGTCGCCAAACCCAGCGCAGCGATAGCCCAGTGAAGTACAGAGTATCTCTAATTTTACTTGTTCTTTCTGTCCGGAGCCGAGCATAGTGATAGACTACCGGACTTCAACCCTACGCCATGTGACTATTAACTAGGTTTTTAGTGACATGCTCACGCGCTAGGTCGATAATTTCTGTAGTTTAACTATAAGTTAGATCAGGGAAAAGCACTTGAGGTCAAAAATGCCATGCTTAAAACTATAAGTAAAAAGCTACACTATTGTATTTAAATCTCTTTAAATCGTCATCCCGCATTTTCTCCTTGTGCTTCATATTGCGTCTCAAACATTCACGTCACAGAAAAGCAGTGTGTTTTGGTTGTAAAGCTTGTCTCCTAAAGTTGGCGTTTTCCACTAACAACTGCGAACGTGACGCGATTAGTCGAAACAAGTAGATTCGCTGCTGGTCTTTTTTTCTTTAAAAAAAAACAGCTACCTTGAAAATATACTTTTTGACCTTGACATTAGGAATTTCCCCCATGAGTTGTGTTCAAAGAACAAGCGCCAAAACATGCATGTTCATAAGGAGCTCGTTCATCAAAGACAACCTTGTTTAATAAAACTATGATGAAACAGGCAACGTTTTCAATCTATTTTGATATTTCACTATACATTACAGTCGTTAGAACTTGATAATTCAAATAAAAAAAATTGAGGCTAAAAATTTAAAAAAGCTGGGGGTACCCCTAGCCGTTTTTTCCGATTTCTTGTCCAAAAATTGATTTCTTCGAATTTGATATTCTTACTGCTTAGTATCAATTTTATGTTAATAAAAACGGTTTGAACCATTGACTGATGCTTTCCTTGCCGTTTAGCCACGTTAGCACAATTGGGAAAGAGTATTTTTTCATTCACGGCGACTCCTAATAATAACGTGTTTCTATATCAAAAACTAATCAAAATTCGTGTTGCTGCATTGCGTACGCTACTAAAACTTGAATTACAAAATTTACTCTCAAATTTAAAGCTCCCTTCGCATCACAATTACCAACATTGAGCTAAGTTAATTGCGGTAAATGAACTGAAAAGTAGGTCAAGATCTGTTGAGCCTCGCTTCCTTGTTGATCCGCAAGTTGGTAGAACGCTAGAAGGAAGGAATGCAACCTTTCACGATTTATAGTGTGTTGATGGCACCGCGTGTCGTGGCTCTTGAAAGCTGTCTTCAAAGTCGTGCCCTCGCCATCAAGGCTGTTTGCGTTCATTCTCAGTACTTGACTTCCTTAGCTGTGCGGTGCGGCGCGGCGATGGAGAGATCGTGCTAGCTTTGTTTCTGACGCGGCGCGACGCGACGAACAGTAAACTGTTCAGCGACGGATTCTGTTTCGTGCGTGGTGCACCGTGCTGTTCCATACGTGCCTCATATTTCAAAGTCTTAGAATCTGGTACCCGATAAATTAAATGTTATTACTTGGCCCGATGCCACCATACAAGAAATTCGGGTGCAAGTCTAGCCATAACACAATATTTCTAGAGGTAATATCACAGTTTTGTGGCGCATCAAATAATACTGTTTCAAGGTTCACAAAGACATTTAGAAGAGTATCTCGTTTTCTTTACAAAACTACCCCAGTATACCCATCAATGAGCGTTTATAACAGCACGGCCTGAAGCTAGTACTGTTGTAAACAGTGCTTTAATTCACAAAATGTAATGTATATCTTTTCCATTTGGTGTTAAATTGATCGGAGTATACTCGTTTGTTTCGAATATATCATGTATATCAGATATATTCGACGTTTTGAACAGAACGCGGCGGCCTCGAATCCTGGTTGTTTAGTGATAGGCAACCAGTAGACATGGGTGTTGTGTAGGTTGCCTATCCTGTGATCGTAAGGGGCTCTCCAGCTCAGGCCCTGTGGAAAGTGCTTTTGAAAGAAAAGCGGACCCAAACGTTTTTCTGTTTATTTTACGTATAATTTGGGCTGGCCTTCATTCATGAACTACTTAAAGATAGTTTCATCAGTCCGGGTCAATTGTTCCATTTCTTCTTTCATGACAGATTTTAGGCGTTTTTTTTTCCCAATCAGGTATTTAATGAAATTAAACATAGGTGAAAAGTGACGTATGGGTCTAACCATGATGTGTCCCAGCAGGAACTAAGGCACCAGTTCTAAAAATCACGTTCATGGCATAGGCAACATAGGCGACTTTTAGGTCTAGCAAAGTAAAACCGTGGGTGAGGAAAAGAAGAACAAGAACATCAAGACAGAGTACATCACGATCGCAACCGCTCAGATTTATTCGTAACGAGAGGATCAACGGATGTTGATGTACCTGTTGTCATGACCACAAATCTGAAAATCGCATGTATTTGACTTTTTTCCGCATTTCGTGTCAGTTTAGGGCCAGCGTCGAGTGTGAAGCTTTTCCAAAATGCCACTTGCTAAAAGTCGAGCGTCTCACAAGCCTTTTCTTCTCTTTTCTCTCGATAAACCATCCGAAATTGTCGGAAATGTAGCTTTTACGTGGCAAATGTTATTTTTGAGGGCCTCCGCATTAGCCTAGCTGCTTTCTTTTCTCATTGCAAAGACATTTGCATTTAGTGATATAGACGTTTGCATTTTATCTGTGGCGTATTTGATTGATTGTATCCGTCAAATTTGATGGAATTTTGTTTTGAGAGAGCATTGAAGTAGATAGAAGCTTTAGGTATTTTTGTATTTTTCTGACTCGAAGACAACGTAGGCCGAGATATTCGATTAAGAGCTTGGAATGAAAGGCAGCTTGACGTCGCGACGGAAGCTTTTTTCTCCTTTTTGTTTTTTAGCAGTCTTGATTGATACCCGTCTCGGCAGATTCGTGTCGTGCGGATTGCATCCCACTCTGATTATGATTACTTGCTAAGGCCTTAATCTCTAAGTCAAAAGACAGTAATTTCCCAGCTCATTAGCATTAGGCCACTGCCCTGTAATGAATATGTGCCCGCCCGCATCATTTATAGTTTTTGCTCATGACACCCTTCATATATATTTTTTACATGCGCAGTACTTTAGTCTCATGCAAAGCGAAACCCCTCCACGGAAAATAATATTGACTAGAATCGTGTAATACGCACAGTTGATTGTGGCCCGGCTGTTTTCATTAGCAACAACTTTATTTTCTTTTGACTAGGAGCATCTGTTGAAAGAAAGGGCATTAAGTTCAGTGGCAAGTTTAGTTTCCTTAGTGTTGTTCCAAGTGCTATCGTAGATTGGTTCCCAGAAAGGTTCTGCGTAGCTATTATGTCCCAGTTACTCTCTTTCCCTCAAAGAGTAGGCATGGGTGAGAAATGGTACCGTTTACCGTAACCGCACGTTAAACGTCCCAGGCTCGTCACGACACGGTTTTTGACGGCAAACTATCCTCGCCATCTTCACCGCTTAAGCCTGAAACGCCTTGGGAACTAGTGCGACTCGTCACGGCACAGCTATCCATCCCCACTCTCACTTCCACCTCCCCTTACAACCAAATCTCTCTGAAGTCTTCGGACCCCCTCCTAATCAGTTCTCCCGCCTCCTTTCGGCGAAAGTGCCCCGAGTGCTATGCTCGACTCGCCACGGCTCGGTCAATCATCCCCCCTCTCTCACTAGACTTCCGCTCCTCTTAGCTAGAGCGCCCCAGAGCTATACTAGATACATCCTTTGTGGCTAGCTGTACCCATCAGCAATCAGCACTGCTCGATCTGAGGCAGCTCAACAGAGGTCTCACGCACCTGTTTGTAGGCCGTTCCAACAACAAACAATCCTTTATGTTAGGGATACTAGAAAAATAAATGTTCTCTGTGTGTAATACGCAGGCTAGCTCGTTGCGTTTTAGTGAACGTGCCCACTAAAACTTGGAAAATGTGGGTAAACAATTGTGTTTACCTTTTTACGAGCATCCTTCGGAAGATGTGAATAAATGTATGAGGGCGATTCCACATTGATTCATTGATAGTAATACCACGTTTCCTCCTTTTAGTGACCGTGTCGAACTTTTCGCTCATCCAGTTGTGTGGAGGTCGTCTAATCAGGTCGCACATTGCCCGAACGTATTTAATATTTCCGAAAATAGATTGGTGAGGGAGGAGCGCTCTTTGAAGAGCAACAAAGTTTTAATAGTGAAATCCAACCAGGTCAATCAAGGCGGTCTTATCGTTTCGGGTCACCGTATCGATCCACACGTAAGAAAATCGTGTGAAGTGCGTTTTAGTATCTCAAAATTACTATTGAACGGAAATTTTAAGTACCCCTATATTTTATTTATCATAACGTACATTTGGATGAAAGCAGTAGCACTATCTACAGTATCGGGAAGATATGGGCTAGATAGGAACCTATACGAGCTCTGGCAGTGCTTTTTTCGACCCGAAAGCCTTTTAAAAGCTGGTTTGAAAGGAATTTCCCGTAAGGCTTTTGTCGGTAACCTCAAAAAGGCAACCGTATCACACGGCTGGCCGTACTTTGAAGTGTGTTGCGTAAAGAGCAAACGATGGACCTTTTATCTGTAGCAGAAACAAACCCTGGCGATTCGAGGAAAAACTCAAATTGTAATTGCTACCCTTCGGCTGAGAAGCAATCACGTTGATGTATTCATGGCTAACAGGTTGTAAAACAAAGTCAAATGAACCAAAAAAGAGAGCTTTATCAGTTTATTTCCAACTTTTCAAAAGCAGCATGCTAGGGGCCTCACTGCAGATGTTGTGCTTAAAATTACATTTATTAGATTTTAATTTGAAAACGGCTAAAACGCAATAAATACAAGACTTTTTGGAAAGTAGACGATAGCAACATGTTGTCAAGCCCAGAATGAGCATCGCGTAGTCTGAGGTATATTAGGCTTTTATTGAGAAATATTGCTGTGTGTCTCAACATTCCAAGACTATTCTCTAATCTTTAGGAATATATTTCCAATCAAGTAACCTACCGTACGGAAGATTTTTTCTCAAACAATTATTGAGCTGTACCGGTTCACAATTCCTTAACTTTATACAAGTAAATATCAGTTTCGATTTTTCATAAAGAAAGTAATTATGGCAATGAATATTTCAGGATATTTTTCGTGAGAAATTTTTCCGAATTCTTCGAATAATCGTTTCGCAGCCTCTCTGGTCCGGCCACAGATCCCAGAAAGCTTGGCAGAAACGTCTGCCAAGATGATGCACGGCTTTGCTAATGACTGCGGTGCCCGTGTATGCAGTGACTTAGCACTCGATCAGTGGGAAACCCCTTAACTCACGTTCAACACCAACAGCGTGATGTTCATTTAGGGCGCAGGTCGACAGGCGAGCACCCACCAGCTCGTCTTTTTGGGACGCTTTCCAGTTTGCTGATTCAGCATTTGAAAAACGTTATTCGTGATTTACTTCACTTTTTATTACTCTGCGTAGTCCAACGGAACCAAAACTCCGTAGCAACCTAGTTTCCGCTGGACACTGTAAAATTAACAACGCCTTTTTTTTAGGAAGTGACTATTTACACGCTACCTCATTTAAAATGCATTAGGTTGGTTTGCGTTCAAGTCACTTCCCATTCAAAACGCACTAGTTTGGTTTCCGTGCGTTCAAAGTCTCCCTTGTATTAACATAGGCGTGCGAATAGAACTAATCAATTTTTAATGCCGTGCTTCCCCTACAAATTCGACTCGTCATACTATCAGGTTCGACCAAACTTATTATCTTCAAACCTGAACCATCCAACCTGCTGTTACTTATCCTACGATATTCCACGCTGAGTCGCTCTAAGGAAATCGAATCTAACATGAAACAGTCCAGCCTGAAACAGGTCTGAATAAGTAGCCGAGGAATTTAGTGTTATTGCGGACTTGGAGGGAATTCGCTGGAGGAACATCGAGTGACTCGAAACGTAATGGAATTTTGCGTTGGTGGAGCTGCTTTGGTCAGGGAAGGACTCGGAAGGACTACAACAATCATATTTTGCGGTTAGTGCCTCGAGCTGTGCCCACAGTGGGATCGCTTCCTCGCGTGTCGATCAACATTTCCTGTTCCGAGAAAAAGTAGTTTGTGATAAGCATACAGTTTAAAGACAAGCAGAGTATATTTTTGCAGCAAACGAGCCGCGCAATAGAGGCGATGCTTATCTAGCTGTCCGAATAAACTTGGCTCATCGGAATGGTTACTGCACTGATTGCTGTCTGCACTTGTCCGTGGATCGGGAACGATGTTGTCCGCCATCCACAAGTTTCTTTCTCATACTGATGTAGGGTACTACTCATTCGTCAATAATACTGTCTTTTTCGTGGAATGGTGCCAAGAACGGATGGAGATTAGTGTAAAAAGGGAATCTGCAGAGAATACGTTTTATATCTCTTAACAACAAAAGTTGGTTTTATCGCCAAGGCGATCTTCGAAAGCAATCTGGGACCTCCGTAATTAGCTGTGGAGAAACGTACTGTATTGTACGTTCGACGTATGATGTATTATTATGGTTTTCATTTGCCAGCCGCTGTGTGAACTATTGAGGGGATGAATCCCAAATCAATACATAATCGTGATCATTAATGCCTAACCTCACCAAAGGACTATCATCCCCATATAATCAGGCGCTATATAGGGACACTGTGAATCGACGTTTCCCATTAACTTGATTAGATTTCAGCCGACGCTTCTAATTTGATTCCAAAGATCATACGGTTGAAATTGCGTTTGATTTCCTGTTGTCCTTGCGCTTGCTCGCTGGGTATTAAAACACCTGCCCTGACGAAGTATAGGTGAAAGGCTTTGACTTAACTGATGGAATAAACCGGTGTTGGGTTCGACCTGCTGTGGGTGTGAACGTTAAACGAATACAACGCGGGCGTATTTTGATCCGTTTTCAACTCGTATGTCAGACCAGTATCAAACGACATAACACTCTAAATCTGATTAAGTAAGAGTCTCTGAGATTCAGTGAAAATTCACTTAATCTCAGAAACTCACTGAATGAAATTTAGAGTGCATGCCATAAGCTGGAGGAGGTTTAGTATTCCTATATATACTATATATTGTAGTATGACGTGATGATATGACTCGGCATACGGTCGCTATGCCGAGAAACCGTATCGGGCTCATGTTGACAGCTAACGTTGTAAGCGTGGCCTCCACCTAACCTTAGCCAACCCAGCCTAGGACGCCTCACCATGATATGTCCTCACCATGGAAGCAAATTTTGCACCAGTCTTGAAAGCAACGGAATGTTAATAGAACCTTTCTGGACACTTTCTTGGGTTACTTGATTGATAGTTTCTCTTCGTTGGATCTTGTGATCGTAAATAGCTTTTTATTTCTCACGAAAGGGAGGCTGGGCTATCGCTCCTTTCTCCCTGCAGACAAATTTGCAGTAACTCCGATAGATTTGAGGAGGCAATTTCGTGGCGCTTTAAAAAATTTTTAGAGTCGGACAAAAGTGATAAGGGTTCCGCCTGATAAGGAATGTGATATTGTGAGGAGCCGCCTTTTATGCCTTTCATGGGCTGAACCATTTTTCTTTGCCACTGCAAATCTTCAAAATGCCTCATTACTTTTAGGAACTTTTTTTTTGGTAAATATACCGTGAACGAGTGTGTAAAAAAGCAATAATTCATGAGAAATTTTCTGTCATGAGATGAATCATGCTAACCCATTGAACCAAAACGTTCTGCCTTAGTATTTTAATATTGATTCCGGTAGGCTATAAAATAGTATTTTTTCGGCGATGTCATTTTTTATTACGCTTTGATTTTAATCTTTAAGTCTTATCTTGTCATTTTTTTTCATTTCGTGATTTTATCTTAAAATGTAATGAACTGACTGCTTATTTAATTAACAATGTAATTAACAGGAACAGGTTCAAGACCACTCAAACGAGGCACAGGTCAGCTTCAGGAAAGTGACAGTTTAAACAGACACATCTAACCAAACAGAAATAGGACCGAACCAAACTGGCAGGATTACCAAAATTGGAAAATTACTAAAACAGGCACAGGACTCTGTTCAACAGGAAAATGACTAACCGAAGCATACGAAGGTGTACCTAGCTCAAAATAGACGTTGTCTTTATCAGTGCAAAAGGCAATTAAATTACATATAAGAATGTGCGTAGCATGGGCCATACGTTCATCGTTTGTTGAATTGAATCCATTCTTTTTTTTCCACCCTAAATGCGAATGTCATTCACAGGCGCAACTCGCTGCTTTTGATTGGCCGCTTCCATGCAGAGCACTATTTAATATACACAGTGTGCGTATGTCCCGTGCTGTCCCGCCCACTCGCCATATTTACACTTGGAAATGAAACTTTATCTGCTTGAATAATCCCTAATATGTTTGGCCAGCGCGGATGTGGAACAGTGCTCACTGTTATCACAGAGGCAGCTTTTGCTGGCCCCGGACTTCACTATCCTACTCGGATTCTTGAAATTAGTTGCATCGTCTTGAAGCCATACAGAGTTGATTTTCGAAACAGGATATGTACTGAGCGGAAAATATGACAATGAAATCAGCTCAGATAGGAAAACAGGCGAGTTGGATAAGCTGCAAGAAGCATATTATTTCCTTATCGGCTGCTCTGGCACTAGCTCCAACGGGTGCCAAACCTTGTAATCAAAATGCATGGAAGATGTCGGTCCCCAGCACGTGCGCAGTATCTGTTGTCCATCCGGCCCAGCTGCCTCACCCTGCCTCACTCCCGCCCTTCTCGTTGACGCAGGTAACTGACCAAGTCCACTGGCAACCTCGAATAAGATTTACCCTCCGAAATCCTTAATGTAAATCTATCAGGTACTGTTTCCTGTGCCTTCTTATATTGTACAGCTTGACAGCTGTTGTCAAGCTGAATTTTTTATTTGGAAGCTAAACAGGAATTTTTATTTGACGAAAACAGGAGAGAAAGGATTGGAAATGCTCTATTCGAAGATCGTGACGACCTTTCAGGGCCGTTCAGCTCCGCAGAGGCATTTATTCATCGTTACAATTAACTTTGAAGCAAGTTTACACTCGGTTCAGATGCATGGGATATTTAATGTTAGCCGAGGTTGACCACGTGCATTTCATACTGAAGGCAATTTTTGTTAAAATCATTCATTGAGCAATTCTTCCTTCCAAAAAGCACGAGGCGTCGTGAGGCAGAGGAAGGTTGAATACATTGCCTTGCTCCTCTCAGCCCAGTTACGAAAAGACCAGCACAGGAAAGAAAAAGGACATCCTATGTATATACGAATCTCAGTATTAGAGAAAGCGTTACTAAGTCATTTAAAAAGGAGTAGCTATGCTAAATTTTTGTTGTTGTTTTTTTTCGTCAGGGAAAAAGTTTTATTACTGGACTGGCGAACTGACAAACAAAAGCCCCGAGTTAATTTCATTATATAAAGGTGAAACATCAAACGCGACAGACTTTGTGAGGCTGCAGACGTGGACAGGGCACATCGTATTCATTGCTTCCGTTGGGAAAATTAGAGAACTAATTTGGATGTTCCACTTGACACCTGGAAGGGAATTCGGGGCCAAAGCTGACCCACTCACCAACACATAGTACACGACACTAAGGCTTTGTCTATACATTATATGCCGCTTTAGGAGTTGTCAATAATTGCTAGGGAACCGGATATAGGAAAATATTTAGTGCGTCGTGTAGTATTTTAGTTTCCTGTGGAAGGAAATTTCTTTTTGATGAAGCCATACCAGCTATTTTTTTCTTGACAAATATCAATGTATAAGCCATAAGGTGTGCGCTAAATTTTTTCCTTAAGGTTTAAGGTCAGTCAATCCACTTCCTCCGCAAGTTTTTTGTTCCACGTGGACTGCATTATTATCAAAGGGGCATCTTTTTTTACAGTGTAGTAGTCGGTTCAGCAAGCCCCATTTAAAGTCGTGGAGCAAAGATATAGACTGTGTGACGGCAGTTGTGATCTTGATTAAATATTTGCCGTATGAGAAGAAGCCTTGCGGCGATGCCGTGTTATTAGGCGGTTTCTGCAGATGCGCAACTTAAGTTAACCGCAGAGGCAAAGCGAGACGTAAAGGTAAGCGACAATTATCTCACTCAGCTGGGCGGAGCGCGACCGCACCGTAACGCCGCCGTAGCGTGGCCGCAGCGCTCGCAAAAGACCCGTCGACTGCGAAGCGCTGGCGGTTCACCCCGCCTGTTTGCTCCCTGCGGCTGGCGCAAGCTGCGTGACGCAACACCCGAAGAGTTATGAACACGGGACCGCAATTCCAAGATCGCTTAAGCGCTGTATTCAGTCACGTCTGTTCAGTCTAGTGGTACAGTTTGAGAGCAAAAGTTTCGCGATATCTTCACTTACCCCTCTCGACAAGACCAGCCCTGACAACTTGACGGCTGTTCCTCCGCAGTGCCTCTGCAGTTGCCCTTCCCCCTCCATTTTCCAACAGCTGACAACTTGACGGTTACTCCTCCGCTTAGCCTCTCGAATTATTCTGCCTCTACATTACTCGCTGAATCTTGAAGGCTTCAATTCCGCTTTAAAGTGTCTGTCACAAAAGACCCACACTATATTTGAATGCGCGAGTTAAATACTTCTAAACAACCAGCAATGATACAAGTAAGTTGCACCGACCAAATATCTAAAAAAGAAATAAGTGAACCAACAAGTCATCTTTGAGCAAAGATGAGTGCTTCTCAGCTTTCAATAGTCATTCTTAGACTTAAGTAAGAATGCTTCTCAGTTCTCAAAATTATTCAAGTTCTTTTTGACAGTATAAACTTGAACTTAAAGCAGTTTGTTGGTTGAAATATGTTTGTATGGACTAGAGTGTGGGTACCACCGACGTTGTGCTGGCAAGTTGCGGTGGGAGCTGAGGTGGTTAGAAACGAGGTTGGAATGCTCTTTGGCTTTCCTCTCCCCTGGCGGACGGCGGACGGTTTACCGCCGGACCAGGGTCAGCCCGCACTGCGTGTAATGACCAACATTAAGAACTACGTTTAACACACCTCGTCCTTGCTAACCATGTACTGTACGTCAAGCTCAAGTATTTTGTGGAAGAAAAATTTGGGCTTTCACTTTTATCTAGCTCCTCAAGCGATCATAAAAATACACGCTGAGTGGTACCCAGTCTTATAAGACATTCAGACGCTTGACTTTTATCTCATGATCTACTTAACATTGGATTTTTAAGCGGTCTTTTGTAAACGATTAAATTTTGTGCCTCTGCTCTGCACGTTAAAACATAAGATAAAAAAATCAGTGTTAAACTGCCGGAGGAACGTGTTTTTTTTATTCCCGTACGCGGGGAGATGGATCTTGCGATCTGATCCCAGCTTCTCAAATCGCTTTGTCTGTGTTTGTCGGCTGGATCAGGAAGTGGCCCGAAGGCAGAACTGCTTCTCCTCGTCTGATTCTAAAGACAAACCAGCAACTCGTTGTGCTAGCCACACAAACCGCCAACCTAGGCATGCAACGGACGAGCATCTTAAAAAGCGTCTGCGAATTTCCGCTTCGTATCTGACAGTTCAACAAAATTCTTTTTTCTCACATTTTATAAAAGCATGTTTTTATTATGAACATGTGCCCACGTAAGGCTTTCTTAAAAATATAATGCGGCTAAATGAAAGGAATATTAGCGAGAGCGGGTTGGAAATATTTGTACCTGGCGAAGCAGGACCTTTCGGGGCGCCTACAGTGCCCTTATTGGGATAGATAAGTGGTAAATGCAGGAAATCAGCGAGCGAGCCGCAATGCCGAGGCTATCCGATTCATGCGAAAGTGATGTGTATGTCTTGTTATCATCCTCGGAGGCCCTCTTAAGGCAGTAAATCATCTTGATGCACACCTACGTCTTCGTTTAATGGACTAATTATTTGGGGAGAGAAATCGCTAGATCGAGTTTCTGCGACGCAATGCCGACGCCCGGTAAGCATACCCTGTTTTCCGGCGGTATTTTAGCTGAAACCAAACGCTACTCTCAGTTTTACAGAGTGTAAGAAGTGGAAAATCCAAGTTAAAAACTTAGAATATTGTCGTAAAAGCAATATTTTTCGTACGCTTTAAAGAAGAGATTTGTCCGTTAAAGCTGGAACACTTGAGGATGGCACATGAATTTTTACTAGTTCGAGCAAACTTCTCCGGAACTCCTCGCATGGTGACCTTAAAACTTTTTATTACTCTTTCTTGTTATTTTTATTCCTGTAATCCTTTGGAAGTATCTCGAAAGAAGGTTTTCTCTCTCTTAAGCCGGGACAAAGAGAAATGTAATTACAACAATCATTTACTTTTATTTCTTAGAGAGCGAAGCGAGCGAGCAAGTCATGGAGTTAAGCACGTGTTGGACTGGGTGCGCTTTTCAAACAAGGTGTAGGACAT
>Ga0058701_10001979_pt1 | contig 15145 bp, 8 predicted proteins | sample AgamicOrMae_FD_97039 | JGI IMG/M metagenome (GOLD analysis project Ga0058701, IMG submission 97039) | Agave microbial communities from Guanajuato, Mexico - Or.Ma.e | ecosystem: Host-associated > Plants > Phyllosphere > Phylloplane/Leaf | place: Guanajuato, Mexico | collected 2012-06-04
ACCCCAAAAAAAAAAAAAAAAACAAAAAAAAAAAAAAAAAAAAAAAAAAAAAAAAAAAAAACAGTTCGGGCAAATTTTTAGTGACAAGTGGAACTTTCAGGTTGCAACTTTGTACCCAGGCAATTCTTCAAGTAAGGACTTTGTGCAAGAACAATGTATAAAAGATCTTTGTGACAAGAACTTAAGTTTAGGGGTAGGGGTGAAAATATGTTTACACATTTAGGTGGATTTAATTAATATGAGGGATATTAGCAGCATACATGTATTGTTGCAGCAGTGGCTCAAATTAAGAGTGGGGAATCCCAATTAAAAAAAAGAAAAAAAATCAAAGGAAAAGAAAAAAAAAAACAGGAAACTAAACCATACATATGAACACTTACAAAGGACTTGTAAATGACTTCTCCCTTATGTCCATAAATGATTTGAGCGCAAAAAATAAAAAAGACGGTCACAGGCTGATGATAAATACAAGGAAACTTCAAAGTTAAGTTAGTGCTCAATCCACATATTTGAAATATTACTTAGTTCAGCTCTATAGTAATAGTAACATTCAGCAACACACTATCCTCTTAGAATTTCTTTTTTATTGGAAGCTTACCTTTTGTTTATGTTTTAAGTTTTTACACAATACACAAGATCCACCAATAAGATGCAAAAGAAAAGCTTCTTAAACAATATCCAATTGCATGTGGTAGTGAGCCTCTAGCAACTATGAGCTCCCAAGACAAACTCCAAATCCCAACACAGTAAAGCGAAATGTTAGATCAGGTTACCTAGAAAAGTTAGTTTGCCAAGTCTTTGGAGTATGTTAGTTAACAACGTTGCTGACCTATTCACACTCCAGCAAGATATTATGACTACAGTCTAAAATAATAATTCAAATAGCAGCACCAAAGCTAGGAAGGTTGAGCACATTAGGATGGCGTTGATGAAAAACTAAATAATGACCAACAACATCAATGCTCTCTGTAATGATGTGAAATCTGTTGATCAACACTGGTAACAACTGGATAGATTTGTATGGATAGCAAATATTTTAGGTTAGAATCTGCTGAAATTAGGTATAAATGTAATGATGTGGACGTCGGTTCTAATCAAACCAAGCGCCGATTTGCAATGAATGATTTCTGCAGGATAAATGCAGTATAGGCTATTCAATATCAGTAGGCCTGACAACACAAGGAGCTTGAACCATCATGACCAAACATTAGTAAACGGATAAAGACAAAATAATCGACTTGTTCCAGAGGTATGTACTTACTGATTAAATGGCTGTACAGAATTATTGGGAGAGTACGTGAACACGATCGATCACTCTTACCCAACACACTCAACACAGACTTCGGGTCGGGTGTGTGCAGTATGCAGTTCAGGTGCAGCAGTTCGTTTCGGTGTGCAGTTCGTGTTCCGACGGCACTTCGACCATGCTTCGACGTTCGACCCACGTCATGTGGTCAGTGTGGTCAACAGGTGGTCAATGTCGAGGTTCGCATCTGCTCAGTGGGCCCACCTCTTAGATTGCCCATGAGCAATAATGCGAACTTCGACATTGACCACTGCGGGCCACTGCGCTGCCACCAGGCTGCCACTGCGACGAAGTGCCTCGCAGGACGAACTGTAAGTACAGTGAGCCACAAAAGTCATGACCCCTGCTTCCGTGTATTTCTTATGGAAGCAGGGGTCATCACTTTTGTGGCCCACTGTACACACCCCGGCCAAGGTGTCTGAGTCACCTTGACTCCGGCCTGCTCCAGGCCAAGGTGACTCTATAAAGAGTCACCGTGCCACAGGCTAAGGATCATCCTTGAGGATCTTTACCCCAGGCGGCGCCGACTTAGTAGACGCGCGCGATCCGTTTAAAGGTTGCGGCTTTTCGGCAACATTAAGAAAACAAGACGCACGGGGCACTGAATATCAATATAATTTATTGCTTCAGGATTCAAAACAAATTAAGTTCGTAATCTCAGGGATTGTACATGTAACTGGAGCCAAATATATATAATAGCAGCGTAATAGAACTTCAAGAACATCGCATCATACAAAGTTGTATTTTGTTCACAAAAAGTGAAGAAAGTAAGAAGAGGAAGTGTTTTAGCGTGGAATAGCTATTACCGGTACATGAGTAAAGTCAAAATGAAAAATGATTCCTCATTTGCCGCTATGAAGTCAGAGATTCAATCCTTCAATATCAATAACATTCGAGACACTAAGCACGCAGTAACCCACACTTCTGCCAGCAGACCTTCTATAAAATATTTTTTTAAATAAATGATACTATTTTTTTTCTCAAAGACAATTAAACACTCTTCCTGCTTCGTAATTCAATCTATTATCACATACTCAACAGAATTTACAACCAGGAGAACGATCATCACAGCTCGGGAAACTCTACAAGACAACCAAGTATATGGTCGCAGACAAAAGTTTGACACTTTCCCACTCTCTTCACACGAAGGTCTTACTTGTTAGACACTTTTGTCCGCATCTGCACTGTACTGAATATACAACAGTGTTTCTACATTACACAATCTCACCTCATGCAGGCACTTTGTACGATAGAAACCTCCGTATTCGTTGCGCATATTTTGAATAAAACAGTGGATTACCTTAGACATAGTTAAACATCCTTTCCTACAGTACAATATTTCTCAAGAAAATAATTTTGAGATCGACATTTTTGGCACTTCCTGTAAGAGACAAATAGTTCTCTTCGGAAGTCTTACTGTGCGCTAGTAAGAAAGGATAAAGCCTATCATGTTTTGTGTTCATTCGACCACTTGTGCTTCGGAAAATAAATTAACTTGACTAGGGAATCTTGGGTATCGTAGCTATAATAAGGGATAATACTGACGTAAAAAATTAGATAGTTTCACACAAAGCTTTGGAAAGTGCGAATCAAAACGTTACGTTTGGTGGAAAAGGAGTACCGATATAGGATCGACAAAGACGGAAGTCCTAGGAAAGGAGAAAAGAGTCAAAAGTTTAGAATAAAACTGAAATACAGGACTCTACTTTCGATGTGACTATCAGGTCTGAATTTTACATTGCAAAATCAAAAGAAATCTAGTTGTAATGAAGCGCTTACAGCATGATCTATAGCGTTTGCAGCCGGTTCAAACAGAGCACAAAATCTTTGGGTTTCAAAAAGACGCTCGTTTGAAGACATTTCCCTAATTTTCGTAAGTTATCGCTAAGTGTTAGGCTTGATTCGAAAGTTCTCAGTTGTGCTTTTTCTGTTTACGTCAAAGTAGTTTAAAATGACCGAAGTATGATTAAATCTTTTAAAAGCGGTAAGAATTCACTTAAAAAACCATTCGGCGTCCTCACTTCTTATTATGATATGATGTATGAGTATCAAATTGGGCTGGCCTTAGGTTCGGAACTACCCAGTATATTTTCTTCATTGAACGTCATCGCTGCTTTGATGAGGATTAAAAATGCTTTATTTTTTCCCTTCAAAAAAGTATTTTAAGCAGTCAATAAAGTGCAAAATAATTATTTCCTTTTATTGCCCTAAAACTTTTATTTAAAAATTGCCAAAGAGGGGTCATTTTGGCCCTTCTGCCATTCTATCATTGCGTTCTGGTCGTTTCTGATTCATTAAACGGGTTCACTTATCACGATTGACAGTACCTATGAGATAAAATACCGCCTTTCAATGACATATAAATACGTCATGTCTTGACGGAAATCGGATCGTTTACCTTAAAAAAACTTTCTTTTGGTACACAGGAAGAACCAAGATCGAAATATTTGCCTAAAAATGTTGGGGATCAGCTTTTTTTCTTTTTTTTTAGAAAAAATACTATTGAAAATCAATAATTTGCTCATAAAGAAAATGTGATTCGTCTTAAACTTGAAATAGATTGGTGATTTTTTAGTATGTTAGCAGCTTAGGCAAGTCCCTCTTCAAAATTGAAGTTTCCCTTTGGGAATCAACGAAACCCTCACAGAGTTTGACTTCAAAACGACAAAGCTTTTTTAATATTTTGTAGAATTTTCGAAGGCCTCAAACTTGTTAAACCCATTGGATACGTCGAAAATCTGAGGAAAAAAAATGCACCGAAAGGTGAGATGAGGATAGTTTGAGATGAGTGGGATGCAAGAGTCTAAAACCTTTCCCACGATAGTTAAGGGCCGTCCCTTGTACCGAGTCTTCGACTATAAGAAATAAGACCATCCGAAAATTCAGTTCTGATAACCTAAACTTAAAGTTAGGTTGACCAACAAAGAAAAAAAAATTGACTGACTAGATGCGAATTTGTAACTGAGACCTGAACTCATTAGCTATTTGCTATTAAAAGGATATTTTATAAAATCACTGGTAATCCTTTCAGAGGAACAAGGAATATAATTCTTTGTAGGGCAATTACAGTTACCTCCAAATTTAGATACATTCTTAAACGGGATTACACATATCCTTAGAGATAAACTGCCCTAGCGGAACCAAGAATAAGACTGCTTCATATTTTGCAAATATATATTGTGTAAAAATCTACAGCAAACGCATAGTTTCACTGAGATTGTCTTGCGTGGTCGATGTCAGTGGCTAAAGTGAATGAATGTTGCATTCGCACTCTTTCAGTAGTGGCAATTAAGCTCAGCAGAGCTTAATCTTATAAGTACTTAATGTAATGAGCATAATTCTCAACGCTACTGTATGGCAAGTTTTATTCTCTTAAATCAAGAGATACTGAGCTATGATAACTGGCATCGCGATTCCTAAAAAAATTCTGTTTCATTGTTGATTTGAAAGAATAAATTTTGCCTGATTTAGCGGAATGGACGGTTTTCATGGATTTCTAGTCCCACTTTGCAACGAAGAAAACTTGTCTTCGTTAATCAAAACTCTGCAACCATTGAAAATCACCAGCCCAATGAATTAAAATTTTTAAAATAAGAACCCTTTGCAACTACATAAGGTTGTTTATGTGGAAAAAAAACAGGTCTTGTGTACTTCAAAAACTAAAAAGACACTGCAAAACTATTTTCTGGTGGGCGAGCGGCTTTCAGGATTACATAATCACAAGCTGATTTCGTAACCGGTCGATTTAGCGAGTCTGCTTGATAAATTTGTTAAGGCAGTTAAACTTAAATTGTTTTTGACTTATTTTCAAATGGTTGTTCTAATATTTTTTTCTGGATGGCTAAAGAAAAATATTTAAGAAGAAATAAAGGGTAAGGTTTCGTTTCCTGGGAAAAACAAGAAATAGTTTTAAAGATCTGTTTTTCGGCGATTCAAAATGAACACTTCAAGTTTAATACACTCTCGCGCACAGTGTCAAATATAAAATGGAAAAGCTACATGAGAAGCATTTGTGCAGTACTGGTACCTTAAAGTGAATCTTTTTTTAAAAGCCAATAAATGATGCGACTGCATCAGGGAATTCCAAAGATGACAAGATCAAGAGTGTAAATAAGCAGAGACGAAGTAATATTCAGGAATGAGGTGATAAAACCTTAAGTTTAAGTAGTTTCATACCATAATCCACACTCACGCCACATAGACTAAGGACCTCAAACGTAAATAACCATAGACGTACAAAACGTCATCATTCACAGCCCCATAGAGCTAGCAGACATAGGAGAACATTAGGCCTTCGAATAAGATTAGTTCGATCGAAACATTGACACCACTAGCCAACAAGAAAAGTACGACCAGAGACGAAGAACCATGACAACACGTGCACTTCGGGACGGGTGTAAAGTTCGTCAAGCTTTTCAAATGCGAAAATATTCGACGCCAAGGTCGATTTTTTTTTGTGTACGTACATACTGGCGTGTTTCACTGTCATAATATTTCTCACAAAAATATCGCAAACACAACTACCATGGACCATTAAGCAACGCTATCACACATTGAAAGCTGTACAATACGCTTGACTTAAGAGTGTGCATTGCACATATGACGTGGATTTCAACACCTAACTCGCAATCTGACAGTCTAGCCAACACAGGAAAGCATAGCACAAAAATATACCTTAAGCGTCATGGGGCGTGAAATACTGCACTTAAGACAAGTTTTTCAATCTTACTGCTCCTATAAAAATAGATCAACTCAGATACATAACAACGGCAAATAATTCAGCGCACTTTAAAAAACATTTAAGCTGAAGCATCGAAATGACCACTCGCGACAGAATTCCTCGAACTTGAGAAAACAGGAATCAGTGATGATGTCATCTACCTATGGCGTGCATTCCTTACATGGCAAAGCAATTATTCCGATTCGTCCTAATCAGCTGATTTAGCTACCCTCTTTAACAGGCGTTCGTCAGCGACAAAAATCAGCGCTCAACTTATCGGTACTCAAAAGATGGACTTGCGAAGAGATTAAAAATACGATTCACAGTGTATTAACAACTAAATTTGGTCTTATAGCACTTGGAAAAGAGAATTAGCGACACAGTTGGGGCCTGAGACACTCGTAATGTGCAACATTCTCGCGATATCAGCTCAACCATGAGATCGGCGGAACGAGCATCATCGAAATCTTCCGATAAAACTCTTGTAACTTTGTCAGCCGAGAAGAAGACTTCCGGTTACCTGAGTAAAAGCGACTCTAGATCCCGTGAATACGGGGAAGGAAACAAGCAAGTGCGATTTCTTATCACTATGTCCTTGCCATGCCTCAATCATTCTTTCAATAAGCTCCTTCTTTGACGCTTATGAACTCAAGAAGCGCTTACAGTTGAATCATACTTTCAAGAATCATTTTCTCATCTGACAGAAAGTAATACCGGAAATTTTATCGAACTCATGCAGACTAATCTACAACCATCGAAACCATCATCTTCCAAGATAAACATAATAACTCAAGGTGTACACAAAGGCTCTTGGATAAATAACAAATGGACACAAAACTCAAAGGACATAAATCTGTAAAGGGGTTTGTCTCCTATTGACATTGTGACATTGTTCAGTAATGCCTGGTTTCAACTCGGAATCTTTGTAGCGCGTTTTCAGCTGACTCGCGCGCGCGGAATACGAGAAACATATTGGTCAAAATTTTAAAAAAAGACAAATCGATCTGCTTTTCTCATCCTCAACTTAATTCACTGGCGATCGTTTCAAAATAAGTTAAGATTGATAAGAAACCTCGTCAGCGAACTCCAACCGGTGATATTTTGGTCACGACGAATAAGTTTCACCTGATTCGGTTGTTTTAGCCCCGGTCAACACTCCCAGGAGGCGTGTTTTCATCTTCCACTTCTTGGATGACGGAATCCGCTTCAATTCTCTGCCTCTCCACAAGCATTAATTTTCGTTTCTGGAAAAGACAAAGATATTTCATTATAATAAAAAATATTTCGAGACAAACAAAATATTTTACGACAAAAATTCACCTATTTCTGATCTCCATCTCTCAACACCTTACTCGTTTCACGCCACGATACCACTTCAAAATACAAGATTAACCCCAGGAGATCGTTTCAAAATACAAGATTAACCCCAGGAGATCGTTTCAAAATACAAGATTAACCCCAGGAGATCGTTTCAAAATACATGTTAAACCCCAGGAGATCGTTTCAAAATATATGTCAAACCCCACGAGACCATTCCAAATAAACCCCAGGACACGATTTCAATTACACACCAATACACGATTAAGAGTCCTTCAAAAACCCCACGAGAACACTCCAAAATACCCGGTTATCCTCAGGAGATCATGTCAAAATACACGTTTGACTCCAGGAGACCCTTTCAAAATAAGCCTTCAATTTTGGGAGACTTTTTCCGAATATGCTTTTGACCCTGACCCATCCACAAAAAATGTTTACAAGGGAGTACTTCAACTCTTCGCCTCAGATTTTCTTGAAATTTTCAGGACTGCAAGATAGCGGTACCGGTATGGAAAGATACCCAAGCCCCAAACTTGCTGCCGAAATTCATTTTTACTACCTTAAAAATAGCGTTCAATTTGGAGCAAAAAAATATTTATTTCGACATAATTTAAAACCAATAATCATTCCTTGTAGAACACCTAAAAGTAGCGCATAAGGCTGAAGTTTTGAGGATTCTGAGGTATTTCCAGCCGTTTCCTAGATATTGTCAATTTTTTGTGTTTAACATTTTTTTGTTATTTTTTTACGCTGTTTTTAAGTTAGAAAAAATGCGTTTTGACAGCAAGTTTTGGGCTTGGGTATCTTTACATACAACTATCTTAAAGTTCTGAAAGTTTAAAAAAAATCGAAGGCGGCGAGTGAAGGTAGTCCCCTTGTTAGCTCTGAAAAAATAGGTTTGTTGGAACGAAGAATTGTTAAGGCTTTTTGGTTTGATTGTATTCAATCTTTCGTTTGGGATAGTATCTGCTCATATCAGTAAGATCACAGAATTTACTGTACAACAAATTTAAAGAAACCAAAAAATATTTTCAGTGGATTTAAATATATGATAGAAAAGGCTCTACAAGCTTTGATATAGTGCAAGCTCTGGTATTTTCAAATTGCATTCTGCACCATCAGTCCAAAAGATATTATCTCGTCCCACCGTTCAGCAAGGCGGTGCACAACGTCTCTCCCCATGAGGCGCCTCCTTACTTACAGGAACGGAACTATAGCTTTCAAAATAATAATTATACTCCTGCAAATAGTTGATTTTACGTTTATACCACAAACCTTCCATGCCTGAAGCTGCAATCACAAACACAATTTTCTACAGAGATCATAGACTTACTTCATCATTGATTTGGACTATGCGACCCTCGACTCTAGGACTTAACTCGCAGCTCTCTTGCTCCAAGTCATCGAGACTTGCCCTCCTGACCAGCTGGTTTCTAGGTGACTTCCGTTCTCCGTGGGCATGGCCGCCGTGGGTATGGTTATGCTCTGCGGTGTTCGGTCTTCTCAGTGGCGGTGGGCCATCTAACTCGCCAAGATCCAATGATTTTACAAGGCTATGCCTGTCAACAGAACAAATCAATTGTTACACGATGGTAGATATGTCTTTGGGATATATACTCCTTTTACCGGTGGACCCCTTTAAGCGATTTCACATAATAAAACGAAACCTTTTGGAAAAATACCCATGTTTTAAGGATTACCAACTTTTGCACCGATGCGATGCGTTGACCCCAAACGAAACATTCATTGTGAAGCTTAAAAAATATCCATAACCAGTCTTATGACCTTATCATAGCCGAAAATAAAACTTATCCCACCGTTTGTATTTTATGACATTTTGTCAATTTTTAAGAGTAAATAAAAAAAATTCTTCACCTACAATTTGCAATAAACTATGTCACCACAAACTCTCACCACCCAAACATTCAATGTAGGACATGCGTCACCCGGCTTTGAAAGAGTAAAATTTCGAATTCTCTTCAAAGTCGTATAAACGCATTCAAAGTTGGAAAAAGGCAGGGATTTCACATATTGGTGGGTCCAAATTTGCATGCTCCGTCCAAATTAGTAAACATGCAAATTATGATGCACTTACTGCGTCGAAGAGTCCGAACAGCACATCGACGAGGAGGGAATACTTTGGGGCGACTATGCATCAAGAAACTACTCTCCTATTCTACGAAGTAATACCATATTCTACATCCAAGATTACATCGAGCGACACATAAGGTGAACGGTAAGTTGTGAGTTGTGAAACATTTACTGAACTTCAAAAACTACTCTCGAATTCTACAAAGCAATCCCACATTTTACATCGATGTTGCACCTAGAAACAATTATGATGAGCGGAACGAGTAAGAGTACCAAATGATAAACTGAACCTCGAAACGTAAGTTTGAGTTCCTAATATACTTTTCTTCAGATTTGTTTTTAAAAAAAATAGAGTTTTCTTAATCACAAGGAAAAATTAAACGGGCTAAACTTCGCACCTTCAAATAACTGTACTCAAGACTTCTTAAATAAAAAATATAATAAAGTTACGGACGTTGCTCCTATATATTAAATACAAAATCAGTAAATATGATTAAAGTGATGAGTTCCCCATACGATACACTCAGCGTCATAAGTTATTCTCATCTATCGGCGCGACGGCCCCTTCAGGGGAGGTAAGCGACTTTTGAGGATGATTATACGAGCGGTAACTTTTGAAAGGAACGCGTCCGCATGTAGGGCAACAAAAAAATAAAATCATAAATAGTTTTAATTTGTGAAAATAACAGTGAAAATACAAAAGGGTAACTCTGAATGCTGTGCAACTTGAAAGAAAACATGACAGAAAGGACATCTAAAATGCAGGTAAGGTTCAGATCGGACGAAAGGTACGGGGTGCAGGCATGTAAGTAGGGCCCGTACCCTACATACTGTACATGGTGCAGGCACCTTCAAGCAAGGCCTTTTATCAAAACTCGAGATGGAAAACTGTAAAACAAGCAAGAAAGGAAAGATTGGAAACAGATAAGGAAAGAGACTCCAAAGACCATCAATCAGACTGAGACGTAAAGATACCAAAAATAAATTTCTCACGGAAAAAAAATGGGAAAAAATACAGAGTTAGCTATGAAGTAATCGGAGTAATGTTAACTCAAACGTTGACACACTGTGCTATTGTCTAGAAATAAAGCGAGAAATAAGATATCGGTATATATTAAATCTACACCCAAGAGGCTACTAAACAAGAAGAATATCCTTTCAATTCAATAATAAAACAAACCATGCGATGATATTCTGACAATACATGCGAATGAAAATCACTACTCATGAAAATCTATGTCTTTTAAGAGAGTAGAGGTTGGCAGCTCTTGCCATGGAACTTACCTCCGGGATAGAGTGACCAAACTTTGCCTATGTTTTGAATGCCGTTTAGTTTTGCCCAATCTCATATTAATTGCTTGGAAATGGTTTTGAATGGCGAGACCTAATTCGGGACACTCATCCTCATGCATCTGAAAGAAAAGAAGCACACCTTCTCAGAGCAATTTTTGAAAATAAACATCTTTTTATGGAGGTATGGTCCAGATCACGAAATAGAGCTGGCTAATCAAGGACTGAATGTTTCAGTATTAAATAACACAGGTCGCGTCGTAACTAGGGGTTGATGAATCGAATCTTCAAGTTTTAGACTAAAAATTACAAGGAGTAGGTAATGCATAACAGCTCGAATTTATCGGCCTCACAAAGGTTGAACTGGAGATTGCGTTTTGTTTCGACTGAGCTAATTCGTTTTTAAACGTTCAGAGCAAGTCCGATTAAAGGAATGATAATATTCTAGACAAATTAATTGATTAGAATTGTGTCGTTATACTTACAACACACGGTGCATCTTTAAACATGGTGTAACCGTCACAACCCGACTTGAGGTACGTTTTCGTTGCAAGGCGATACTTTTGAGACAGCTGCAGAAACTCGTCTCCAATGCGAACTAGCTGTGGATCAACCTGTAAAACAAAACATATTACTGAAAGCAATGGAGATAGCATTTTTCTACGTTGTCATTGTTCTACCCTGGCCCATTCGCTCTCATCAAATATTGAAATTAACGACGTATAACCGCGTATGTTGTGTTAAGCCACGCCCAGTGCCTCGCTCCGCTATCGTCCCGCTGTCAGCAAGTCTGACGCCGCTTACTTCTCAGCAGCAGTAACTGCCGCCGAGAAGCAAGATACAAAAAGTACAAAACAAGAGGTACAAAAGGTACAAAACAAGAGGTAGTAAACCATAGGTTACAGTGCACAGGATGTATCAGATGCTTCGGCACATTTTGATTCAGGCAACCCGCAATACTCGGTGCGATGAGGGTTGCCCATCTTCGCTGTCTTCGCACATATCATTTCGCAAAGGCTACCCGGAGGTGGAAAAGTCGTTATAGAGATGCTGTAATTAGTTTTTTTACGCTGAAAGTTTAATGAGACACACTTATTACGTAAACATACGATAAAATTGTGATATGGGTCCATTAGTAACTCGAAAATGAGTAAAAAGACTGATTTTTGAACGATGCTTGGTCGAAGCGAGATAGGAGGGCGCCCCTCTCACGGTTGAAAGCATGTTGACATCTTCCGAATCGTGCAGCAGCTACTCATGATTGGTTTTTTGCATATCATTGTAACCTATGGTAAGCCGTGCGATAGCCTAGGCTGAAACTGTAAGTTAGCCTAGCTCAAAAACAACTAGCAATATACAATGGACTTGCTTCGCTCTTTGAGGATTTCTGACGAACGCATTTTTATTTAATATATAACATAGTCTACCTAGGTTTACCTTCAATAGCAGCCTATTTGAAACCATAGCCTACTTTACGCAGATTAGGCTATCTAGGTAGATAGTCATCGGCGAGTCTTGAAAAGACCGTCCGCGATTAGCATTCGACCTGATTATTATTGCAGCAGGGATTTTCTGCAACCGCCCCGGCGCGTTGCGCGCCAACCGCACGACTCACGGAAAGTTAGTGAGAGCTCGGCTCATATGTTGTTTGTATCTCTTGAAGTGCCAGATGGGTTTGAAGAATCAAAACAATCGTCCCTCTGTGGATTATAAATACCGGTGCGAACTCTTTTTCGCAGAGGGCTACACTTCCCGACACGCAGTAGCAGCTAGCGTTAAAGGTGGTGTCTTTCTCAAATCAATAATATTTTAATATCTTCGGAGTTATCATCGCGCCAACGGGAACGCCAGATTAGCCAGAAGAATTTATGAAGAGCTATACCCGGACCGAAGACAGCCATCTCCTCAGGTCTTTGGACACGTCCATGGGGAACGGAATTCATAGCAACTGGAAGTGTGTTTCCCATCACGAACGACAAAAATGCCTCGGTGGTGGAAGAAACATTTTTGACGCGAGCAGATACTGCGTGTTGGGAACTGTAGCCCACCGCGAAAAAGAACTAAAGTATAGGTGTGTCTCATTCAACTTTCAGCGTATTATACCCAATTGCAGCATCTCAATAACGACTTTTCCATCTCCGAGTAGCCTTGCGAAATGATAGGTGCGAAGACAGCGAGGATAGGCAACCCTAACCGCACCGAATATTGCGGGTTGCCTGAATCAAAATGTGCCGAGGCATTCTGATACATCCTGTACAGTCGAGGGCAAAAATGGCTGACAAGAGATTTTGTTCTTTTTTTCCTAATAATGTGTTGGTACTACTAACATATTTCGATAGGAGGTGCTCCCGCAATTCGGTCGATTTTGATTGTGTTGCCAACCTAAATTCGAAAAAAAAGCTAATCAGCCATTTATGTCGTCGACTGTAGAGGCCACAAAGAGTCGCCTGAGAAGAGAGGAAACTTACTCTTGAGCCCGGCGGTTTGGATGGGTCGAAGGCAAAACTCATGCCAGCGACTTGCGGAAATCGCCCCTCCAACTTCGGGTACATGCAAACACCATTTTCCAGCGCTTTCAGTAAATCTTCCCCTGCAAAAGAATAGTCTAAGTGAGCCACTTATTTAAACGCTATAGGGCCTAATAAAAATTTTAATACACCAGTAGCCTTTCAGCATTTCCACGCCAAATTTGTAAAATTTGTAAGAGCGAACTAATCAAAAATGGCTACATATTTAATTCAGGGACACAGGCGTCAGCATTTTGTTGTAAAAAAATTATCTTGATACCGCCTAAATAACTGCTCTTGTGGTAAGTTTGCCTGTTTTATCGCTCCATTGCTGGGTGTTCAGAGAAGTTTGTGTTTCCGGATCATATTTCTAGATTACGTGTATCTCTTCAACATCACAAGGCCTCCAGGCACGTGAGCGTTTCGCTTGTAGAGCTCGAATGCCTTTGATCGCAATTTTGCAATACTTGAGAAAACTCTCAGGGTGTTTGTCACGAAGGAGGAAAAGGCCCCTCTTCTAGGTTCTTTTACGATCTTTGATTTTAAACGGAACTATTTTTCAGCTCCCACAACGCTAGTTAAATGCCACCTAGCCCGTAAAAATGCCCTACCGGTATCCACATATTTTTCGTATTTGTTTGAAGAAGTCCACATCTCATAAGAGAGAATCTAAAGGAATAGAAGCAAGTTTAAACATGATTAACAATGTTTTCAAATGCATTAAATCAATCCAAACTCAATTTACAATAACGGAATTTCGCGAGAAGAAGAAAACAAGAAATCAGCGTTACAAGACCACCTGAACCACAACAGACGAACAGGACGCGGCGAAAGCGTCCTGGGCCCATAACCTGTTACTTGGATATCTTCGTCGAAATAAAGGCAGCGGGTAGTGAAAACTATCGATTTGATGGAGATACTTTCTTACAAAAATAAAAGATGGATTCGTCCGTGGCGACCCGCGACAATACAACCGGATTTCAGTGTGCCAACTTCAATCGCAATATCATTTTGAGCGCTAATCACATTGCCTTCTAATACCCCTCACCAAGCCGAAGCCTTTGTTCTTACCGTTGCTGGCAATTTAAACGCAAAAATGCCCTTTAAGCCTAGAGCTTAGGATATAATAAAACATAAATGCTCACACCTGACGGTGTTATGAAGGTTTCCTGTGGAGCATACGGTAGAAACAACGATACTATCAAGTCAGAGATTCGTCTGCTTTGTTTTGGTTCAGTTGATCACGTGACGCTGATTTCTTGTTTTCTTCTTCTGGCAAAAGTTCTTTTATCAGCATTCACGAATCATCAAGCACATTTTAAAAGGCGATTTCCTACTCAGCGAAAAAACTTAGATTAAGTTAGAGAGGTTTGGTTATGTTACTATGGCGTAGGTTAGGTTAAGTCATGTTATTAGTGGCGACGTTAAACTATGTCAATACGTTAAGGCAAGTTTAGATATGTTAACTGTGGTTTGGTGAGGTTAGGCTATGTTAGTAGAGGTAAAGTTCGAGGGTAACTGTTTCAAACCAGCACTAAGAGCGCCTTCCGAATAAGCTGCACAAGCGATAAGTGAAAGCAACATCAAAGGCGAGCCTTAAAAAGGATTCGGGTCTGAATCATTGAAAGGACTTTTTTACCTGAGATTTCTATGACGACGAGGGGATCATTCATTGGGATGACACTCGTAAGACATCTTAAGGTGAATGGACCAGGTGGGTGAATGATATCAGATCGAAGAGTGCCCGAATTAATCAGAGCGCAATCCGCCCCTGTCGCGGCCAGAATCACGTCGCACACCCAATTGCCCAGGTTGGTTTCCTTCGTTCGAACACTCGAAAATCTGCCGTCCAATTCGACAGTAAATTCGCCCAAAACCTCGTCCATTTTCCCTTCCACGACACCTGGTAATTAA
>Ga0058701_10001980_pt1 | contig 15144 bp, 7 predicted proteins | sample AgamicOrMae_FD_97039 | JGI IMG/M metagenome (GOLD analysis project Ga0058701, IMG submission 97039) | Agave microbial communities from Guanajuato, Mexico - Or.Ma.e | ecosystem: Host-associated > Plants > Phyllosphere > Phylloplane/Leaf | place: Guanajuato, Mexico | collected 2012-06-04
TGGAGCAAACTCAACATGTTTGGATATGTTTTAGATCGCTCTCGAGATGAGCAGTTCAAAAATAGCCTAGATCGCTTGGTTGTCTCTACCGGTTAAAAATTATCTGAGTTATAGAACAGCAGAATCCCGACATCTGGAAAGACCATTTCCTTTTACCCCTGCTGACTGGTGCGTCTGTGAGAACTACTGCGAACAGAGGTAACGAACAGTTCGATCGTGATAGTCGAGTGTATCGACTGAAGACGAACGTATTTGAAGCCTCGGGGCACTTGAACTAAATATTTATGGCTCCCCGTGAACTCGTAATGGTTGTTGAATTTTAGTAGCAAAAGAATAATCGATAGTTTTTGACCGGACGTTGACTTATTCTTGGCCTACTTGCGGTCAAGAATACCAGACAGTCTAAGAGTTGGGGGATGAACTGTGCAGGTTGTTCTGTATTGATTTTTATTTAAAGCTTGTCTCCTTGTACCATTTTGCGTCATGGATTTTCTGAAATAGGATTACAACGATTTTCCTCTGAAGGGCCTCTTAAGATCATCACTTATTTACACGGTGTATCTTTGATGTCTTCGTGATTTGAGGCTCTCGCCCTTAATCAACATGGCATAACCTCATTTCCTTGTCGATAAGCTGAAAGCATAGTTTCAAGTCTTTCAATTCCAGAATTTCGTGTCGACCTGGAAAGTCGACTCAATTCATGCCTCCAACTATCCGAAAAGAAACGCTTACGAACAAATAGGTTCCTCCAATGGCTACTTTCCCGCGAAAAGAAAACTCGGAATGAGATCAGGAAGGAAGGCGGGGGAGATGAGAAATTTTTGCGGCCAGGAGAAACCAGGAACAATCGAAGAAAACAAAAGCCGCGGGATCGCCTCAAAAAAGTATAGCTAGTTTTGTTTCACTGTGATTGTAGCACTTTGGCTTGAGGTTCCGACTTGCTATTCCCTTTGATCTCAAAGAATCTCCTGTTATTAATACTGCCTTTTTGGAATGTAGCTTATTATTGTTGTGGAGGAAATTGAAATACTCGTGTCCCACGCTTACAGTATCTTGGACCCGCGGGGATTCTATGAAGTTCGTTCAGGCAAATAAAAACTCAGAACAGCTGCGAGGCATACTTCCTACTCAAGCTGTTTTCAACGATTCTCGAAAAGGCAATTGGCATCGCCGTTGCGATCCGAGAATGTTTTCTTCCGTTTCTTGAGACGCTAAAGATCCATGTTATACGGTGCATCAAAAAAAGAGGCATTGGTCAGTTCTAAAACAATGCCGATACCAAGACACAAAGAGTTTCGGTTGACAGCTGAACCGTAGAAATACTCCGTTCTTACGTTAGCCTTGTGCGATCGAAACGATGTATTTTAGGCGTATTCTGATCAACTTTTTCGTCTGTTTTTGACTTATTGGAGAGGAAGCGGAACATTAACGACAACAATGACTTTAAAAACTCGCACGACAAAGGAGTTTCTGGTTTCATAGCCTTTCTCAAAGTCTACGTGCAATATCATCAATCAGCTACAAAAAATTGATTTGCACTTCGTTACGAACAATGGTGAGATTTAAAGACCTGACTAGAAATTCAACCATAGCCTTAGGAACACGATTCGCGGTCGAACTGTGATTCTATTTTTTTTTTGGTCTTCTCTCTTGAAGTGTCATATTTTTCAATTCGTGGGACTGAGTAAACGATTTATCATTTAGAAGCTGTAATACTTGGTCTGTTGGCTATAATAAAGCGAATTTTCCGTGTTAATGGGTCAAAATTGACTGATGACCGGTGTTTAAACAAGGATAGGGAAGAGGGTGACGGGAGTGACTTTGGAGGGGTTGTAGCAAACAGAGCCATCGCGTTGACGGTGATAGACCAGAGTGAGGGATGTGTGGATGGGGGGGGGGTCAGTACAGAAAACAGGTGTAGAGTTCCCAGGCCTTGGGAAAGGGGAGGGGTACAGCATCTGACTCAGCACGGACTGATTCGTAGAGAAAACAAACGCTTTTATCTGGAGTACCTAATCAGCTGTTAAACCAATGTGGGAAAAGACTTTAATGTTTGTTTTTACGTGGGGCGTTCGCTGAGCACATTTTGACTTTTGTGCGTTTGCTGATGTTTAAAAGATAAAGTAAGAACAACTTTCCTTCAATGTCGTGTTTAAGATACCCAACTCGAGTTGGTGGGATTCCATTGTTGGGACCCGTATTGCAGAGTTTCTGTCTTCTCGGTTTAGCTTTTTCTCCAATATCTGTTTAAAAAACAGTTGTTTATTCAATCAGAACAAGGGCATTCAGTTGAATGAATTTTTCATTTTTGGCTAAATAGACCAAGAAGTTTCATGGTAGAGTATCCAAGATTCTTGACCTGGTCCTGGACCAAATCTCAGGTCTGCTCTCATGACACAGTTCTGTGCGGAAGTCCTGTCTGCAGACTTTGTTCGTCCAAGGTGCGAAGTTTCCATGTTTTGTCTAGTAAACTCCCGTTGTATTGGCCGGAGCTACTTGAGTAGGCAGACCTTGTCACGCGCTTTTATGCACTGTTGTATATCTCTCAATTCAGTTTTAGGCTGTTAACAAAATAGACTACGGCGCGCGGCATCTCCTGGAAATAGCCTCCCATTGCTGTGAACTATTTTGGTTGCCTTGACCCATTTTGTCAGTGGATTCGCCCAAAGAACGGGCTTTCTGGAACAACCCGCTCTTCAACGGAACATCGCAATACAAATAGTCTGCATACTAAGACTCATTTCGAGGAGTCCGCCGGCCATCTTATCTAACAAGGAAGGGTAACCGTTGTTTCGACGACTCCCCTTTTCATTGCAGTTGCTAATGACCTCTTTATTATTGAACTATTAATATTAAAGCTCATTTTAACTTAATGATTATTTCAGGGCAATAGTTGATTCCTTGAGTATGTATCGATTTTGCTGTCGACATCAAAACTTGTGCGTTAAACCTTTTCAAAAGATAATTATCACCTCAGTGGATTCATCTTTACTTCTTAGGCGTCATCTGAACATTACAGTGGCCTAACGTGTTTTAATTTTGTAGACATAAAAAAGAGGGGGGTGTTTTACGTATATCTCCTGTTATATTCCTTAAGAGGGAATCTGCGTTGCACTGTTATTGAGAAGTTCCGTGATTTATCGTCAGATCGCGGGGATTTCATTGTTCGTAAGTTATGCCGGAAAGAAGTGCACGAGAAACGATTTGCGAAGAACTTTTACCCCGATTCTGCATATTTCGTCCAACGAATGGACCAATAAACCAATCTACGGCCTTATACAAAGCCACAAATAACTTTCTTTCCCGCGCGTAATTTAGATCATCTTTATACAAATCACATCATCTAGATTGGTGTGTGCTGCAATTGACGGAAATATGTCGATAAAAAGCTGCGGCTTCCCCTGCCCGAAGCACTTCTTCTGCTTTGACCCAGTCGTTCCCCTCTTCCGAGGGAGTCCGAATGAAATCGTAGTCAGTTTTCACGCGTCGCGTCGGTTGCCAGCCTGCACTCGATGTGAAAGGAGACCTCTCCATCCTCCCCCCCTCCTTCCCCCCCTTTCCTCCCCCCCCTATTCCCCGTGCGTGCTGCAATCGTGGTTTTGCCTTTGCCGGGTTCTTATTGCATTCAATATCCCTCCTCTCCTCGCGTCTTTTCATTCGAATATTGCTAACCAAATAGCGAAATGCAAATGATTGTACTGTATGTTAAAATTGTAGCAACGTTTAGACTGCTCCATTCAACCTTTGCTGAGAAACCCAAGTGAGGGAGAGCTTGAAGAGGCGGCACATAAAGACGGCGTTTGACAAGTAATTAATGAGCGGAACAAAATCGTCTGAATATCCTTTCATTCATTACGAGCTTGCGTGTTCCAGATGTGATTGAAGGTGCAAATTATGGGTTTTTGATTTGATGTATCTTTTCCTGTTCGTGCTTTGTGATGTGATTGTCTTTAGAAGTCGTACCAATGTGACCTTTTAGGTTGTGACCATGTTGGACTATTGAACCTCTTAAACCATTAGTTGAGATTGAACTATTTCAACCTTTAGTGAGAAAAGTGTGTTGCCGTGCGAATCACTTATCACCGTTGCAATACACGATTGCGTTTTATAGAGTCCGTCCAATCATATAGGCGCCACCGAACCGATCAAAGTCTAAATAATTTATTAAATAATAACACAGATCACAGATTGAATCTGATGTAATAACGGTCAGTTCACGTTGTTGATCAGTGTTCTTATAAGGTTTCCGATAGACTCAAAAGACTAGTCGATCCTTTTTTTTCCTCTCTACTTTTTGGTTCCTCCATACAAATGAGCTTTGTAATATGAACACATCTCGATCTTTTTATCTTGAAGATTCGTTATCTAACAACGCACTTTATGAGATAATATTTCAGTAATGATATTTTAAGACCAGAGCTGAACCAAAGTTTTCAGCTATGCTCAACCTATACAGAGTTCCCTTGAGTAGGCCCATAACCACTTGCAGCATTGTCCTTATTAATGGTAAACATGGCCTGCTTCAGAGTTCTGCATTCTAATGAAAGCTCATTAAAGGCGGTATACCATTTATTAATCAAAGTAAAGCGCTGAATCCACAAGCCATTGTGATTGTGAATCTAGTTTGGTTTAAAAGCGACTAGATGTCGCTGGCCATGTGCCAAGAACCGTTGTCACCAGACCGATCGGAAACCTTGGCTCTATCTCAATATCTACTCTAAATAAACGAGTAACGCCGTAGTACTTGTTGGATTCGACAGTTTATTTTTTTTTCGGTTTTCCGGAAACGACAGAGGATTCAACTAACCAGTGTCCGTCAAGTGGGGAAGTTGAACAAGAAGGAGGAAAGTCTTTTAACATCCATTTCAAACTTTAACATTTTTGCTGATCGCGGCGGAACTCTAAGAAAACGTGGTTTTTCCCTTTTGATATCACCTCGTTTTGACTACTGCGTCTTTACTTGTAAACGACTGTTGCCCTTTTTTTTTCTTTCGTACATTGCCAGTGGAAAAGGTTTTTCAAGTCGCGGTCTAAGTAACCAAAACCGATAGATATTTCTTCCCTCTCTTTTCCACCCCTTGTTTCTGAACCAGAGTCGTACAAAACACGATTCAAACCCATCCTGACCTTTACGGGTATTTTCTGGCAGGGCTTAGTGTCGCAGGGCAGGGCTTAACCGGCCCCGCCAGTTATGTGTTCGTTTAATACACTCCAAAAAATGGAGCATATTAACCCACTACCGCCCAGCTTTGCCGTTCAGAAACAGAAATATTTCTTTCAGAGGATCGTTTTAGTTCAGTATTGTCAAAATTTAAGAAAATATTATCCCTCTGGAAACCTAAAATTTAATAATTTAGGCATTTTACAAAGCTCAAAATTGCGTAGTAGGAAAAATCCTTTCAATTCCTCTTAACCTAAATTTCACTCCAAATATACTTTGGGCTGTTATGGGTTAAACGAACTCTTTTCTCGCATAAAAAGAAACAAACTTTACCTTAGTTTCTGCGTTAAAAATGACTTAAAATATCGAGCAAACCATGGCTATTATTTGGGTCTAGTAACTTTGTGCTTGGATCTAAAAGGACTTAGCCAAGTGACTGTTCGCCGCCGCATGCTGTGTAGCGTGGCGCTGTCCCGTCAAAGCTGCGACGCCAGCAATCGTAGCGCGAGTAATCTGGCGTTAGATCCGAAACAGCCCTCTCTAGCACCAATCTGCAGTTGGACTAACGTTAATGGTTGTAAGTTACACAGCTGTTGTGCCTGGTCACTTCAATGGCTGTTCAAGTGCACCATTACTAAAATTGTTGTGGTTTCTCAAGTTGTTTTTTCCCCTTCCTCTCTTCGGTAACCATTGATTATCGGAATCTCATAGCCTTATACAGTAACGTCTCTTATATATAGGTCAGTCAACATTAACGCGGAGAAACATTCCATAACCTCAAATTCATCCCATATCTTGGATCGGGGAAATATTTTGAAAACGATGTAAACTTATCAAGTCCTCAAGTTGGTTTTATAAGCAATAGCAAAAAGTCATTAGTTGTGTGTTTAAAATATTCAAAGCTCTATTCTGGCGTTTTAGGCGTTTCACTGAAGGAAAGTACGGGTAGGCTGTGAGGCGATGGGTGTCCTGTGATGCTGAGGGTCGGTGTGCCAAAGCGTCCTTGAGCTGTGGGAGAGGAAAGCGAGGGGTGCTTTTAATACCGAAACAAGCCCTTTCCCGTTTCGGAGCGACGCTCCACAGCTCTGTACATTCCGTGGGGTCCGCTTTGGCTGGACCGTACTTGTTGAGTTATGCTCTATTATGGACCACATGATGCTTGGGATGGGGAATGCTGAAGACCTCCGGATCTCATCTTTCTTGAATGATGCTTTAAAAGTTGTATTTGTATAACGAAACGACGGTCTTCTCTTTGATTGCGTTTGCAATTTTACAATGTTTTCTGGGTAGTCGAAGGAGAAATTTTTACATTTTTTGAGGGAAAATGAAGTTCGACAACATTGACTCGTTCTCACTATGGTGGGAGTTTCTCTGACAGGGTTCACTATAAATTTGAATCAGCGAGAGTCTGAAATCCAGTGAAAATTTCACTGTATTTCAGTCAATATATAGATGATTTTTTTTTCTTCAGTGGTGCGATGTAAATTGAAATTCAGTGAATTTTCACAGACTCTCACTGATTAAAATTTAGAGTGATTGATTCTCTCCTCACCAAGAGATAGGTCAATGCCCACTCTGCGAAGTCCTCTATCCAAATTCACCCACACAAAGGAAAAAAACAACAAAAAACAGTAGGAGTGTAGCATTATTTGAGTGAATACCATTTTATATTTTTAGCGTTTTCTTGGAACTGTTGCACATATCTTCTATTTCTTAGATATTTTGTCATCTGAGCTTCATTAACTTTTTATCGTTTTTTTTAAATAAATATAGTAGCGTTTTAACCAGTTTTGTTTCCAGGAAAGGTATTTTTGAGAATTTAATTATTTAAAAGACAGTCAGTCATTATTAAAATTGCAAGTTTTTTTCTTTTTTTTTCAATGCCGCTATAGAACGTTTTGTAACGAACGCATTTCAACGTGACGTCATGCAGTAGCGATATCTGCAAGAGGCATTTTTTATATATTTTTTTAACACGCGTAGGCTACACCCATCGTTTTGGATGCTTAGTGGTTTACAGGGGCTCTAGCATGGCTAACCCGCACATAACGTGTGCTTTTGGTAGACACTTCATATTTTTTTTGTAGTATTGTTCTTGAACATAAATGATCCAAATATTTAACGCCAGGGTTTCGTAAATGATTCTACGACGAGGCATTTGATAGATTCCTGCCATTCTTTAAAGACGCAACGTATATCTGGATGTATCAAGAAAAACGAGCTTGTCACAATCTTACTTTGAACGCAACGCGCGGACGTTTAAGAATCGATGCTACGTCGCACATACGAAATAAAAATGAGCGCACTGCTATTTTGACTAGAAAAATTGTTCTGGATACGATATGTCTCGATCGTGCTCAGAAAATAAAAGGTGTGTGTCCTCGGGCAAAACGGCGATTTCCAGCTGCACAAAACACATCTCAAAACACTTGCATCGTTTTTCTATCGGGAGGCTCTATCTCGTTCTTTTCAGGCTCTTCTAAAAGGAACATTAATAAAATAATTGGCGTAAACGATGTTGTGAATGATAGGTGTGTGAAAAACAATAGTTTTAGAATCTAGCATTTTAGATGGAAGTAATTTATAAATGGCGCATAGGATTCCTTACCCAACTGGTTGGGAAGTATTAGAGAGCCTCACAGGAAGAGAGGCGTCAACTGCCACGTCATCCCTGCATCCCACCAATCAGCTTTGCTGGTTTCATGCATCCCACCAATCAGCGCACAGCGCGGGAACAAAATATCGCCTCTCTCCCCTTGATGCTGACTAGGAAGTATGTTTGGTAGACGCCGTTACCTCCCCTTTTTGTTTTAGAGAAATCAAAAGCCTTGGTGAATAACTTCTTAGTTGCAAAATAAGAATCGTTTCATGGTCCAAAAATCGGCGTCATACATATTATAAAGTAGAAGCGATTTCACCGGAATCGTCATACATAGTGCATATCATCGTATATTCATGGAATGTGCGATTTCCTCATAGCGTTTGAAGTACGGCCATATGGAGGGCCCCTGCCAGTGCAAGGGTAGGCAACCACAGTACACGGGTGTACTGCACGTTGCCTACGTAAGCTCTTGGAATCGTAATTATCTTAAAAGGCTTGGCAGCAGCTTTGGTTGGTCGTTGGGGATCGTCGTGAAACATTTTCCTTTTCTTGCGAGCCGCGGATAGATTGCCGGTTTTTCTTCCCTTCTCCCCAGATTCTCTTCAACCGATCAATATCGCAACGTAATTATCAAAAAAAACCTACAGCAAAAAGTAGTTTTTTCCATCCCACCCCAAAATACGTGATTTATTACGTGATTTTATTTTGTTGTTAGAACTTCTTTTTTCTAGTACGTTTCCCGCGAGCTGGCTGCTTGCGTTGTCGCGTGAGCTTTTAGATCTCGTGCTCGTTTGAATGGGCGGATTATGTTGGTTTTAATCTCGCTTGTCGATAATTTAGCCTTACTTAAGTTTTAATATTGTGTAGCTTTAGTTCATCAAGCTTGCATATTAATTATCTAGCCGAAGGGGAAATTTCCTGTTACATTAATATTGTTGCAAACAAAGGTCACGTTGCCAACACTTGCTTGCCTGGAGCGCCACCAACATATAAAGCTCTTCCTCAAGGAGCTAGCAAAGATTTACTTCAATACTGTTTGTCTTCCTTTCTACTCGAGCGTTTCCTGCCGACCAAGAAATTCAATCCTCGTGCATCGGAAATGCATATCTTCCTTAATAATATAGACTTGCTGCAAAGCTTATAGTAACTTTTCTGGTTGTCACATCGCGCTGTGCAACTCCGCGAGTTGCTTCCATTCCAACAACCACTTCGAGATGTGTACTGTGGGTCTTACCGCCCCCTCCTCTCCGATGTTACCAAAGAATACTTAAGAATAGGGACAGATGATAAGATACAGGCTGACTTTGCTTTTTAAATGTATGGTCCAGGAGTGCTCGAAGGCCTGCAAATACCTTAGCTGTTTTTTCCTCGCAACCCTGGTTGTCCGTCCATACCCGTGGTCACCTATACCTCTTACAGTTGGCTCGACGTCTTGCTGGCTCATTCATCTTTGTTGCCCACCTACAGACGTACATCTGTTGTTCTCTCTCATTTCTCTGATAGCCAATTTCCACGAGATTGAAGTGCGGATTGCATGAAAGGCGATTCAAGAAATACACGGCCTTTTCTTACGGTATTGTCACATCGTTGATAATATCAGGATCCAGGGACAGGGTCCTCTATAAATTTATCGGACGGACGTATGAATACTTTCAATGGAACAAAAACGATAGCCCACAGTGTAGCGTTCTTCGGTGCTTTGAAGGAAATACCTTCCTGTTTTGCCAGGCTATAGTTTAAGACGGGAAGATCGAAGCGAGTGCGAGGCTACACAATAGAGAAGGTTGGATAGCGTCCATGTCGGACGTAACAGGTTCCCTTAACACATGATCACGTGATCAACGCCGCTAACTAACAACTCTACAGGGTGCCGTCGCGATGATATCTTCGCCGGGTAGCAGGCAACCCGCATTGCCACCCACAATCCTTTAGAGTCACCGTTATTTCATTGGATGGCTTTGCTAACTAAGTGGCCCCGCTTTTGTGTAGATTAAACGGCCGCTAAAACTGAAACTAATGCGTCCGCGCCACAGGATTTTTCTGCAAGAATTTTACCTGAAAGGCGAGCTAGTAATGATTCTAGGATTGTTCACAGTAGAAACAATACCTGGTTTTGGGGATTTTGGGTGTGAAACCAACACGGGGGTGGTACCTATTTTGGTTATTTTTCAAGATAGGCCTCAGCCATCTATTTCCAAAGGTCTCGGCGAGAGATTTCCATTGATATGGCGGAACAAAGGTCTGTGTTGACAAAATTATCAAAATATGCACTACCCCCGTTTTAGTTTCATACCAAAAACAGGTATAGCATTTCCATAAACTCTTGCGGACACTTCCCCTGGTAGTACTCTCACGAATCTCTTGAGGTCTGCGTATTAAGTACATCCTTGCTTGTTGGTAATTTATTATTTTTAGCCAACCAAATATCGGCAATGTTCTCAATTCACGACACAATTTGTAGCTACCGAATCTCACAGTGAGAAATATTTAGGTTGCGCGACCTCAAAGTAAACTTGTTTCTCGCAGATCTCACGCGAAAAGTGAATCGCCGGTACAGCTTCAATGGCGTCGCTTAGTCTTTCATTTGAAACAGCAACTCGCTGAAATAATGTAGAACCAGAGTTGACTATTGGTCGTTCATTGGTCATTCAGTCAGTTGACGTAATTCAAAATAAACCGTAAGTGATAAACCTCCGCGACTCAAGTATATGATGTTTATTTTTAATTGAATCAATAGCCGATATTTGATTGGCTAAAAACAAAATACTACCACCGAGCAAGGATGTACTTCGCATCCCTCAAGAGAGTCGTGGGAGTACTACCAGGGGACATGTCCGCAAGAGTTTCTGAACACAGTAAAAACAAAACCCCAATGTTGGGGAATACTATAGCCTGTGACCAACCAACGCGAACTTGCTAAAAACCATAAGACTCATGATAAAAAGTAACCAAAACGAGAAACCTAAAGATGTGTTGCATGTGACCAAAAGTTTGAAGCTTTCGTAGACAGCAGTAAATCCGTATTGATTTGAATTGATTCCAAAAGCTTCCGCTGGGGTGGCGCAAGGATTGATAACAGTGTGCTTGCTCGTTATTCGTCTTCCTGACCGCAAACCGGTTAGGTGGCGAGGTGCTGGTGCCGAACCGAACTGCCAGTCACCGACAATCCTTCAATCCCTTTTTACACCTTTACAATGGCTCCTGCCGACTCATCTCTCACCCCTCTCACCCTCCAAGGCCAGTTCATGTTTCCCTTCACACCGATTAATTATCATAAAATGCTTCGTAAATTTTCCCTGAATTTTTTTTTCAATGCCTTTTTCGAAAAGAAATTTTGATTTCTGCTCCTACATACGAATTATTGATTGGAAGCTGTTAACGTATTGAAACTTGGCTAAAATACTTCGTTACCAACAAATTTTTCATCACGTTCTTTACAAGTATGTTGATATTTGTCCTTTTATCCGAGTGATTGATAGGAAGTTTTCGTTGTGAAACTTACTACTCACGTCATAAAAACATGACTTCGTTCTTTCATCAAGAAAACAGGATTTCTTTGAGATTTTGTTCAGAAAAGTATTTGAGATTCTGGGATTTTTTTCTCGAACAAAAACTTGACGTAGTTCATTTTGCATGGGTAGCACAGAAATGAATAACGAAAATAGTTATTTGATCCCCATGCAAGATTCTCTTCTTAAACCTGGAGCAAGATGATATTACAGTGAAATCTCGATTATACGTCCAAGTCGGGACTCAAAAATTTGGACGTAGAACTGAGAGGGATGTACAAGTAAGAATAATATTCCGTATAACGCCATCATGTAAAGTATTTTGGATGAGACTTTACCAATGAGACGTACAAACGAGTGGGACTTACAACTGATAGACGTATAACTGAGACTCTACTGTATTACACACGGAAGACAACTTCGTTACATTCAACCTATTAATAAACTGGCTCTCCCATTCGTTTCCTATACTGAAAGTTGAAAGGGGTACGGCTGTGGCCCGCTATGTCTTGTGATGTACAGGCCTTCAAGTTGTTCGCAGAGCGCGTTTGGAAAACGCTCCGTAAATTGTCTAACCTTTTAAGTGTATTGGAAGTGCTTTTAGAGTGACGAGCTCTCTGTTTCTTTCAACTCGCAATCTTTCTCGCTGGAATAGTCCGCGGCGTCTCAAAAGCCAATCAGGAGTGAGCCGAACATATTCGTTTTCCTGGTCTAGGTTCTGTTGAGGGTGATTGACGACCTGAAATTAGGAACTTGGATTGAGTTTGTAGCCCATTGTTTTTGGAGGGAAAGCGATTTTAGGTGACCTCTGCGGAGAGCAGAGAAGAGCCGAGCGGCCCTATAGGATCGAATCCTTAAAACGTTTCCCCCGAAAGGACTGCAAGTCCTCTTTCTTCCCTTGGGAACAGCGCTCTCAGTTTCCGGCCATTTCCAAGTCCGCAAAGCAATCGCGGGGACTTTAGGGCATTTACTTTGGAGCCCTTGTAAATATTCAATTTAGAGAAACATTTTAGAGCTAATCATACAAAAAACCAGGACTGCTGCTTCACTGTCACTTTGGATACCTCTGCGCAGAGTACTGATGGCAAAGTCTTCCGTATGTGCTTACGGAGAGGGAGAAGTGGTTGTGACTTCGAATGGACCAGAACCAGTCTCACTGATATAACCAGTTTATTGTGCTGGTGAACCGATGTTCGTAAAACGAGCTTTCGGTAGCTCGCGTAAGGTTTGGTTCGTTTTGAATAGAAACGTCTCTTTTCACAAGGAACTGTTTATTGAACGACTCTTGAAAATATACTACATATGTTTGACAGGAGTCCATTTTTTCACAACGGTCCTCACTAAGCAAATCAGCAGTTACGTGGAAAGTATATACTCATCTGAACCCACAAAATTTTCATCGGAACTTACTGAAAGTCGGTACAATTTAGTTAGTTTAAATTGCAGTAGTCTCTACCTTCCTGTCACGAATAATTTAATTAATTGCGAGGGATTTGTGTGTAGCCGTGGATGAGATCCGATCGATCCGCTTGAAAGAAAAAACGATCTGGTGTAAGGGCATGTTTTAAAAATCGATCTTTGAAACGAACAATGACGAACAAGTTCATTCGATCGATTTTTAATCCACGTAATCTTACTTGATCGATTTTTCATTGATGTCATCGCGATAGTCTCCTACTTCTAGATAGATCGCCTACTTCTAGAGTGGTGAGAGTGGAATCGTGAATGCTTGGTGAAACGCAACTAAATTATCTTTTACTGCTGCGAGCTTTCGTCGCTCCCATCCCAATTTATTGGCGTGACGCTGCGCCTTATGGAACGAGATTTGCTCATTCTGGTTTGATTTTATCACGACGGTAGCTCTGCACCTTTCATGTGAAAAATGACTGCCGTGACAGACGAAATAAGCCAGAAATTCACAACTTTATATTCAAGTTCTTATTTTATCCGTTTGCATTTTATCCTTATTTCATGAATGTGTGTGAGGGGGAGTGCATTTACGCCAAAGTAAAACTGCAGCAAAACCCGAAATAAAGAAATTTAATTATTTATTAAAAAAATCTCTTCGATTTTTTTTTCTTTGGAACTATTTGCGAATATGCAGCCATCGGGACAAAAGTCGATTCAACCGAAAACTATCTTGTAGAGTTTCCAATTCGGCGTTTAGTCGACTCATAGTTTCATAGCTTTGCATGAATCGGGCTGAGTTTGACGTACACTCTGATCATGTATTTTCTTTATCCATCCACCAAATTCGCCGATGAACTATTGCATTTGTATCTCTTTTAAACTAATCTACCGAATCTCGCCGCAAGGTGGGTATACTAATTGAGTTGATGTCTAACTCGATATCATCAATATTGACGATTAACATTATACTATACAATCGCAGTAAGCTTCAATGAATTTTTTTTATTATTGAAATAAAAGTTTGAGTGCCATTTGTCCCTTCCGACTGCTTGAATCAATTAAAGGCTCTTGGAGCTTCTGAAGAGGTTTTAAGGTCAAGGGGCCTAGCCTTAAAGGCACTTTTCATTTCAACCTTCCTCTATAAGTGGCTGCCAGATCTTTTTGAAACGCAGTCGAACAGTGAGTGCTGCTTATTAGGAGAAGAAGAAAAGCCCTATAGTAAAAGACACCATTTTCTAAACGATAATGAAATTTTAATGTCCCACAACGAACGCCCGTCTTAACCTATAACTTAATTTTTCCGCTGGTTACGTTCAAAGTTCCGTGCTCAAAATATTAATTTCTCTTTTCTTATGGTCTTAAGAAAGTAACTTCAGAATAAATAAAATCAGTTAACAATTGTACCATACTAACACAAAAATTATTTCTTCTGTATTAACTGTGTGATGTATGTTATCGGTATGTCACGGAACTCCTTGTTCCCGTCCAGCTGATGTCCACTGGAGTTATCAACAGTGACGTCACATCCGGAGCAATCCCTCCTGTTTCAACGTAAACATTAACAAACAGACAACTTCATGTCACCTGAGTCTTTTGTTGTTTTGAAGTTTTGGTGTAGTCTAATGTACCGTATGCATAGATAACACAGAAGTATCAGGGAGTTTCTTTGTTTCAAAAAATGTGCAGGTCAGTGACTGATAAAGAAACTTGATATTATTTGGGGGCTAATTATCCCAGATACGAAAAATGAAAAGACGATGCCACTCACCTCAAAACAGGATTTAATGTAATATTTTTCCAAGAACATGAATGATTTCTCGTTTTCACACCAGTGTTTTGTATTTTTAAAGCTAAAATCCGCCTTGAAATTAACCTTAAGATGCCGGTAGTCGCTTGTCTGTTTACTGTTCTCCTTCAACTTCGGGAAGTTGTGTGACATCATGCGGATTTCTCCATGTTGTACTTGCTTGGTTTTTAAATCCGTTAAGCTACTGGTGGACTAATGGTCCGCCTAACCCTCATTCTTGAGGTCGTGAGTTCCATTCCCGAGTCGGTTAGCATAGGTTCCAGCGACCCCCTTACTATTTCTAAGCGAATGTCTGGTTAGTTCCAGTATACCACTGCCGGGAGGTGGCACGCACTCCAGTAAAACCAAGCAATTTGGTAGCAAAATATAGTTCCACCATAGGATGGTTCGAGACTGTGTGATTTGCACCTTGTCGCTGGCCCTCGAGATTTCTAAGGTTTGCCTGAGCGTCACCGTTTTTGGGATGCTGCTCGGCAAGGGGTAGACGGTGAATAGCACTACTGGGGCCAATGTGGACCTATATCCGCTTTACCCCCCCTCCTTCTTCTTGTACATGTTGCTCGACTCTCTGTCATTGCCTGTGGGCATAGAGATAAAAAAATCAGTTATGGAGAAGTTTTGCTTTATGACTTTCTTTTATAAATAAGTAAACAAA
>Ga0058701_10001981_pt1 | contig 15138 bp, 5 predicted proteins | sample AgamicOrMae_FD_97039 | JGI IMG/M metagenome (GOLD analysis project Ga0058701, IMG submission 97039) | Agave microbial communities from Guanajuato, Mexico - Or.Ma.e | ecosystem: Host-associated > Plants > Phyllosphere > Phylloplane/Leaf | place: Guanajuato, Mexico | collected 2012-06-04
AAACCGGAGCGAATCCGATTTCTATTCCGCTCCGGCCACGAGAACATCGTGGCGTGGCCGGTAGGCGGTGGCCCCGCGTAGTTTCGCTCCGAGTCCCTGGACTGAACAGTGCTGGACCGGAACAAATATCCTCTGCGAACAACACAAGATTTTCGGGAATATTCGCTCGTGTTCGGCCTTTTTCGGTTTCTTGCAAAACAACCGGCGTAATGTAAAATTTCGTAACGTCAGGTAGCTTCAAGTTGAAGAACCTCTTTAAAAAGCTTCCTTTGTCTGAAAACACTTCTCTAGAGCTGAGAGTATCGGGTATTGGATCTTTTGCTATGTGAATAAAGTACCTGAGATTCTTTAGACATTGCTCCGTGAATTCAGAAGGTCGCTTCTTTCCATCTCTTCCACTTTCCGTTCCCCAGACGAGCGCAGGAGCACATGATATTAACTAACGTAAACTAGGTTAACATAATAATAGTCACTAAGCCCTGTGCGGCTTACTTTTCGGTGGGAATTACTAGGAGAAACTGCCGGCATCAGATATTAAGTTAGCGCATTGACATTTGACATCCTTCGTCCCAATGTTTGATTTTCGTGCCTGAAAAAGGGGTAGATATTAAAATTATAAAGATGTCGGCAAAAAGTCAGGGTGAATGAGCCGGTGTGGATCAAGGAGGTAAAAGGTTCTCTGTCACATATTTAGTGTCTCTTCAGTGATTTTTGATGGGTAATAGTTTTACGACAGGCCACGCCAGTTTGTGTGTCTACTGTGCTCCAAAGAAACATGTCACCACTTGAGTCGCGCAACGGGGAAAAAAGTAGAGCGGAAATTTTCCAGAGGACGCCGTCCAGAGACGCAGGGTGATAGAGAACACCCGGCAGGCCGGCGACATATTGCCGACAAAAACGATATTTCTCGAACCTCTTCTAATAGACGCTTCGCCTTCTTGTTTGTGTGGGGGTTTATCCCATCAAACGTCGCATAATGCCTTACACTATAAAAAGATAAGTTCCCCAAACCCTCATTTTCCTCAAGCTACTCTTGAGAATACGAACAAAAATTCGATTCCATTCTTTAAATATAGCTCAACTTTTAGACGGTATTTATTTCTGTAAATTAATTTGAGACTCGGAGGAATCACAGACCAAAGTCACTGTCACTTCATTTCTAGCTGGTTTAGTATTCGCCCAGTCGGATTCGTCCATGAACTCACAATGCACCCTTTCTCCGCAATGGGACATATCTGTGACAGCCCTGGTCATCCTTCTTTGAGATATGCTTCCTCAACGTTACTCATGCATGACAACAAATGACCCTTTTTACTGCTAGCAGAAAGAGCCAAAGGCAAACTTGCTCCGAATCGCACAAGTATTCTTTTTTTTCTGTTTCGTTTACAGTGATGGTTCAGTTTGTTCATTTCCCCCGCTCGTCCCATGGCGCCGTCCGCTGCTCTTATCACTGCCAGCAGATCTGGAAAATTCCTCCATTGGAGTGGAAAGCTTGCCTCCCTCCCCTTAAAATATAGCAACCAAACCTGTCAACTCTTTTGTTTTTCCTCTTCAATGACTCAATCGCGGTCACAGAGACTGATGACCTATCAACGCCATGATAGAAATATTTACTAGACCTCTTAAAATGATCATGCAGTTGGACCGGGAAAAGTCCCACTTACACTCAACAAAACGTTAATTTTTTTAATGAAATTTGTAGTGCTTTGTTGCGGTTGTGGTTTCCTTCCGCTTGAGCGAATTCAGCCAGCGCAGCATTCGAATGTGAAACTGTATCATAGGATAAGGAGGGCCCTTATCATATCCTGAAGCAGGCAAGCTTTCGCCCCGACGGGGACTTAGTGCTCGGAGGCCTAACACGCCGTGACACTATCAAACGATAAGCCAAAACACGCTCAAATAAGTTATAACAAGACGAAACTTGAGCGTTTCCTGCCTTCTGAAGATACTGTCGTATATTTCGGGATATTTTCTCCAAGGGTTGGGACGAACCGCACAACACCATGCGGCAGGCCTAATACTGTTCAAGGTAAAATTCCAACCTCTTGAATTCCAACTTGTCCAATCCGAGTGGAATAACAATAGTGCGAGGCACAACGCATTTTTAAACTATCTCGACCTTCTTTAACTTAACAGTAGCCTAACCTAATACCTTTTGGTGGTAGTAACTGATATTGAGAGGTAAGCGATATCACCTTGGTGACAGCCAAATGAAGCGCACATAAAGCCAGGCAACGAGTACACAGCAAAAAGTAATCGTTTTAGGGAATACTATACCTGTTATGGATGAGAAAATAAAACCGGGGTAAAACATATTTTGGTTATTTTTCAAGATAGATCAATGCTCAGCCACATAAATGGATAGCTCTTGCCGAGACCTTCTAAATTATGTGGCTGAACATAAGCCTATCTTGAAAAGTAACCCAAATACGTACTACCCCCGTTTTGTTTTCACACCCAAAACAGGTATAGTATTCCCTAAAAAAAGTGGTGTTTAGTTTTTACTGTGTACAATCGAAACCTAACCTAACATACGCGGTTGTATATTGTTAGTCTAGGAAATGTATCATAAAAGGGTTAACCAAAGAGATGGAAAACTTAACCTTAAGAGCTTCAAGTGCGTAGACAGAAGTGCGATGATTGTTTATCTGTAAATTATTAAGTTTCCCGCCAACTTTGAAGGTCAAAGGCTCACTCAAAAAGTTGTGGGTATTCGAATAGCAAAAGCGAATCTCGCAACAGCAAAGTTTGAATAGGCGAGGTATGTCTACTAAATAAGTCGACGCACATCTGCCTTGCGGTGAATGCTATTCTGCTTGTCGCCTTTTGAGTGATAGGCACAACTTGCCGTTTCGTGATAGCCATTGTTTATCTGTGTCGGCACAAATCATAACAAAAATGCAAACGTAGCTAGTCCTCACTTTTAATCTGTAGGCATTGTTCATCACGTCCGCGAGAAAGGCTTTACCCTCCTGATGGATGAATGCTTTCTACGGTTGTAAGGATTTGCTCGGTAAAATCGATAAAATATTTCAGACGCGTTTTCACGGTGAATTCCCTCCGTGTAGGACTGTAGGACTATCTTCAGGGACGCTACTGTAAAGTACACGTGTTGGCATTCTCTCTTCTTTAAATTGGACCGCAAACGTAACCGGAATACGTTCGCTTATTGCGAGTGATCACTTAGCGTAAAATTACGTCATGACAGGTCCTAATCCCACCAAAGGAAACGAAGTGACGGAAAAGCTCCGCACGCCGCCATCTTCTCATAGATTGAGGGACTTCGCGCGCGGAACTAAACAGACGCCATTCCCAAGAAAGGGAAGCCAAAACACAGAGGCTCATTTCCCTGCCACAAAAGAATGCGATGCCACTACCCCCCACCCCCGAATTACAGCAGCCCACTGAGTCTTGTCAGAATTGTGTATCTAATTTCTCTACCCCTAGTATTTTTTGACTTCAAATCCAGTGATTCTATTAGAGCCTGAAATTTTCTGAAATATATGCTTTATTCAAGGTTCATACTGTATGTTTCATTAAATACACTTAAGTTTTTTCATTGTAAACATTTGAAGAATGATCTATCAAGTGATCGCTCACAATATTAGTGTGTCCAAGATAAAATTCACTCTAAATTTGAATCAGAAAGCAGAATCTCTGAGATTCAGTGACAATACACTGAATTTCAGTTAATACAGCACCTCTCAATTTTTTAGTCGTGCTAAATTGACTGAATTTCTATAAATTTTCACTGTATCTCAGTGATTCTCGCCGATTGAAATAGTGTTACTTTAACAACAACTTTTCTTACAGAGAGTAGGCCTACATCTGATTGCATTGTTCAGATGAGCGGCCAGGCCAGCACGTCCAGTCATCTCTACTGAGGTAAATACAACCGAACTCAATTCAACGTATTGAAACATTCACCGCAACAGCAGCAGCTTCAACTTGCCAATTCAAACTGCTGCAATTTTCATCCAAGTTAACTCATCGAAGAGATAAATCGAATGCACTGTCATGATTGGTGGCAACCGAGTGTCAGACGGGTCGCTTCCAATATACAACCAATCATGACACAGCGTAACAAAAGTTAAAAAGCTTTTTATTCTACTCGTATCTGAAAGCGTTAAAGTTCCTGGTACTAAAAAATCCTATAATCTCGGGATGATCAGTTGCTGATGGATGGAGCAATGGTCTGAGGGTGACTTAAGTTTGAAATCTTGAATAAATTAATACCTTCCATGATCTAGTATTAACTTTTCATTAGGTTCACATCATGAGGGTTAATATAAGCCAAAAAAATGTGTACAGTTGGGCAAACATAGATTCTCTAGTCGTGCTTCACTGTCGCTTGGCTGTCGCCTACCATGATGACTGTCTTAAGCAGCCGACTTTCGACGCTGAGAAGTGAACGACTATAGGATTGGCAACGCGATATCTGAAGGGTTAAGTTACGTATCTAAGGCGTTAGATAGTTTGCGACTCACTCTAGTTTCGCTCTTGACGGCTTGTTATAAGGCAAGAGGTTGAGAATTCGACATTTAAAACTTCATGGAGCTAGTTAGGGATCGTTAGGTCTGTATCTGGGACATGTTAATGCCCCATGGGGACCCCCTGCAACCCCCCTGGGCCGGTCCGGGACCGATGACCCGGTATTTCCGAGCAGGGTGGGTATTGATTTCGCTTCACACGTGGATTTGATTTCACTTAATGACCTTACGGTCCTAATACCTCGTTACAACGCGCCCCGAGATGAGCGGAAATGAAATTCCGCCGGTAGCCTATCCCATCATTATCTCTGCGCGATGCAAACTTGCAGCCATCTCGCCCCCACCAACGTAACCAACCGCACCCATCTCCTTCCCTAACCTAACCTACCTCAACCAGACCTAAGTTAACCTGCTTTCATCTATGCCATCACAGTAGTCCCTTCTCGACGTTCGGCATTGACAGGGGGAGAACTACTGTCCGCCCCGCAGATTTTCTCGAAATTTTCGGGACTGCAAGATAGCGGTACGGAAAGATACACAAGCCTAAAACTTACTTCCGAAATTTATTTTTACTACCTTAAAAACAGCGTCCAATTAGAAACAATTATATATGTACATAAAATTTAAAATTAATTATTTCTTGTAGAACACCAAAGAGTAGCGTCGTAGGCTGAAATTTTAAGGATTGTGCGATATTTCCTACCGTTTTCAAGATATTAGCAATTTCTCGTGTTTTTACATTTTTGTTCAATTTTTAACGCCGCTTTTAAGGTAGAAAAAATGCATTCGGGGATCTAGTTTTGTGCTTGCGTATCTTTCCATACAACTATCTTAAAATACTGAAAGCTCGAAGAAAATCGTTAGTTAAGGTACTCCCCTTGCTAGCGCCGAAAACCTCTTTTTTTTCATGAGGTGAGGTACCCTGTATCTACCCACCCAGACTAACCTAACACACCTAAGATCTCTTCACTCCCGAATTAGAGACGAAACGCCGAGATAAATGCATCGTTCGTTAGAATTCCCTTGAATATCGTCCGTTTGGGTAACTTAGGTCCCGGATATTCTTCCCGGCGTTCCGGCATTGGGACCGACGATGGGAACTTGTTCAATGGCTCTGGAATCTGGAGGACTCGCTCCTATTCATCCGGAATGAATCAATTGCGCCGATTTGCCAAACACTCGCTCTTATCTTCCGCTAAACAGATCCATTAGTACATATCCACAAAAGCGCAAGAGGTCGTTCAGGCTGAGAGCGATCCGAGCTCCGAATCTGGACGACTCTTGACGAGGATGCTATCGGCACGCCCATTTCGGAGAGCCCTCGGAAAGTTCCCGCTAACAGAAAGCGAGGCGGAGCACACGAGTAAAAATCGGGGGAGAGAAAACACGAAGCTCAGTTTAGACGAGTCAGTGACCCCGCTGTAGCCGAGTTCTCTTTATGTCCAGTCGGGTATTTATGAAAGATGCTGAGTAAACTTAATATGAAAACTTCGCCAAAGATATTATTTTCTTCTTCGTAGTTCCTGCGTAATTACTGTTTGAAACATAAATTATGTTTAGGATTTTGCTTGACGTTTAATGAAATAGCATGGCACAGTTGGGTTAAGCTAGGTTTATTAAAGGTAAAGGAAGGTTAAGTTAAATCAAATTAGGTAGGTTTAATTGATGCAAGGTAAAGTATCTTGAGCTCAAAACCGTCATATTGCGGTGGGTTCAGTTATGTTTAAGTTGAATGCATAGTTTCGTTGAGGACTGTTAAAGTTTTCTAAAGCTGTTAAAGAGTGTTGCTAAAGTTTACCAGAGAAATATTGAAGCGTTCAAACGGGGATTAAAAGTTTCGAACTAAGGGAATACGGAGAAGTGAAATCATCTGCTTGACGTAAGAAAAAAACAAACCAAAACTATCAGCAGCTCTAAAAATTATCTAATAGTCTGTGTTTCCGCGAACATATAGATGAGTTTTCGCGATGAAAAACTACTTTTTATTCCCTGAACCACCAGCCAATTATTTTAACGATTACCAAAGCACTCGCGTAGCACTGGTGACTGAAATTAATCTACTTGGAATACAAATTTTCTCACTTTGATGTTCCCCACTCACGTTGGTTCTTCTCGTTGCCGCCGTTCCCAAAGTTTTAACATTATTTTTGCTGTGTTAACACGTGTACGCAAAGTCTTTTAAGCGGATTTTCCGACTTAAGAAGATTGTCATTCAGCTATGACAGACATTTATCATCACTGTTTATACAAGTAAAAAAATCTGTTCTTCCTTGAAGTGAAACCTGAAGTTCAGGTTTGTAAAGATAAGGAAGGTTAAGTTAACGTAGGGTAAGTAAACATAAGTTAAAGAAGATTAGGTTGATAACAGTTCTGTTCAAGTACACACAAAACCGTCCTGTGAAAAAAAAAACTTTTGTAAGAAAATCAAAGGAAAAAAAGCCTAGTTACCTGAAAGACCATTAGAGTGAAACTTATATTACTCGTTAATCAACGGGAGACAAAAAGTAACCGGCAGCTTTATGGAGATATAGACCCACAAAAGATTTATAATACGGCAAGGCGGGGAAGGGAGAACACCGTGTTTGCTGGGGAGTGAAGAAAAGGAAAAGGACGTGAATTCTGCGCCAAGAAAGGTAGTCAAAGCCTCAGACATTCATTGAGAGTTTCATAATTTAAGCTGAAGCCTTGTAAGAGTATGTTTTCTTTTGGGCCACTTCTTTGAACATTCTAAAAAGACAAGAGAAAACACTTTGAAAATTTCAAAGCTTGCCTTTTTGTAAGTTTTACATTTTATCCGCACGCCCAGGGGAGCGACAGCTGATCAAGGTGACCAAATCCAGCGGAGGCAGAGTAAGTTCCTAATGGCTTGATCCACTCGAATATTTAAGGTAGCCAAGAGATAAAAAAACTAACTGAAAAATTAAAATTGAAACCTGAGCGAGAAAAATATAATCGCACGCGCAGACAACGGAACTAAAACGGGAGCGTCTAACTTATTTCCGGACCGGTGTTCCATCAGCGGCAGGAAGGGAGAGGTATTCTGTTGGTGACATTATCCGAGTGTTGGAAGGTGTGGCAACTTGGGTCACGTCTTGAGGGCAGGATTTTCCAGGTGCAGCCCACATTCTGCTTTCTACAGTCTCATCGTGAGCATTTCGCATCTCTCCTCTAATTTGAAGCTGTTCTCCGTCTCGGCTCTTAATGAGATCGGTTTCTTAGCCTGTTTATCTTCAAGATTTATGGCACTTTTTTCCTTCTCGGTCCTTCAATTCAGTAAGAGCCTCTTGGGACTGACGCGAAAAATCATCATGAATATTTCGTCGTCCTTGAGCTCGGGTGTTCGCCACGCCACGCCACGCTCGGGTGTGGCCCAACTTGTTAGCGAAGGTATGGAATAGGAACTTGATAGAATGGTCTTGCGTGTTAGCTATGAAGGCAAAAATCTTCATACGAACTTCTTGGTCAACATGTGGATTAGTTACTTTTCTAATAACCGTTGTTCTTAACCTCAGAATGCTGTGATTGGCAACACACATAGCATTCGAGTACAGCTTATTGCCTTCCCGTGCTGCGGTAATGGCTGAGAAAACATTACGTAATTTGGATGATTACCCTCAGCCAATAAACCCACGGTTTTTCCGACTTACGCGAGTGTTTTCACATGGGTTGTAATGAATACTGCTCCTACATAAGGGATGATATACAGAGGCCAGCTGCATGTCTACTTGTGCTAGGGAGAAAGGAAAAAAATGAGAGGGTTCACAGTAAAAACAAAACCCCGTTTTGGGGAATGCTATACCTGTTTTGGGTGTGAAACCAAAAAGTGGGGTAGTACGTACTATTTTGGTTATTTTCCAAGATTGGCCTATTCAGCCATATCATTCAAAAGGTCTCGGCCAGAGCTTTCCATTGATGTGGCTGAACAGAGGTCTATGTTACAATATTACCATACGCATAATTGCTGTTTTAGTCTCATGCCCAAAATAGGTATGGCATTCCCTAAACGGAGGTTTTGTTTTCCCTGTGTTGCAGTTATGTGCGATTTACGACACCGCAAATACGCCAATTCGACGGAAAAATAGCGTTGGGTTAATATTTTGGTCCGACTTGTTTGACCTCTCACCGAGATGCCAGCACACGTTCCCAACGTTTCTATTAAGCGGCATTCCAAGCTGCCCCCTTTTTTGGGTGGGGGCATTTGGGGAGGGGGTCGTCCAGGTGGGGGGGGGGATCGGAGAGAGAGAGGGCTACACTGGACCAGCTTTGCAGACGCTGGCGCTATCTGCCGGCCGCGACCACAACCAAGGGTAGGACACCATAGCGAGCGGATTCGGTATTGATCGAGGCGGGAAAGAGTCAATATGATACGAAAGAGCGGGTGTGAGAGAGAGAGAGAGAGAGAGAGAGGCGGAACGGGCAACGAGGGTTGCCTTGGGATGGCTTGCGACGGAGTAAGCGCGCCATCCTGGTTGCACAAAACAAAGATGAAAAACATACGGAGGTTGCCTGCTATGACTGGATTCCCTATTGACCAAGAGAGTACCCACTAAAAAAATAGATTTGTGCACCTGCCCAGAACTAGGACGATTTTTCTCCTGAGTACTGACATATGTTATCCTTTTCTAAGTACAGCGGGTCCAAAAAATCATGACCCCTGCTTCTATGAGACATACATGGTTGGTAATGACTCGAGCTCAGTGTAATTCCTCATGAAAAACTTAGAACAAAAAGGCCAACAGTTAGAGACAGATTGCATCTCATGAGCTAATAACATGGGGACAAATCAAACTTCATAGATCTATTTTTATTATTACGGTCCTTTCGTGATAAATCTTCGCAGCATCTTGCGAAGCGAGAGTAGCCATCATGTTGGCTTCGCAACATCTCGTGAGGCTCGTGTGCAATCCCTACCTCATCAGAAGATAATATACCAATGCACTCTATGAATGCAAAACTAGAATATTTCCCTTCGTGGTAGGAGGTCAACATGCATATTAAACAGAGTAATAGGGAAATTACCAACCATGACCCTCTAGTAATTATACTCAGATTCCTAGTAAAACTGGTTGCAGCGAAGCGAGTTCGTGACGTCATTGAAGTAAATAGGTCAACTTGACTATTCAGCGCAGAGACACTTATTAGAGTACATACATGGAGATTGAGGACACAAACTCTAATGAAGCATTGAAAACCTTAACGTGTTAGCGAATAGCTACAAGTTCAATATACCACCTCGTCACCCGAGCTCTCAGCGAGAGAGCAGTGCTCGGAGAAAATGAAACGTAACTGGATCTCTATTTGGGTTAAAAATGTGGAATATCTGAAGTGGGAAAGACGTTTAAAATTGAGCAGAGTAATGGAGTTAAAAACAGCGGTTATATCACCGGAGGGAAACGCCCATTCGGTACTCGGTGAAGGGGTGAGTCAAGAAGGCCGTGAGGGGCTGCTTATCACTCCAATTTCGGAAGTTTACGGCTTGCAGCGGCAAGAAAGTTGATGCGACAACGTGGAAATTAGCTCCAAATAATAATCCACTGAAGGCTGGCTTTGCTGTTTCGCTTCGTCTCACTTCGTCTCGCTTCGCAGTTTCGTGCCGGATTTTCGGGAGAGCCCGGCCGCACTCACACACAGACACGCCAATCCGTGATCTTGAGCCTAAGCAGCTGCTCGAGTGAGCTGCTCGAGTGAGCTGCTCGGGAAAGCCGACGGCACAATCACAATCGCAAAAAGAGACTTCTGCTCGAGTCATCACAGGTCGTATTGTGGTCACTGATCGTTAAGACATTGTCTCAGAGGTCGATACAAACGCGCTACTTTGTACTAGCAGTCCAAAAGGTATTGTCCGGTTCGGGTCACGCTGGAAGGCTCCGCCTTATGGGGAAATACATTGGCCACTGCCTTGTTGCACGACCAGAACTGGGCAATACCTTTTGGACTAGTACAAAAGTCAATGATATTGGTTTTCTACGAAATATGGTTTCCGAGTCCAAGAAAGGTTTATGCGAGACTATAAAGTAGCAGTCTGCATAACAGTATAGGGCTAAATGCCAATAAACGACGCTAGCGGAGAACGAGTGTTATTGACATGGCTGCGATCTTCTACACGTACTCGGAGAAAGCTTTGTTAGTTTACTAAAAATTAGATAAAAAAAGGCGACAGTCAACTCGGCTAGTAAACTCTACCACATCGGCAAGTAAACGTTACTGTAAACAGTACTAAGTAACGGTAACGTTTACTAGCAAACCTGTTAGCGTTTACTAGCCAAGTTTGGCTCACTTCGTAGTAATTTTAGTAAACTTTACTAACCCACTTTTCTCAGTGTGTATATTTACGTAAGTGCGTAACGGTTCCAGGGACAAGTGAAATTAAAATGCCAGCCGATTTGAGCCAATGAGAGTTTTGCTATGTTTTTGGCACAGGAGGGTCCACATCCTCCTTCATTTGAGAGAGAAAAAATAACCCCATTGCGCACATTTTTCTATAGAAACCAAGACCACACAAAGGGCCATTGTTTCCTGGGCGAGAGTTATTTCCATTAAAAATTGCGAGTCTTCTGTCTTCTTTTTTCAACCGCGTCGTGTTTGTACGTCTCTCAAAACTATCTTGCAGTCCTCAACCTAACTGGATTGTCATGAAAACAAACATCAGCGACGAAGTTGACAACCATGGCAGATGAACAAGTTGCAGTGATGCGCTAATTATGAAAGAGCTGTGGATATGCAAGTGCAACTCCATGTCGACTCTTTTACCGTAAAAAAAATGAGTACTAATTTACTTGTAGATACTCAACTGCTCAAGGGGCGAAACGTGCTTTTAGGAGTGAATGAAATGTCGCTTAAAAAAAGAAGAGTGTTGCACCACACCGGGGTACTCTCCGTGTTGAAATCCCCCTGAAATCCTGGTCAAATCCATAGACTACGCAGAAATCCGCTGTACACATATTTTCCCCGTAGTTGCGATCCCTCGGGGAAAGGGTTTACTGGAGATCCTCGTTGCCCTACAGTCCCATGTCGCCTTCATGGGCGCATCAAGTCAAAATGGGCGAACTGAAGTATCTACCCACGCAAATAATTGCTTCATAAGTCTCGAAAAGCTTGCTTCGGTCAATATTCCCTTAATTGGTTTCCGAACACCTAGTTATTTACTAATTATTAAGGAAATGAGTTCAAAGAGAGACTTGGAAATAACTTAATTACTTTCCTTGCGGTCACATACTCTGAATTAAAATCAGTGAGTGTCTGAGATTCAGTGAAAAGTCACTGGATCTCAGAGAATCCCACTGATTCAAACCGAGAGTGCAGAATAATTTCCTGCAAATACGAAAAATAAAAGTGTTTTTTTTTTAGCACTGATATTTCTTCTGTCGTTTCCAGGTTAGCAACAGCGGCCTAAGTCAAAAGGTACACCAGTTAACCTAGATAAACCAAAGTTAACCGTTACCAAACCTGATGTCACTTCTTTCCCCAAGGGAGTTTTTCACACGGTTTAGTTACGGTGACCCTCATAATAAACGATTGCGCCACAAGAAAATAATAGCTTACAAAATAAAATGGAGAAGCATTTTGTTATTAACTTCCTCCTAGGAAACTCGAGTGTAGCTCTTCGTCTTACGAAGCACGAAAAGGGCCTTAGGAACCATTCCCACAATCATATTTTATAGACCTCAACAGTTCGAAGTCGTTCTGAATCGCTACAATTTCTAGACTGGAATACTTTTGTTTCGTCTCTCATCTATGATTGTTATTGAGCATTGTCAGTGGAGTGGAATTTGAAAACAAACTTTACTCAAAGGAGAACCTTACAAATGGCTTGAATTGGCGGTAAAGGGCAGTTCTGCTAAGCATGAATGGACGATCGCTTCCATTTCCGAAACTTTGCTGATCGTTCATTTGCTGCTGGTCACCTCAAAGGCAGCCCTGAGGGGGCTGTGCTTTACCAGCACAGCTGTTGCTGGCTTTCCGTAACCAGACTTTCGCTTTTCATCCGTTACATTACTGTAGTAAACAGATATCAACTTGTTTACAAAATATCTCTTCTGCATTAGTCATATTTTTCTTCCTGGAATATATCTCCCCTCCCCCGTCGCCAAGCATATTATATCAATACAAGCGTATCAATTACACGACAGAAGGAACAGTACTGCGGTCTCGTGTACTGTACGTACGTCTAATGGTGCACAGAAAACCTTATCACTCGAGATCATCCTACTGAATTTCGAAAAGAAATTCGAACTCTAGTGACCTGCATGCCTGTGACTCCTCTAACGCCCGACTTTCCGATGACGTGAAACAAATGGAAATTCCTCTTTAGTGATAAGCAAAAATTTTAATTGAATTTTAACCCTTCTGTTAGCTGAATCGTCGATTGGAGAAATATTCAGTGTGATATTATCAGTGATGGATCAGCAATCAGTGATGATATTGTCGAACTTCTCGGACGAGTTTCGTTAACATTCCCTGGAGAGCGATCCGCTAGTAATATCCGTTGCTGGCTCAAACTAAAATGGATCTGTATTTGTTTTATCGCTGGGGGAAATTTTGTTTGGAACGTTCGTTGCCGTTGGCAGACGAGCTGGAATCAAATCCTCCGTGATTTTACTACAATCGGCTGCGGTCAGAAGGTCCGGAACCGAATCTTTGGCGCAAACCGAACCACAGCCCGCTTATACAGCTTATACAGTTCGCTCTACTGTGCCTCGCTCTACTGATCATGAGGTGACGTCAAATACGACAGGAAGAAAATTTAAACATTGACAGTGTATTAATACCGAGGGGTGGAATTTAGTAGAGGTGGAAAAAGAAACCCTGAACATTTCCAGAGCACTATTCCGCCAAGTTGTGTGCTTTTCTTCAGCATCGCACGGCTGACCTTGACGCTTGACCTTGCCGAGAGAAAACTGTCAACTGGCTCGGGAAATTTAAAACAAATTCCACCACTTTTTCTACATCTTAGTTGACCTTTTCGTTATTGGTTCACCCTTCTCCGGCCGAGGAAGGCAGACTCTTGCATCAGTGTATTTCTCATGGTTGATTAGAGCGGAAAAATGGTCTGTGGTTGACAGTAACTACCGCGGAGCCCCATTCCTTAGCGAGACTCGACAGTGCCTGGCTTTACGAAGAAGAATTGCGCCGGAACTTCGTCCTGTTTCAAGTGCTCGGCATTTTTAGCATTTCCTCGGCAATCACGCCGTCCTGCTGCAAACATTATTTGTACGTACTACTTGAACTTGCAAAAACCTTCTGTAGGTCACTTGCGATACAAGCAGCAATATCTTCCAGGATCATTTTTTTTCAGTATCTCTCTTCAATTTTTTTAATCCCTCTTACATCCTCTTGTATCATCCGTCACCAAGCCCAGACGTAGCAAGAGGCGAGCTCTCTAACCTAATATACCCTTGATTTGAATCAGTGAGTGTCTGAGATTTACTGAAAATTCACTGCATTTCAGTCGATATAGCATCGCTGAATTTTCAAGTGGTGCTACATTGACTAAAACTCAGTAAGTTTTCACTGAATCTCTGAGACGCTCACTGATTCAAATTAAGTTCAGTCATGAAGTTGCTTGCGTCTCAACGTACTTATTCTCCGAAGCGGTATCGAGATAGGTTAATATCGAGCGGAACGACAACGAAGTCAGCAACTGGGCACTTAATTCAAAGCTTACTACCCTACGCGGTAATATTTCATTTAAGGTTTAATCAAGGTGGAAAAAATTTTGAAAATGTTATGATGAAAACTTAGTGTCGGGGCAAAACTCTGCGAATCTGATGGGATGGCTGATGAACCCTATTTCATAGCACAGTTATGAAACAATATTATAGGACCAGCAAGTTTTAATCTGAATCACGGATCGATGGCAACGTTCACGGCGAATTTAATGAACGTTGTTAACGAGGAAACTTTAATATATTGTAGGAACGAATAATATCAGAGGTCGACGCTGCCACGACCATTTTTTCTTAGGGCCGTAAGAGCTCAACTAGATACATCTTCTCGTCAACACAATATCACACTTCACCGTCCCCTCACAGTAAAAACAAATCCCCCGTTTTGGGGAATGCTATACCTGTTTTGGGTATGAAACTAAAACGGGGGTAGTGCGTATTTTGGAATTTTTTTCGACATAGACCTGTGTTTAGCCACATAAAAAAAAGGAAAAAAGCTCTCGCCAAGATCTTTTGAATAATGTGGCCTACCTTGAAAAATAACTTAAACACGTACCAACACCGTTTTGGTTTCACACCCAAAACGGGTATAGCTTTCCCCAAAACGGGGTTTTGTTTTACTGTGCGCTCTCTTTCCAAACCGTCTGAATGACGCAGTTTGAGCAAGATTGTGCGCCTTGCCTGAGTACATATTCACCCGACAGAATTAGGGAGACAGTGGCACTGATGAATATTTCAGGGACCTATCTAAATCTCAGAGGATGGAGCGGGCACTTTTCGGACAACGCCTCAAATTCCGAAGGCTAAAATAGTTTCCTGCCCTTCCTCTTCCCAGCGAAGATTTCCCGGGGAAGTTTAGGAACTCTCCTCCAGAGGATAGAGTGACGATCTGCAAACTAGACGGGCTGCAATTACTATGTTCCAGCTTCAAACTATGAACACCATCTCGGTAATATAGCTGAGTCGCGTGGAGAAGGATTGGA
>Ga0058701_10001982_pt1 | contig 15138 bp, 7 predicted proteins | sample AgamicOrMae_FD_97039 | JGI IMG/M metagenome (GOLD analysis project Ga0058701, IMG submission 97039) | Agave microbial communities from Guanajuato, Mexico - Or.Ma.e | ecosystem: Host-associated > Plants > Phyllosphere > Phylloplane/Leaf | place: Guanajuato, Mexico | collected 2012-06-04
GCGAGTTAAGTTGGCAGCATCGCATCGTCTCGTTTCCACAACTGGCCCACTGGTCAGTCGAATCAGATGCTTCGCTATTTGGATTCAAATTTAATTTCAATTTCAATTTTGCTCAGCAATTAAAGACAGGCGGATTTAAAGGTTTGCGCTATCATTCGATGCTCACCTTCGATGGAAAAAATATTTTCAAGCAAAGCGAATGCAGTACTTTACAGGACCAGGGTTTGTTTTAGTATCCCCACGTTGCATATTTTCATTGTACAAGGGTCAAGTCTGGCCACGAAGTATTTACTGCTGTCTACTTAGTTCAGAGGAATAGCCGAGGTCTCATATACAACCCAAACACCCACTTAGGAAGAAGACGATGGTATTGTACTTGTATTTGCTCTCCTCATGGGAGAGCTTTGCCAAGATAAGTTCATTTACGATCGTCGTACTGCTTAGGAAGACAACACATCCAATCTTGTGACTGCTCGCAGACGTCGAAAACACAGTTTATTTTCCAAATCACCCCGGCAAAAAATGCATCACTTCAATCAGCCCTGTTTCATTACAACCGTAAAAAAGTCTAACAGAGCGCATTCCCGCAAAACTCGCCACAGTTCCATAAAACGCCATATAAACTCTGAAACCGTTTCATGGCGCGGTCACGTTTCTCGGTTGTCGACAGTTTCAGAGCGACTTGTTATCGAACGCTGATGCGCATTGCACCTGAGACAACTTTGTTATGGGTACCGGTCTCAATATCAAGTACTGTTTGCGCCAAAGGAAATGCCTTTTATTGCATCTTAACTTAAGCTTTTGGAATAATCGGTGAATAGCTTGGGGATGCCTAGTTTCGTCAGCCGTAAGGTGCAGACCTTTAAATGGTGACTATTTATGATTATATTTAAATGGTGAAAACCTCCTCTCGAACCGGACGGTTAATGCTTATGTTACTGACTGCTCTATCACTCTACTTGCCGTAGTGACGTAAAGTGCACCTTCAGAGGTATGAAACTCGAATTTCCAATTTTGAAGCCGTATGCAAGAAAACATGGACGTTCGATACAGAAGAAGAGGTTGAAGAAGGTGTGGAGCGTCTGACTACAGTATTTCTATGTAGACTACAAGTTTGCAAGATATTTTGGAAATAGTTTTAAATCCGGTTGATCCTACATTTTGGGGATGATGTCCTGAAAGTGTCATTATTTTGAGCCGGTGATATACCTTACTAAATTCAACAGTACGAAACCTCACCGTACCCATGTTGGCTTAAGGTTCACGAAGTGTTGTAGACAATAAACTGATTTGCCCCACGTGGACGCATCGTTACATAGGTATGTTGAGATTCAGCTACTATCAAAGCTGTCGGCATAAAAACCGTGTATGTTAGGTGAAATGTAGTTTGCAGTTTACGAACTCAACACTAAAACGTCTTCATCCCGGAGGGAAAAAATGCTATTTTGTGAAAACACCGTACCACTACTATACTGTACTGAGTTCGACTGATTTCTATGTCTGATAATCCCAATGAGTGAAGTTTTTACGGTCGAGCGTTTCTGACGCCGTTGTGCTTTTGTCCACCAAGCATGAGCGCACCAACTGAGAACTTTTTACGGGACCAGGCCTCCCCGCTATTCGAAAAGGCTTTATCACAATTTTACGTCCTCTACTGCTACAATGTAATTGTGCAGGAACGTGCTTGAGTCAATGCAGTTGACAAAAATCCAGATCACCGGCACAACTGTTGGATTTACCAGAAATCATATGTAGTTTTCGGCGTGCGTGGCTTCTGACACCACAATATTGAGAGCGATCCCTTCTTTTTACCGTGTTAACATGTCGTTCTTGCAATAACGTTACTATCTATGAACCAAGCTGTGATTGGCACTTTGCCTACCTCAAGGCGTGCCGCCATGGCGCAGTGCCAGGCCACGGTTCATACCAGAGGGTTCTAGGACACTTCACACGCGGTTCCGTAGGACCGCCTTTCGACACCGTAGGTCGATTTATTCAGTCAGCTTCCATCGTATTAGCAACTACGGTAAAACGATTAATTTAAGATTGTTTAATTACTGTTTAGGAACTTAGCTTTCGGGACTCAATTTCGTATCTGGGCTGATATAGATACTTTGATCTTTTTTATTTCAAGGAACGCATTGACATATGGATTTAATAAAAGCCTAGTCTAGTAATACCCTACCAACAGGATTTTTGTTCCTTCATAAAAGGTGTCCTTTTTTTACCCTTCAGAAAACAAGAGGACTTTTTTGTTGAAAAAGTTAGATTTATGTTAGAACAAATATTCGTGAGCGGAATCGATTGTTAGTGAGTAAAAGAAAACAGTTTCAATGCTTTCACGGGGAAATGCTATACGCTGAAAAAATGTAAATAACGTTTAAATTCTGCCAGAAAAGTACTCTTTCGAGGACTTGTTTTTCATTCAAATTAGGCATACCAATTAAATCAATATTTCTTAAGCCTGCCCATGCTTTTAATTTTTACGTTAGCCATCAAAGTTTAATCATTTGTCTTTATAGTATGCATGGGTAAGGATGACCATGACCATGCTTTTACCATCCAAAAAATAACTCACCTAGCTTTCGGTGCCAGTCACTCGGTCTCTTCATAGTTGCCATTCTTTGCTACATCATGATACTTATTCATATGAAAATCCTTTGTGACCCCAAAACCAATCTTCCAGTCGAGAGGAGACCTGGTCAATGCCGATAATGTGAGGATCCGCTCGCATTATCCTGCCAACACGTTGAAAAGGTCACTTTGAGGATTCGACAGCCCTTCAATAAGGCTTTATAAGTTTTTCTCCCCTTCTTTGTCCCACTGAGCGCGCCGTGGTACAATATTTCACGGTTTTTTAAATGTGCACCCGCTGATTTATGCTACTAACATAAGCACAGGTGCGCGATCACGACCAACGACAAACCGGAAATTCGATCTCGTTGCAAAAGAAAGGCTCTTCCGGCTCATTCAGGCGACGAACTGGACACACTCTTCCGCCTTCTGAAGATTTCGAAGTAGTATTCGGATCTATGGCGCGTTGACTTATGGAAGAATCAAGACGCATTACACTTGATAAGCACATTTCGGGAATACCACATGGAAGGAGTTTGACCTCTGCTTTTTCATCCCATCCTATATACCCTCCTATTTTTGTATGGGATCTTTTTATTATGTTAGTATGAATTTTTGCTCTTTTTTACAGGTCGGTACTCCTACTTTATCATATTGGACATATTCAAGCAAGCCCCTTAGTTGCCAAAATTTCAGGCGAATAGAAATATCTCCTTTTCAACTTTCCTTTTTAAATTATCAAAATATTTTTATTTTATGTGTTGAAGTAATGGCATATTTTATCGTGAGCGTTGACAAAAAAACTACCAACTCATCCAGACCTACCTTTAAACAACACCAAACGTCATGACAGAGTAAGGCCGGGACTGTCATGGTAAAAAGTGCATCAGCTTCCGTCCTACATTACACACTAGGAATATTTTTAACATAAAAGACATTGCAAACAGGACATGTGACTTATCGGTATTGTTTTAAAAGGAGCTAGTTCCAATCAAGGACTATTTCCTCTCCTTTCTACAGGAAAATCCTTAGTTAGATACGAAAAGATTTTAAGCCGTCATCACGGTATAGGTATTCTGTATATTGGCACACTTGCCCATCAAAATTTGTGAATACCATTCCTTTTTCCAATTCACATTGTGTATCCCGCGTCGATTGTCATGCAATTCAAAATAGAACCACTTCAAAATTAAGTTGCCACCAAAAAGCGATTTATGCTGAAGAACGCGGCCTAAAGAAAGATTTAAATCTCACTTTTTTGGCGGGATTAATTTTTCCACGCTTACGGTCCCGTTGTGGTGACGCCGCCCCACCGACAATCTTATTACGACGCCGGCAGGTGAGGGGTCCCCGACCCTCAAATCGCAATGCTGCTTCGTATTAGATTCGCTCTAATGACTTTGGTTTTAACAACCATTTAGGGGCCCAGGACTAATGACATCGGTTTTAAGAATCATTTTGGAGGCCAGGCCTAGGTCTCACTGTAAACTAGGAGGACAGTTTTTTTAAACTTTTGTCTTCTGCTACAAGAATGACAGTGGAGCTGAGCAAAAGGCACTTAACTTCACCCAAGATGAGCTTACTCATAATATTCTCACGTTATGATTACTCTGATGCTAAGCCCAATCGTTTGAACGAATTAGAGTGAACAGCGGTACTTTTATAACATTTTTGTCCTCCGCGATAAGTAGTAATACTTCGTGAGATGTAAGGTCGTCCAAAACGCATTTTATTGATTTTCTTGTATGTTTGTTTTTCTTTTTTATTTGAATATCAATTTTGTATATTTTATTGTTTTCCGTTATTTATGTAAACTCCTTTTTATTCTTTTTTTTAACTTGGAACTTCTATCAGAATTTATTTTTTTATCGGGTTGATTTTGGTTTTGTCGTCAAGCGTAAAGCTTTAAAAATTTCGCTTTTCAATCTTTGATGATTAGGTTTATTTTACCGAACAGTCTAGAGGTTTCTGCTGAAAGGTTGAAGAGGTGCAAAGGTCCTACGACCTCTCTGATTGGCTTAGTTTGGAACATTTAGAAACATATGTTATAAAGAGACCCACGGTCGCCCAAAGGAAGAAGATGGCTCCATGTTTATTTGCGTTCGTGTTAAGGCCGCAGTAGGCTTTACTACGGTGAGGTTGGTTTCGGTTAGTTTGGATTACGTGCCTTCTGTCTTTGCCCGCTCTGCTCAGATGGCGACGACAGTTCAAACACTAGTGCTGGAAAATCCCACCGTTTACGTTTACTGTGTACCCTTCTGTTGCCCTAAATATTTTGCACGATGCGACGTCCTAAGCTCCCCCTAGTCCATACTGTCAGTATCTCACGGAAAGAACGTCGCGCCAACAAAGTGAGGCTTAGCGGATGTTGTTGTGGAAGGCGTCGTAACCTTTTCATCGGCGCTTTTGAGGCAAAGCTTGGGGATGACTCCCAAGATGAAACTCTCCGTCGACCACGTCTATGCCAGTGATGTAGAAGGTTCACAATTACAATGAGCTTGTGTTTTTATCCCAAGTGTCATAAATAAATACAACTCACACTTACTTGTGAGTATGATACCAATCATGAGGAATGCATCAAATTTCATAATTGAGGATCCAAAAACTCAATAGCCAATGATGAAAATGTACTGTAATGTGCCACTCACTGAGTCGCCCACTTAAAGTCTTTATCACTAAAATCAATTTTATTCTTACTACTTCAATATTACTCTGTCTACTTAAAGCCTTTAACGTGTCGTTGATCGCAGGATAAATCAAAAAGTGGAACCAAGGAAGACAACCACTCGTACACAATGCGCTCTTGTATGCTCTACAAATGAAGGTTGTCACAGTAAAAACAAGACCCCGTTTTGGGGAATTTTATACCAGTTTTGGGAGTGAAATCAAAACGGGGGTGGTACGTATATTTTTTTTAAGATAGGCCTATGTTCAGCCATATCATTCAAAAGGTCTTGGCGCGAGCTTTCCATTGATGTGGCTGAACACAGGTCTATGTTGAAAAATTACGAAAATACGCAATACTCCCCTTTTAGTTTCATACCCAAAACAGGTATAGCATTCCCCAAAACGGTTTTTTTAATGATTGCACATAGTTACGTTGTTCTATGTTAGAAGTCGCCCTTTAAATTGGTGAATGGAGGAGGAATGAAAGTAAATAAGCCCTCAGAGTAAAGGTAAAGAAAAGGATTAATATTATTAATTTGAAATTCGTACTTAGATTCAGTCGGACTTTAATACCTTAGAAACAAATCAAGGTGAAAGCTGAATTAATCCAGGTAGTATTCAAGGCTTTGAAATTTCAAGAGAAAGGGAAGAAATTGACTAAAATCTGTTCAAATTCTTAAAGCATTATGACTATCTATCTAAACATTCTTCGCATTCTTTATTCGACTTATTTTACCTCGTTTCAGCAGTGCCAACCTACGGATCCCAAATTAACATTTATCGTGGCCAGTGTGATGTTGCCTCTAGCAAAGATTTCCCTGTCCTTCTGCTTACCACCGATTTCCTTCTGCCAAAAAATCTCATTTCCTCCTTCAAGTTTTATTACTTTATCAAGCTCCGCCTTTCTCCGCTGTGCGTTTTGTCAGCACTTCCTCGCTAGCCTTATTTACTTTGATTTGATATTCTGCTTTTTCCCTATCATTCTCATCTCTCGGTTTGTCACACGTGTCACAAGTTCTTTTCGTTAGTAAAAAAAGTTAATTTACTGAGGGTTTGCCCTGTAAGTTAACCCTCACCAAACTCGACTAGTCAATCAAGTAGTTGACTTCAACTTCAAATAATTTGTTAGCTGCTCTCCGTTTCGAGGGTTGTTATTTTCAACTTTTGTGTTTTATCACATGTAACAATCCTTGAAACCAATATTAACTGTCTACCCCTATCCCGCACGATTATGTTCGGATTTTCAAGGAATGTCACGGGAAGCAAGAAGTGTCTTGTCACCTCGAAATGAAAGGCTGTACTTCAATGGCTCACAAGATTTCGACATCAATCTTGCATTGAAATTCCTGCATAATGGTGCTCTCACTATCATTTTGGTTTCACGCATAACTACGAGCACAAAGTTTTTGTCTCTTCAAACCGAAAAAAGAAGCGAGCGAAGGCATTTTTTTCTTACTTTTTGAAAGATTTTTGCATTGAAGAAAAATGAAGCGCTTATGCCAAAACCAAAATGAAGGTTTGAAAAGTGATCGAGTGATTTTGGTCACTTGGTCTAGTTCGCATCAGCCTTTGGTTTGAGTGACCCAAAGGTCGGCATCAAGAGTGACTGGGCTTGCTCATATATGTCTCGTTACGTAAAGATCAACTATAGATAAGGCTTGGTTAGCTGAGGTTAAAGGCCACCTTGTGGTGCAGTCTATTTTTAAAGATTTGTTAGCTTCTCCCGAGCCATAATAAGACCACAACGCTAACTCAAGCTTTAACTCCGTCGTTGGCACTTCGTGCTAAATCAACGGCAAGCAAGGATGTGCATTATTTACTCCGCTTGGATTAAATTTCGGACAAACCACAGCTCTCGATCAAGCAGCGGTCAGGATACGAACGACTAAGCAATTACACTTGCAAAAGTAATACACAGCTGACATGAAGATCAGTGAAACGATCTGCTACAAATCAGAGAGCCGCGACCAAGTATGATTGGCCTCGCAAAGCCATGAATTTGTAATGTAATTTTGGCAATGAATGACGTTGACTTTGCCAATTTGACAAATTAACAAAAGTTCCATGTTTGTAGGAAACTGAAATGTGTCGGGGAGCAAACATTCCGAAAGTCAATAGTAGACTGGTGGTTAATAATCCATACAAAACTCATGATTTCTGTTCTGCAATGCTTTGATTCAAGCACTAATGTCACAAACATGCGTTGATATCCTTAACTACGTATGCCACTGATATTTCGAGGTGATCTGTTCTGATCATAGAAGATAGCCTAGAAATAATCATTTCTCAGGCTATGATTTTCGCGCTAGGCCAGAACCAACGAGGTTTCAGTGATTGTGCTGTGATCACAGTGATATTGGAAATCAAGAAATATTGTCTTTGGAAACCAGTGTACTTTTGATCGTGTCGTGGATTAATTTACTTCATAAAAATGAAAATCCATTGATTATTATCAACGATTTTAGTGAAATGTCAGTGACCTTTAAATGATTCTTGGTTTAATTCCAAAAATAATTAAGCTGGGTCTGTGATCATGGAAGTAAAACCATATCTACAAGACAGCAGGTTCCCTCGGGAAAGGTTCAAGAATCCCGCGGAATTCAACAAGAATCCTTTTAGGTGCTCTTCCCTTCGTAGAGGGACTACAGACTGAGATGTCTTCTCCTACACATGCTTTCTTAGTAAACACGTCCCAGAGGCTACCGTACGAGCGGCGAGGCCGTTACATCCACCAGTTGTTCCAGTTTCTTCACATTAGCCATTTTCCTCCGTCACCTGTCCTCTTGTTTTATACCTCCACAGACGAAGCCGATATCTGATGCGCGTTTCGTGTGCAATTGATTGTTAGCAGCTTGGCATTAGGTCGTTCACGGCGAAAGCCATATCCAATAATGTATTGCACCATCTTGGGAAGGTTTGGTTTCTAGTCGATTTAACTTAGAATCAAACGATCAACTCACGACGTTGACGCGTACACAAGTACGTAAACTTTCCTTGCAAATCGGTGTGGTTTCATCGGTATACAATAAGATTTATGGCACCATCTTTTTTACCTAATGCTAGGAAGATTTCGTATAGTCTATTCGTTCGATGCGCTCCTGTGTCGTGTCTCTACCGAGACATATTAAGCAATGAAAGTGCGCCAAAGTCCGATCAGAATATTCCAAAACCTTTATCGAAAGAGTTAAGCAATATGAAGCCTGTTAATGAAAACGAAGAATCGTTTGGGCGTTTCTGAAGCTACGCACAAAAGACCGTTCACCCCAATGTTTCAAACAGCAGCTGTGTTAGCTCCCAAAACCAGTGACCGTTAAACATTGCCCCATGCAATGAACAATGAACCATTTTCTAATGTTCCATTCGGTCCAGCCTTGGTACTCGTGAAATCCCGCTAAAGGGCAGTGGCGTGATAAACGAAATTATTTTCAGGTGAATTTCGTTCCGAGTCCTAAGAGTCATTGGGCGAGACACGCAACCAACTCTCGGGGATTTGATATGATCTACTTTTCAAAGCGAAACCATCTTTTCTTTTTAACGGGTCTTCTATATTGACAGGGAGAGGAAACAGGGGTGTTCTTAAGTTCGTAATCCACAATGTGTACCATGAAATATAGGATACGTGCGAAGGGAACACTTGATTTACGGCGGTTATGACGGGGTCAGAAGTCTTTGTCTGGCCTTGCTGGCTCGTTGTTTACTCTTAAAAGATATATAACGTAACCAGTGGAGGTAGTTATTGCTTCTGGGTCAAGTATTTACTCCTAGAGTAGCTATGGAACTATTGAGGCTCAAGATGAAAAAAACCTTGCCTTTAATTTCCCCTTCTCTACCTAATAGGTGATTCTAGACAGCCAGAGTGCCAGCTAAACCACGTCATAAAGAACTTTGTGGATTTTTTTCTTTTCGCTTTACCTTGGCAAGCTGTCAAGTATAATGGAAAATACATCCTATTTTTTTTCACGATGGATGTTTTGGTTGGCAGCTCTGGATTTGTTCACGAGGAGACAGAGACTGGAAAACCGTGATTAGTCATTTCAGGGTCAGTCACCGCGGAAGCGGTCTCCACAACACGAAAACATTCGGTACTGCCAACTGAAATCCCGCTTCACTTTACGTGAAGGATGCTGTTTCTTTTGCACGCGCAAAACCCATTTCGTGCTACTGGAGGAAGAGCATCATTTGAAACAACTTTTTTTTCCTTGAATACCAGCTAATATGCCAAGATACTGCATTTTGCGCAGTCCAAATGTGTTCCAAAAACTGTCCTTTCCCATTCGAAATCGCAGATTTTCACCTGCGCACACCGACTGAACTTCTGCTCCTTATTCCAGACGCAACACAACAGACTGACTTTGGATTGTAGCTTGCCATATTAGTTGTTTTTGTTCTGTTCAGAATTTCAATTTCAAAACTGGAACACACCTTTCCATGTACAACATTTTGATATTACGAGAGATGCCTGCCGAATCGGGATAAAGAAATACTCAATGTCTGCGATGGCAGGAGCAAGTCCTGTTTTTCCAAGTGACGTTTTATTGCTGAGCATACAATCCATATGAATAACAAATGATGGACGCTGTTTCTAGATAACCGGATTCACGAGACTTCTCTTAACTTAAATAAACCTAAACGGTGCTATTATCATTCGCTTGGCGGGCGGGCATCTCAACGTAGCCCCCTTGCTGTTACGCAACCAGACCGTTTTATCCATTGCAAGGTTTTCTTAGAGTTGTGGAAACCGTATGTGATACCTTGCCTTACAAAACCATTCTTACGAGGTAAATTTAGAAAGTTTGTCTTACCGTCGTGTTCCACCCCTCTTTGCGAAACCTTCCATCATTCCCGAGGTTTGCGATCACTGTAATGTTGTAGATATTGAAGCTTAACCTCGTGTTCCACCTCTCTCAGTTTTGTCAGGCAGGACGAGGGTTGAGCGAAGAACCAGATACGACAACTGAAAGGTTGCCAACTCAAACTCGCATACTTCTCCAGCCACCGATACGTGAGTGTTATCCACGAGGAGTGGGTTTTGATTAATTTGCTTGAGGATAGTAAATTATGTTTTCATTTACACGCGGTATCCAGTATCCATGAAATTTTACCGTGTCAAAACTCCACGCGTTCAGGGTTGTCATTGCATTGTAAGTTATGATGGGATGGAATTTAAGGCACTCCCTGGTGCAGCGGTAGCTGATCAGCTCCAAGGTACTTCCGAATGTGATACTTAAGGCTCTTAACCATATCCTTTGACTCAAAGTACTTTTCTTCTAGTGATCCTTATTACATAAAGACAGCTTAAGCCCGGGTAAGTAAGGCACCACTGAAATGAAATTTAATCAGAACCCCTACCCCTCCTAGAGTGTAGTCACAGATAGTCGAGGTGATTTCGAATGAATTCGTGATGTAAATTTTAAGGAGAAACGAAATACCGGCTCATCTACTCATTTTGTTTCTTTCAAGACCTTATAACATCAAATGGAAACTTCCCCGTAATGCCAATTTTATGGCTTATTTATACATTCAACTTTGTGTGTTGATATTCAGTAGTCATCACAGTTGTCTTCGCTGAATGAGGCGAATATTTTAAATAAAATAATCCCGGAGCGTGTAACATATCGCGGCGAAGTTTTTCTGTGAAACTTTTAACCTGATGCTTTTGAAAACCCACGTAATGAACACAGAAACAGTTTTCATATCAAAGAATGTTCGTTTTTTAGGCGTATGAAATATTCTACGAATTTCATAATGTTCACATTTTCCTGGCTTTTAGTCATTAGCTTATACACGCCCTGCGGTCAATGAAGTTACATTGAAAAGAGACTGACTGCTTTATACCAACAAGCAGGGCTTCGATAATTGTTACTTGAAGCCTCCGGGGCAGAGAAGCTCAACGAAAAGAATAAAAAAATGCGGAGAGTGGAGAATTTCCTTCAAGCTGGGTTTTTGGAGTGGTTTGCTCAGGACTACAATAAAAAAATAAGAAAGAACTACCTTTCATGCTCTCAATTAAGAACAGAGGCGCTATGGTCTTCATTTTTTTTACAAACGCTAGACATCTCGTAATAACAGGTTTAGCCCAAGAAGGGTACTGTTTTCTTAGCTTACACAGAGGGGAGCTGTCTTATGAAGATCCAATCTTAAGACACGTTAACTACATTTTTTAAAGTGTCGGACTCCTTGCAAAAAGATGCCAAAGCCGAACTTAGATCCTGAATGAGTGAAAATTTTAACTACTTAGTAAAACGAATGGTCTGGAAAAATGCCCATGGAGCCACCGAGTTACATATCTTCGGCAGACAAACATGGACGCTGGAGTTATGGAAACAGCCGAACTTTCAAAGCCACGGACTCTGGTTAAGTGGTATTATTGCCCTATTCCCTAGCTTCGTCAATCCGAATAGAGACCATAATGGCTGAAAATATTTCATCTAATTATTTAGTGCATAGAAGTTACATATACCCGAACGAACTCACCTGTAATGCTAGCTGATAATCGCTTAACACGTTTTGGTTAAAACATAGAACCTAGCGTACAACGAAGCTTTCTCTTCACTGGTAAACTTGTGAGAGATTTTTTTGATCCCAATAATAACAAGTTATTAATCTGCGTCATATCGTATTTCAATTTAATGAGGTATCAAAAGCAGCGAGCATGAACGGAAATCGTAATGCCTATTTCAAATTACCTGATCAGTAAAAAAATAAAAAAAAAAACTTAAAGTTTGTAGTTGAAAGAAGTTCTTTGCTTTCCTCTTTGACTTCATAATAACTGCAGATTCATTTTTTTTGTCATTTTTGAAAATCATTTTCCAAAGGAATGGCCTATTGAGAGCTTTATTCATTTATACGTATCTATTGGAACGGGGCTATGAGATCATCCTGACAATGCTTCCATTCTCATCCATTTTAATCAGCACAGTAATTTCAGTTTGAATTCTGGTTCTTAAAGATGCCCTTGGCAAATAGCTGGGATTCTCGAGCGTCCGGCTTTTTACATTAGAATTCTTCGTATCTAGACGATGCTGCGTCATTAAGCTTACGCATCGTTCGTTTAAAGCCTTGTTTATAGCCATATCGACGAATGTAACACAAAGCAGAGCGGGCCACAAAAGTCATGACCCCTTTTAGCGTGTATTTCTTATTGATACAGAGGTCTTGACTTTTGTGATTTTCTTTACGCAAAGCTGCATTTTTTCCGTAGGTTGTCATATGCTCAGGGACAACTACTTAATGGTCTCCACCCGATAATAGCATACTGAACCTCGGGCTGTTGTAGTTAGGACTAGCCTAACTAAATGTCTGACTTTGAGACCAAAACTACCGCAACCAAAACCTCTCAAATTCCTAAACGGGAAAGTTACGCAACACAATCTGTATGCTTCATTACGGCTGTAGATCGCAGGCCTCCAAAGAGTCCATCGAGAACGAAGTGAGGTATAAGTGGGTACCTTTTTTGAACAGTGAGGGAGCAAAATTTTTTGTTTTTATTACATTAAATAAATTTTCAAAAAAGTTTTTGTTACATGTAATGAGGAGTAACTCTACTCTATAAGTGCCTTCTTTTCTGCGCGGCGATAAAACGGTCTGGCGGAATTAAAGAGCTGTTATACCTGTATTTTATCGCTGCAATGAAAGGCGTCACAGTTAAAACAAGCAACCCGTTTTAGGGAATGCTGTACCTGTTTTGGGTATGAAACTAAAACGGGGGAGGTACGTACTTTGGTCATTTTTCAATTTAGACTTATGTCCAGCCATATCATTCAAAAGGTCTCGGCAAGAGCTTTCCACTGATGTGACTGAACGTAGGTCTATCGTGAAAAATAAGTGAGTAATGTGTATTTTGGTTATTTTTCAAGATAGACCTACGTCCAGTCATATCATTTATAAGGTCTCTGCAAGAGCTTTCCATTGATGTGGCTGAACGTAGGTTCACCTTGAAAAGTAAGGGAGTAATGTGTATTTTGGTTATTTTTCAAAATAGACGTACGTTCAGTCATATCATTCAAAAGGTCTCAGCAAGAGGTTTCCATTGAAGTGACTGAACATAGGTCTATGTTATAAAATGACCGATTACGTACTACCCCCGTTTTAGTTTCATATCCGAAACAGGTACAGTATTCTCTAAAACGGATGTTTTGCTTTTATTGCGATTTCATTATAAATCAGAGAGGGTTGGTCTTGCAAGGCGCAGCTCATGCGTAGTTCATATCAAAGCTTCTACGTTTTTTATTGAGTGGAACAGCTGCAAATTAATATCTGACATTATGAGCTATCCAATCCGAATTATCTTAAAAACACCTTTCTTGTTATTAAATACTTGCAGACAAAGTAAAGTTTTGCTCTGACCATCAAAGTGAGTAGTGCCAGAAAAAAATCAGGCTCTGTACACAGTGACGATAGAGAAACATGGCTCCCTCGTTTTACTGTACAAGATTTTTTTAGCGGTTTCCACTCGCAAAAGTCATAAAGTCGTTCCAAGAAGTTTTCTGCGCATTTTCGAGCCGGGGAATAGTTATTCAAATTGTATTCTTTTGGTGCTTCGATCCTCCCGAACCTCCTTTTAACAAACAATTTCAGCTGCTTAGCTTTGAAGACGCTTCAAAGACATTCTTGCTTTAGCATATCTTGGGATGTAGAAATCGTCTCCTTGGGACAAGATGATCCCACGAATAAATGGAAACTCTTCATCTTTCTATACGTGCATAGGTCGCTATTAACACTGAGTTTGTACTTTTTCACTCACCCTTTGAAAGCACAAGATGGGAATCTTTTTCGATTTCGGCGTTTTAAAAAGTAAAATTTTAATCGTGAAAGTGAAATATCTGAGAGGTTTTGTATTATTACGCATTCATCTTCTCGCTAACATAAGGGCTTTCAGTTTTACAGCTTATATAAGGAGTGTAATTATACTGATTCCCAATTTTAACGCTCCTTATTGTAATATCCTCCTAAATTTAACGACCACCTCATTAAGTCCCCATGAGGCTGACGTGCCCAAAGTCCTGATTCAGAAGCAACGTTGTATTCATTACTGGTGCCTTCATGAAACATGTTGGGAACATCAAAACAGGCATTTACTCGAATTAATGATAGAGAGTAAATCAGAAAAAAAGATCGAGGGATTTCCTGCAAAAAATACTAAATGGATGATCTGACAAGTTTTAAATCTTCAAGGAATTTTGTTGTACTTTATAATATTAGTTTGTAGAACTACCTTGAAATTCAAACCTCATCAAAGTTATAAAAAAAAAACTAGGAAGATACTTTTGCTGTCGTTTTAGGAGCGATCTCCAGGATACCGAGCCCTGAATCGGCAACATTCGGCTGAGGGTCTCAAGCCGAAGGGCTTCTCATGTTCCTAAGGGAATGTCGGTGGGATGAGGTGGGTGCAAAGGGATCTCACAGTAATGCTTATCGGTCAGTTGGAGACCTCTGATAGCTCTAAATCAACCGTAATGTCGCAGTGAGCCTAGAGCTGCTACCAGGTAGCCTTGACATGTCACTAGAACACATATCTCGCTATCACTCCAGTGCACATATTCCTTCTTTTTCTCGTTATCTTCGTTCGTTCGTTTCAGGTTTTGTACTCACCTCCTGATGCCTTGGATCAACGGGTATATATTCCACTCAACTCACCTCCTAACGTGGGTACGTACCTTATTCTCATGGTTTTTCGAAGTCCTGGCATAACGGACAAGCCTTTTTTTGTGAATGTAAAAAATGGTTTATAGATAAACCTTATAAATAAAATTTAAAAAATATCGACTAAGACTACGACCTTGGGTATCACTCATACATGTAAAGGAAAGTTTCGGGTTTCAGGACAGTTCGTCCAATCATTTTTGTCCACTGTTTACTCAGTCCTACGGCAGTTTCGTCCTACAACAATTTTAGGCC
>Ga0058701_10001983_pt1 | contig 15137 bp, 12 predicted proteins | sample AgamicOrMae_FD_97039 | JGI IMG/M metagenome (GOLD analysis project Ga0058701, IMG submission 97039) | Agave microbial communities from Guanajuato, Mexico - Or.Ma.e | ecosystem: Host-associated > Plants > Phyllosphere > Phylloplane/Leaf | place: Guanajuato, Mexico | collected 2012-06-04
CCGGTACCAAAGGGTCATCGACTCCAATGGGGACTACTTTGAAGATTTTTAGCGGAAAAGAGTAAAAATTTTGCCAATAAATATGTTTTCTGAGCTCAGTCCGGTTACTTTTTATACAGACCCTGTACAAGCGCCAAAACTGGGGACTTCCTGCTTTTACCGTCTTTCCTGCGCGACATATAACCTGCTCATAAGTGGGCCACGGTACTTAACCAAAAATTACGAAGTGAGACGGCCGTTATTTAATCCGAAATTTTTCCCTCACTGCGTTTTTGGAAAACAGATACATTGAAGTAACGGTGGTTTCTTAAGAACCTACCCAAATCAACGAACAATCCAAAAAACTTCGTTTTATTAAGGGTGTTGCTATTGACCCGACATGCATTAGGGAGACTTGAACGCACGTATCCAACCTAATGCGTTTTAAATGGGAGTTGACTTGAACGCAAACCCAACCTAATACATTTTAAATGGGGCAGTCGGGTCAATAAACGCTGCCATTTTTGGGTGTTGGTGTTGGTATTGACCCGACGTGCATTAATATAAACAGACTTTTTTAAAATTATTTTTTTTTTGATAACAGTTACAGACCCGACGGTGAATTGCGCTCAAGTGATGATTCCATCGGATGTTCGTAGGACAAAGTCAGAATAGCTATTTTCACCTTGTAGAAGAAAACGTTTTATTTTAACGGGGCATTGTCCAGTGGATAAACAGTCCCCTTGCTGAGCCGTAACTACCACAATTTTGTATTTGGAGAATTTTTGATTTTATAAGTATTCTTTTCTGCATCATCTAATCTCCCATAAAAATCGTTTCTAAAATTTGCAACGAGTCAATCAAATTCCATGTATTGAAAACCGATGCAGAGCCACCAAATTTTTAATCGCCTCCCTCTTCTTATGAATTTGGGATTTGTTTCAAGGGCTTGTGCTCTCGAAATACTCATTAAGGATAGTCCCACTTGTGCTGAAGTCTCCTAAAAACGCATGCGGCTCAATAACTCCACAATCCGAATTCCCGAAATATTACCAGGGGCATTCGAACGCCATTCGAAATTCACTATCTCTTTCCCCCGTGCGTTACTGTCACCCCACGCGTCAACACTGATTTGAAATCTTTGCCCTCAAGCTAGCAGCTCCTAAAATCAGGAGGCATGGTAATACGAAAGAAGTTAACTGCGCAAAGATTTACGCAAAGCGTGTTAGGCAAGGAATAAAACTGGCCAGGACTATTAACTCCGAAGCTGCCGCGACGTTTTCAGTTATTTGGTCATTTTAAACGTCATGTTTCTGCGAACATTTTTTTAGGCCATGTCAGTGCGAGATAAGTTAGCAAAGCGGAAATGCAAAGTGACAGACCAGCTGAACTTGAAAGGGTTGTGACCAACTGGAGCCCTGCGGGCCGCTGCAGGCGCCGCGCCGGCGTGCCACGCGGTCACCTCATGGTTGGTCACTTGGTCGGTCATCTTGTAAAACTTTCCCAGCACAATCGTGCTCGACTGTTCCGAAGTTCCTGACTTGTCTCGAGTCGAGCGTAGCATTACCTACTGCTCTAGCAAACCGCTTTCCAGCGCCTAAAAGGGCAGTTCAACGCTTTATGCTATTACTGCGCCCTAACCTGGTACGCAGTTGCGTTGACAATACGCTATAAATATACGTCATTCGAATAGATAACAGATCTCCAATCATCCTTCTAAAGATGCAGCGAGGGCGCTTTCTAGTTTTTAAGATGGACAAATTGCTTTTCTTTCTTAGTAATATTTTACCATTCGTTAGAAATGTGTTATCCTGGGTTGAAGTATCCATGCAATGTCCATAGTAGTATCCATGCCAGAAAATCCATACACTTAAAAATACTGGAATGGACATTCATGGTTCACGGATATAGCATAGACACTTGGATATCCATTTGTGTATTTTCTATAAATTGATGCTTCGGCATGGATATCGCATGGGCACTTAAACTCGGGTTTCAAAACATTCAACAAAGCTTCGTTATCAAAAGAAGTATTTTTATTGTAGTAAGGTAGTTTTAAAAATAAAAATTAAGAAAAGTCTATAAAAAACACGTTTTTTGAATCGTTTTAAAACTACGGTATCATCGTAATTGGTGACAGATCTAAAATAGGCTTAAAGTAGAACTTTTCTTTGTTAAGTTCTGAACATGAGTAAGGTTGAATGTGAACTACTTTACCGACTGAGTTGCCCATTTTTAGCGTCGCTTTTATGTTTGGGAGGGTACGAAAAATGCTCCGTCCGCGCATTGTGTGGTCAGTAAAAGTCCACCGCCAGAGTTGCGACAGTAACATTTTTGCTTTGTTTTTTACTTAGCTCCGTCATAAGACTGCCTGTCGTCCGTGGTGTAATATTTGTCTTTTCCCAAGGTGTGTGACGGTTTCACCGACAAAAAAATGCCAAAATATAGAGGCATGTCTGTGAAGAGAATGTTATTATGAATGGTGGGCGTGATTTGACCTTCGTATCAAGATTTTTCTGATATCCGGTAAATACACTTTTTTTTTAGCCCAGAAACTGTCCTTTTCTTAAAGTAGGTTGATTTTATTTCAGGAACCGAAGATTTTTGTTCTGCAGTGTCTCTTGTAGGATACCACTTGCGTACAATTTTCTTCGAACTATACACGAAAAAAAAGGAAAGAATAGAAAATTCTGGCTTTGTTTTCAATTTACTTAGCTCACTTTTTAGCCCTCCGTGATCGCTGAAAAATCAATTTTGTCTGAGACTCATTACTATATTTGCGTGTACTCACAATCAGAGCGAATGATTTTGGGGATAAATTTCTAAATTAAAAGGGATTTTACGAAAACTCTTAAAATTAAAAGGAAAAGCGCTATCGCTGGTACAAGATGATGTTTAATAAGAGAACAGTTAGACGGAGAGCATGAAAAACGAAGAGGCTTTAGTCAGACGAAGAAAAACGTGCGTATGTGTTGGTAGAGAAGACGTGCTTCTGTTACTGTAACCTCCATGCAAAGCAGGCCATGCGATTCGTTAATTTTGGGAAAATAAGCTCAAACTAGAAGACCTTAGATGATTTAACGAGCAGTGCGTTCCTTTCACCAGTAGTATGAAAAATTGCTGCTTTATCGCGTGGTGGCCGCCTCACTCCGTGGATTATGTTCTTTTACGGACCTTAACATATTAACATTTTTCATACTCGACCTAATAAAAAGATTAATTTAAAACTACCGAACTATGCAGTGCGTTTCGCGCATTTTTCTGGGAGATTTTACTTTGTTCATAAGGACGATTTTGTAATGAATTTTACTTCTCGGTTGTTGAGTAATTTCGTAGATTAAGGAGATTTTAGTGCATTAGACTACTCTTGTGTTTATTATTGGTGATTTAAATTTTTTCCTATGTGACTTTATTCAAAATTTCTTGAGCAATGTAAATTGTTTTATCGTAAATATCCGTGGATGACTCCTGTTGATTTCACGGATTTCCCACAGCTTTCACGACAGGATTCATACAGATATCGCAGACACAAATTTTAAAATCGCATTTTAATGAAAATTGTATGGTCCAGCGACGTGTGAATGTCATGATTCGTTCAAGTTTATCTCCGTTAGTGATAGTTGACCAATTCAGGGAGTGAGAAAGGGTCAAGATGGAATTTTGATTTAAAAAAAAGCATAGACGATATTGGAATCGTCGCATCGTAATTTGTTCAGTAAGAAGCGACTTTAACTAAATATTGAAAAAGAAAATGAAAAAGAAAAAAAAACTATGAAAACCCTTAGGTTTGTCGCGGAAGCAGGTTTTCCGCGTGACCTGTTTTCTCAGATGAGGATCAATGCAATGATCCGCGCAAAATGTTCGTTCCTTAAATAAAATCGCTAACAAATCATCCAATCTGTAGGGCTACATGACCAGTGAATCCGATACCATTATGTGGTTCCCCTATTACGAAAGGATCTATCGTAGTTTCTAATCCGTCCGTGTTTATTTCGGAGAAGGTACCGCAGATAAACGAGTTATGTAAACACTGGTAGCTGCACAACTAATGCGGGGAACTGTTCATTCATGAATGTTCGTGAAATCGCATCTCTCACCTCAACTATGTAAATGCTTTTCTAACGATTTAAGAAGAAGAAAAATTGTCTTTGACCGGAATGTAAAAAATTATTTCTAAAGAATCAACCAGATTCATTCATGAGTTTTAAGTTACACTGAAAAAAATATTTTCAAAATAGCCCTTATTAAATTCCAGGCAAGATTGTTGATGCGAGCATATTATGAGTGACGCTCCTTACCAAAAAATTCCTGATATCTCCCGGGCCAAAAATATCCCTCTCAATACGACGATTTTTTTTAAGTGGGTGATGTAATTATCATATGCATGACCCACTCTTGAACTTGCTTTTCTTCATTAGAATACCGGCACATTGAAATTCTAAGAAAGGGTTAACTTAAAGCGGATATATATGTTAAAGATTCATTAAAATAAAAATCTCAATTTTGAGAGTGAATTTTTTTAGAATAAGAGAAACGTTTTCTCGTAATGGCCTGGATGCCAAGGTCGAAATATCCGCTGGCAAGTGAGCCCATCTCAGCGGATACACAACCGACACATACCGTACGTACCGAATCCGCATATATTTTTACCGGATCCGCTAAAAATATTACCGGATCCGCTTAACTTTAACGGATTTTTAGCGGATTCGGTATAAGGAGTCAGTTTTGTAGCCGCTGAGATGGGCTTATTGTTGTAGCGGATTTTTGGACCTGGGTGATGCAGTAAACCATGTCTCATCTATGGGACATCCCATGGGACTGCTTTGGGGGGTTTTCGGTGATGTTTCAGTGGGGAGGGTGACTAGGCTATAATTTGTCCGAAAAGAACTTGGGCCGCGGAGTGAGATGACCGAATGGCAAGGCCTCGCCTCGGCCAGCCGTTGGGCGGTTCGGCACAGCGCGGCAACACTGTACTGCGCTGCGCCTAAGCTGCGCCCGGCTTGGCCTGCCTACCTTGGTACGGCTCGATGGCTTCCCTGTACGCCCTGACTAACTCGCTCACAGAGGAAGTACGACTGGAACCTGGAGCTGAAATACCAACCATCATAACCTCAAAATCCTTCTTGGTTGGGACCCATGATCAGCATAGCTCATGGGCAACATCAACAATCAGCTCCTGTTTTCATGTTTCGGGCTGGAATCGCCAAATCTCTCCATTCCTAAAGTGCACTTTCAAGCCAACTTTGGGACGGCGCCCTTTTCTCAAAACTGGGCGTGGTTTCTATGACTCGAGCTAACATTAAGCGCGTGTTTCTACAAAATAAACTACAGTGCATATTTCATTTTCAGTGTATGCGACACACAAAAAGCGTGTTAAATAAAAGCAGGAGAATACTTCATGGAGAATAACAGTCTCCATGAATACATTTTCTGATCCCATGATAATATATTCGGATACTCAAGAAAAAGTCGGGGTTAAAATACAACCAAGTACCGCCCAGCGATGCCGTTCGGAAAAAGAAAAAATATTTTGGGGATTATTTCAGTTCAGCATTGTCATAGTTAAAAAAATATCACCCCTCTGGAAATCTGAAATTTAATAATTTAGGCAATTTCCAACGCTTAAAATTTCGTATTTTAGTGAGAAAAATCCTATCAATTTCTCTCAAGCTAAATTTCACTCCAATTACTTCCAGCTGTCATGGGTTAATTTATGTCGAGCCTCACTAATAAATGTACTATTCCGTAGGCTTTTTGGCTCTTATTTTTGAAATCCGTTGAGGTATGTTATTTTCTGTATCGGTGCTGTTAAATCACTTGGGGGCAGTTTTCATTTACCGAGTCAATTTACGTGTCGTGCGCCTGGTGTGCGCACTAGGCGCACTTTCGCCTGTCGGGCGCCGCGCCGCATCGCGCGTAGCGAATCTGCTACGGCGGCGCCGGCGCCGCGCCGGCGCGCCCGCGCCGCCACCAGCCCGTGGGAACTGGAGACGCCGCGCGGCGGTGGCGCCTCGCGGCAGCGGCAGCGGCGGCGGCGGCGGCGCCACACTCAAAGCTGCGTCCGGAACCGCAAATCTGCCACCGCTTGCAACAATGACCCAACATTACAAAAGCGCCCCGTAGTTTGTCCGCAGATTAACCGACCTAAATCTACGGTATGGAATTCTAGGTAGACCAACTGCTGGCCCAGAACTCGATCCGCGCAAACAAACCTTAGTTCCTCCTTTAACGGAGTTCACAAGATTCACAGCCGCTTCAAATGATTTGAATGTTTGAAATTAAATGGTTTGTGAAAGCAATGGGCACTTCGAAATTTTTATTTGAAAAGAAAAAGAAAAGAAAATAAGCTCTTCAAAGTTTCTGTTAAAAAAATTGAAAAAAAAGGTGTTATGGAAAAATTTGCTCTGCTTGGAAAAGAGGCTCTGGCATTTTAGTGAATAATTCGAGCCTGTGCAAGATTCTTTGAGAATCTTAAGGATGGTATCACTCATAGAGGGATGCTGGGAAGTCCTTACAAGTTCTCATGGGTTGCATTTTGTTTCTGTACTTTCCGAGCTCATTTTTTGAAAATCACTTCCACTGCAGGACTCTTGCACCTAATATATTGGGATCGAAAAAGCTCAGGTAATATTGTACATAAAATATATACAGATATTCTGCGTAGAACAACACGCCTTCGTTTCCATTTCAGGGGAGACTGTCGCATTTATCTTTGTCTGGCGCCCAGTTAGGCCCGCGAGCGCCTCCGGCGGAAGCGAGACCGAGAGATGTTATTAAAATGCACGCGCTGCGCACTGACCGTCTCTCTTGCTGAAGGAGTGCGCCGGGCCGACGAGCGTCCACGCCGACGCCGGAGAAGGGATCGCCAACAAGTGCAGCGTCGCCGACAGCGCCAAAAAGCCCATTGTTGAAGTCGCCTGCGAAAAACAAACGTTTTGCATCATCTAATAGTTGTATGCAATGCAAAATTATAGACACTTTCTCGCCTGCAGTAATCGCGGGAAAGCACGATCTTAAACTGCAAAATTCGCAACGCAATCAAAACAATCGTCGAAAGTTTTCCTTTAAGGCTATACATGGAAAATTGTGAGCGACCATTCTAAAGATATACTTTGAACGAACTGTATTTTTGGTGTAGGCCTAAACGATAGTGAATAACGGAACATCGATGAGGCGATTTTGGGGTAGGGAAGGAGTTATGAAGAGCTATGAAGTTGCGGACAATCGCTGGAGCATCCTTTGTTATGTCGAATCGTGATGAGTAATTCGTGGTATGTTTTTGGTTTAATTGAATTGCGTGGCGTGGCTGCTGGCGCCGAAAGCAGAGGCAGCTGCCTGAACGGAGCGCATTGGGCGCATCTTGCCTGGCGAGCGCACTCCATCAGTGGCCTAATATTGACGTCACTGCATATGGATCTCGTGATCACGTTGTTGAAGAATCCTGTGTGCCGTGCATTTCATAACGCCACTGCGCTCGTCTCGGAGGCTTTCTTTCGCCGTAATCATCGTAACCTCTCATAAAACCACGAAAAATAAATAAAAATAAAATGATGGTTTACCGCCGGAATTTTGGGTACTACGAGCCTTCTTTAATATTATTTCTCTAATTTTGCCCCTCCCTTTCGCTTTTCCCGGCTGTAAAGACTGTTCTTAGCGCGAGTGATTACGCTACGTGATAAATCCTAATCATACTTCCACTTTGTGTCAAAAAGTTTTAAGCAACGGACCACAGGGCTTTTACTCTAGTCCGTGATGCTTCTACTGTCTTAATTTGTGAGTTTCGCCAACCTAAAGATGTTCTGTTTATCCGATATTGCAAGATTTGCATTTGTGTCTTTTTAAGTTGATCGAGGCCGACTTCATTTTGGCGCTAAAGAATCCCGCGCACTAGCAGAAAACCGCCAATCAACTAACAACCGTTACCAACTGTGAAGATTTTTCCTTGATCTGATCTCACATGTCAGCGCTCAATGAGATCATCATCAACGACTTTTCTAGAAAACGAGTTTATTTTTCTCATTCTTCTGTACCTTAAAATCTTGACTTGATGTTATTTCGGTACTTTTGATCAGAAAAAGCAGTAAGCGCTTTCAGCTGCCGTCTACTGTCAGCGACATGATCAAACAAGCCTACCACTACATCGCTTCCCCCCTTCTACGGCATTACCTGATTCTATTTTCTTCGCGTTTAAATTATTTTATCATTTTTATCAATCATTAAAATTTATCGATGCCGTGAATATATCTTTTGATCGTAAGAAATGCGTCAACTGCTCTATTAGCAAGTCCAATCAAACGACGAAGTTGGCTAAGCTGTCGTGTTTCGCCATTGTGGATTAGCAGGAGGGATTTTGGCCGAGTAACATGTCACCCCGAGTCGTGTGTTGTGTTTCGTTGAACATAGTGTTTGGAGTGAAAAATGTGATGTGTTAAAGTGACTTTATATCGCATCATTATAGGTATTACACAACGTCAAGTGAAGTTTCGTGCGAATGATCGTCGCGATGTTTTTATGTCGTCCTTCAGTGCGCTCTTGACCATCCGGTGTTTGATGATCAATGGATGAGGAAGAAAGTACCACTCGTTGGATGTCGTTGACTGATAGTGAGTATTTATAGCCAGACTGAGTGTTAGCTTGTACTTGTCAAACGCGTTATCCCTGTAGCCTAGATCTACAGTAGTGTACTTCACGTACAGTTCGGTGGGACTGGATAGGTTATGGCGCCCCATTTTCCTAGCTTCAATACACGGCGTAATCGCTAATAATTTTTTACGATTATTACGAATATACTTAGGTAACGTAAATCTGATTCAGTTGACTCAGCGTAGAATGTGTAAGAGTTACCGTTTTATAGATTTAACTTTAATTTCCGGAGAATGATGGTATGAACATGTAAACAAAACAACCATTTTGTGTGCTTCCTTCATCACAAATGTACCGAAACCAATCAGTTTGCCGATGACATCTGACAAATCCCAAATACCTGTTTAATGCCTTAACATTTGCGTTCGTTTGGACGGACCCCATTAACCTATCAGGCAGATAGGGTACTGGTGTCAACACGCTACCGGTAACAGCGATGGTCGCGAACAAGTGAAGTCGTCCATCCGTGCAAAGGGTCCCATACAATAAGTTTTTCCGTTCAAAATTGAATCAAACCGGAACCGATTTGTAGGATACACGTTAAAAATGCAAATTTGGACGTGAGAAACTTTCCTTTTTTTAAAGGCATTTTAATATCGTAATGGGATTAATTTCTTGTAAACTATCGGGTCTGGAAATCAGTAGAAAAATTATTTTTAGCTACTATTTTCGCAAGAGAGCCGGCGTACCGTGAGAAGGTATAACAAAGCATCTGCCGAAAGCCGAATGAAGCTAGGCCAGGTTATCTTCCACACTCCGTTTCGGGGACGGGGGACGGGGGAGGGGCAATGAAGCTAGGCTGATGAAGTGGGTTTTAATTAGGGTTCAATCAGTCTCAGGAGTTGCGTTATTTGCCTCGTGTGCTCTATCTTACGTCCCCAAGCAGAGCTAAACTAGGCATAGGGCACCTGCTCGACCACGTATCTTCGCCAAGCAGAGCAAGGCACCACCTAGTTTAACCTAACCTTCACCGTTTAATATCTGTCTTTACAACTCTGTGGCAATCTCGATGTTACAGTCTCAAATAAGAATTTAGCTAAAGAGCCATTTGCAGCCCCGTTTGAGATGAGAGTTAAAGCAAGGTGTTACGAATATCCTATGGAACGAAATCGTTATTACGAGTTTGTGAATAAACATTAGAACTGGCATAAAATTTGCGTGAGTTCAGCGCATCGTACAGAAACGCGTAATACTCATGTTAATTATTCGCTGTTCTTCAGAATGAGTTTTAAGGCCAATTTCAGACCGCTATGAGTTCTTTTTTTATACGAATTATGAGGTAATATTTCACACACGTTTTTGTCTCCATTGCGCTCTGTTACCATGGCTTGCTACAGCACCCTTGTGACAATGTACTCACAAATTACGGGACAAGTGGTCCACATGGGACAGTTTTTAAGAAGATTTATGAATCAACAGCTATTATTCGTAATTTGCAGGTATTTAGATTTCGTTTAAAGAACGTAAGAGAAAGCATATTCTTCCATTTCTCTTACAATTTTCTTTTCTTAAAGTTTGTTTTTCCAAAAAAAAAAGAAAAAGAAAAAACTGGAGGAAAAAATGGATGAACTTTGGAGAAAAAACATCCTTTTGAAAGAAAACAGAAGATATGCTTTCGGTTGTCAAAAAAATGAAAGACAAGAACAGCAATTTCTGGAGATTCCTGTTTTGTTTACTTTAAATTTCATTCAGTGAGAGTCTCTGAGATTCAGTGAAAATTTACTGAATCTCAGAGACTCTCACCGATCCAAATTTAGTGTTCACACATACCTCTTCTTAAGAGAATTTTACCCACTCCCTTGAATGTTGAGCGCTAAAATAATTTCGTCTGGTCATTGTAATTTTTTTATATCAGTTAAAATTTTATTTCCGAGCAAAGTTGCAATTAACCCATAACAGCCCAAAGTATTTGGAGTGAAATTTAGCTTAAGAGAAATTGGAAGGATTTTTTCCATTAAAATACGCATTTTTAAGCTTTGAAAAATGCCTAAATTAATAAATTTCAGGTTTCCAGAGGGGTGATATTTTTCAAATAGTGACAATACTGATCTGAAAAGATCCTCTAAAATATTTTTTCTGTTTCCGAACGGCATCGCTGGGCGGTAGTGGGTTCATTTAAGAAGTGAATGGGAATGGGATATCATTCTTTCAGGAAATGAAACGCGATGAATAGAACGACGTTCAGCTTTTGTTTTCTATAATTTCTTTGAACGCGTTTGAACGAAGTGGGCCGTGCCTTCGCAAGATTTGCGGCCCTTCGGCAGCCCTTCGGCAGCCCTGCGGCGGACCCTTTGGTCAGATCACGACATCGTCACCGCAGCTCGCTTCAACTTAGTACAAATTTAACCAATTAATTACGTAACGACGGCGGCGATTTGAGTCAGAAAAAGGGTCAAAGTGTCGGAAATCTACAACTTTTTTTTTGTCCGTTGGCAACGGAAGTTTTTGTTACTTTGTTCCCCCAGGGCCCCATAGACCTGTAGCAAGGATTGATGGTGGCTCGTTTTGCATCCAAGAAACCTAGTTATTGGCTCTTAAGTAAATTTTATGCATCAACATTCTGGATGAAATGTAAATTAGTGCGCTTGTGTCGCTCAATTCTTCGTCAATGCCTCTAGGTTTACATGTCAAACGAATGGAAGTTTATACTTTATTTTTATTTTTATTTTATTTTATGTTTATAGTTTTGAATACGGATCATTAAATATAGTCGCGCTTGAGGAAAGCACTTTGGCATTTCGGTGATTAAAAAAAAAGAATTATATTGAAATTTCCTTTTAAATATTTTTTTCTAATCTTAGAAAATCTAATTTTAGAAAATCAATACAACGACACATCTAAATCAATAAAACGACGATTCTTACGCATTCTGCAAGTCAACTGTATCTGATTTTGCTTTTATATGCTTCAGTTATCATTGTTTGGCAATTAAGTTTCGACCCATATTTTAAAGGTAACCTTAATTTCGGTCATTTCATATTTTATATTATTCTCATGCACTGTAAATATTTCCAGAGGAACTTGTCATTTCCGTAATATCCAATATAATGTCCAATTATTCAATGATTCTCTAACGTTTTAAAAGTTTTCTCAGTTATCAAATCAAAATTTTGATTTGATTTTCTTATCATATTTATATATGTGAAGCTTGTATCATCCACGGAATGGGAAGCGCATAAGAATATGTCGCGGTGTAGAAGTACGAGTGGGGAGACCGCCCTTTGAAGTGCTACTCGGCCCGGTGGTTCCCTTCGGTGGGAATGTTGGTCCAGGGCCAACCCAACGCAAAGGCGGATCGGACATCGCCAAAGGACTGTTTTTAGGGCTCTTGGGGCGCGAGGGGGGGGGGGCGCCCACAGGGGCCGTGGGACACCTCGGAATCTTCCGCTCATGGACTGACTATTACGTGAAAAGGTAATGGGACACGTAACGCGAAAACACTTAATGTAGCTGAAGGTTACAGAAGTGAGAAAATGTTTTGTCTTAGAATGCGGACGACTTTTAGTATCCCCACGTGCTCTTTCCGAATGGATTTGCGCTCTTTTGGCCCAAAATCATTTAACCGCCTATTAGTAGAGGAGTTTCTAAGAAATGTACTGTTTGAAGCGCGGATGTTTGAGAAACATGGGATATTTTTGACGGAGCCAGAGGCGCTCGTATGAAGCGCGTTCATCCGCTGCATTATTGTATGAGAAATGTATGGGAGACTTTTGATTTAAGCCGCGCTTTTATATTTACAATAAATCTTTTATTAACAATAAAAAATACCTTAGCCACGTGCAGTGTAAACTAGGGGGCATTCTTGAATAACGTGAGGGATTTTTTCACAATTTAATACACACCCTTCTTCCGATAATAAGGCTATTTTCCCATACCTCTAGGTATGGGAAACGGCCTTACTTCTATGCCTTTTAATGCGTGAAGGATATGATCAGTGTCGACCGTACTCCCCCTATAGGGCTTTTGGAATTGATGAATGGCCCTTTACGAGGTTTCAACCCCGTTATATCACCATTTTTCTCATATTTTTAATTCAATTTTTAATCATTTTTTATTTCTGTTTTTTTTTCCAAGTACCCTAAGAAATTTTTCTTTAAAAAAAAAAATTTAAAATAAGTAAATGAAAAACAAGCGAAGTAGATAAGTGGAAAATTGTAATGAAATCCTATATGAGAGCTAAATCGAAATCGAGCTAAAAACGAAAGAAAAAATGGGAACTAAATGAGACGAAAGTCTTGACTGCGGGCGAATCACTTGTTCTGGTCCGGGGATGGCGCCTACTGCTCACCATGGCGGGTCCCAGCAGGTCCAAGGGCTGTGCACGCGCGGAGGCACGCACTCACTCCTCCGTTAAGCCCTTCGCCCTTCGTCGGCGGACGAATCCTAGTCACTCCACCGCAAGCAGGCAACTGTCACTAACTGGTCACTCCACTCAACGCGAACCACACACAATGAAAGGAAGGGTACTGAACGCCCGAGGAGGATGCGGCCGCCTTATATACCTTCGGCCCAAGCAAGACGCCGCGCCGAGACAGCGCCTGTATCGGGGAAGCAGCGGAGGGGCGGCCCTCGGCCTTGCTGGAGGAGGCAACCCGCGGCCCGGTTGGGGACTCCGTCGCAGAGCGTCGCAGAGCGTCGCGCTGCGTGGGCCGGGGCGGACGAGTGAAAGTACCCGCCGTCAGCGCCAGCAACCTCAGCTGATACACAAACGGCACAGCTGTAACGACACGGGATCGCATCCCGTATTACCTATATGAACCCATTAGAAAAAAGGGATGCTATTGACCCGACATGCATAAATATTGGGAGACTTGAACGCACGTAACCTGATGCATAATAAGTGGGAGGTGACTTGAACGCACGGAACCCAACCTAATACATTTTGAATTGGCCAGTCGGGTCAATAGATACATTGAGCTGGTGAACACATTTATTTCTTTGGTTCAGACTTGAGAAGAGGGCGCCGAAGGTCCACACGTCTTCAAGAAGATCTCTTAGAAGATCTTCAAGTAAAAGGTCAAAAATATCGGGATGGAAGTGCCAGGTAGATTGATGGAGATCTGTTTTAAAGAATGGTAAATATTCATGGCTTTAATATTTATTTTATTAAAACGTAATGGTCTATTTGAACTATTCAAACTTATTCTTATTGAAAAAAATAAGTTTTTTCAAAAGCTAACATAGGAATGATTTCCTCAAATGTTTGAAATGAAGTACAGCCGAAAACTAATGTCGACGCGGATTATTGCGGATTAAAAAAAATGTATTTTGTGATGGTATTCCGCCTCGGATGCGATCGCCTCTGAAGCGGTGAAGGGCTCTAATTGAGTGTCAGTGTCAACAATGTCGCAGGAGCCGAAGATGTCCGCCTCCCGTCCCGATCGGGCTGGTGCCCGATCGCTTCGCGCCGGTGCCCGATCGCTTCGCGCCGGTGCCCGATCGCTTCGCGAGCGGCCAGTCGTGTATTCCCAGAAGGTGGCGCAGCGATGCGGCGCAGGGCAACACGACTTGCGCAACGAAAGATATGCTTTTTATGACGGATGGCGGTGATTGGAAAGTCGGAACAATTTTGGTCGCCTTTTTATCCCCAAAATGAGTACCGCCACGAAAGCTCTCCTTTTCCATACACTGTAAATTTTATGTACACCTTGTACTTTGGATGCTCCACCTGTCCTGTCGCTTGCTACCCAAGCGAAGCGACCTGACCTAAGTTTAATAAATTCAGAGGATGAGTAGAGGTATTCATGAGAGCCCTAAGTACTTTTCTTCAAATACTAAATCACGAAAAAGACGTTATACAATAGTTTTGCTTTAAAATAATTCTGGAATTTTGGAATAGTTAGTTGCTAGGGAAATCTCGGAGAGGGAAAATAGGGGCGTGACGATGCGATGTCAACGCTGCACGTTCATTTTTTACTCTTGCAGTCGGCAAACTTCCGTTTCTTGGCAAACTCGCACGCGACGACAGGTTGATCTGACGGAAGAATCGGATCGGAGACATCAATGACGATTTCATTTGCTGCCCCAGTTAAAAGTCTCGGAAGAAGATAACTCGATTTGTCTCCCACTTTGTGTCTTACTCTAATTGGTTTCTGTGTTTCCAATAACTGATAAATCATGCTGCAGGAATAGACGAGCCGAAGGGTAATCCACTTATTACGTAAGACTATTTTACGTGACGCTATTACGTGTGTCGCCATCTAGCGGCAGTTGGGGAAAACAATATAACGAATTGGATTGCTGCAAGGGCTGGACTTGCGGAACATTCAGGTGTTTGAATGGAAGCCCACTCCAAATTTGAATCAGTGAGTGTCTCTGACTTTCAGTGAACTTTTACTGAATCTGATACTCTTACTGATTCTTTAGAGTGCTATATCCCAGGTCGACGTGTGCCTCAGGTTTCCGATAGATTGCGCTATGGTCTGGAATTTTCGAAGTGCTTTACGAAGCAAAGCTTTATAAGATGTTTAATCTGTGGTTAGATTGCTGTGAATGGAAGGGCTCTGAGAAAAGGC
>Ga0058701_10001984_pt1 | contig 15135 bp, 7 predicted proteins | sample AgamicOrMae_FD_97039 | JGI IMG/M metagenome (GOLD analysis project Ga0058701, IMG submission 97039) | Agave microbial communities from Guanajuato, Mexico - Or.Ma.e | ecosystem: Host-associated > Plants > Phyllosphere > Phylloplane/Leaf | place: Guanajuato, Mexico | collected 2012-06-04
AAAATCACGTGTTTCGCTATTTACAATGCAAAGCTTTAGGGAGACGTGTTATCCGTACGGTTTGTCCCCACGTTTATGAGAGACGTATTGCGTGGTGAGGCAGGGGCAGGTTTTCTCTGTTCTCCATCCCGGCTGAAAAGGTTGACCGATCTTCCTGAACAACCACTAGAGCTGACCGCTCAGCTCTTCTTTTATCTCCGAAGTGCAGGACTCGAAGATCATAGATTTGGATATATATTTAAAATTGCTCAAGAGGAAAAAGTTCTGTCAGCGCTTTTCTACCTCATTTTGACGGCGATCGTCAGATTTGAAACGTGAGAGTTCGACTTTTCGAAGCGGAGATAAATGACATCGTAGACTATAATGGGGGACTTGAACTTGTCAGCCATCGAGCAATTTCGCTTCTAGTTATGACTGCAATCTGTTGTGCTCCTCCTACAGTGTTGTGATGTTGCCGTGAACCTAATCCTTAATTTCGAAAACATAGGTAATTTTATTCATATCAACCCTGTCTGGTTGAAATATTTCCATTGATTAAGTACGGGTAATATCCTTTTGTGCAAAGCGCTTGATATCCCACTGACCCGAAAGTAATAATACCCCGAACTGTTCTTTAGAGTGTGTTGAAACCTTTGTGTAATTTATCAAGCGAAAATTTCTCGCACCGAGTACCTTCAAACAGTCTGTAACAGCGAAATTTGTGTTGCATTTTTCAGGTCCTGGACGCGAACCCGAAAGGTGCGCTCGGCTGGTTTCCGTCATGGTAAGTGTACTAGAGGATATATTATACGGTGTACCCAGGTATGCTCTTTAGGAGCATTGTACTTTGATAGCGCAATCGTTGCGACACAGAATGCGTTTCACCTTCCATGGCTGTCGCTCAAAAGCGAAAGAATGTTGCTTGCGGCGCTAACGCAAGGCGAGTTGGAAAACGTGACGAGCAAATTACCATTCAGGCTGTGACTTTGGGTGCGGGGAGCGGGTGGAGGTAGTAGCAAGCAGTGAGACCGTCGTTCCTGCAGAAAACAAAATGCTCTCTAAACTCAGCCTAAAAAAATTCAACGCACTCATATTAATAGGCATGTAAATTTGCAAGGAAAAATCTCGTGCATTTTGAAAGTTTAAGAAGTTGCATTGCTTGTTTTTTGTTCCACTTATTCCGTGGCCAAGCAAAGGGGAGCAAAGCATTCTGAGGATCCTAACGTGAGCCACATTAACCTACTTTTAAGAAGCGAGCGAGGCGTTAATGTCAGTATTCCAAGGAGGGCAAATGAGGAGACGTCTCTTGGGGGAAGCATGCTAACTTCCTGGGTATTTATTGGTCCCTGCTTTTGCCGAGCTGCCTGCTTGCGCTGAGCTTGCTACTCTCGCTCTCGTCCTCACCATAGTTTTGACGCCCTACAATGGTTGCGCGGCAGGCATTGCAAACTGTGGCCACTGGTGCGGGCTATTCCAATGTGGAACCTCCACACTTATGAGGGGTAAAACCTCATTGTCCAGCCGATTATTTTCTTTTCCCTCACACCTATAAAATAATCGAAGTTTAGCGCAAATGGTAACCATCGTGCACAGAAAAAAGGAAACTATATCGCTGGCTCCGGGCTGGAGTGGCGCTAGCGAAAACTTGCCCCCGTGAACAGTCGTTACCGAATTCCGCGCGACGTGAACAGTCGTTGCTGCGAACGCGCCCCCGTGAAGAGTCGGTAAACTCGGACAGTCCGAGTTTAGCGACTCTTCACGGGGGCGCGTTCGCAGCAACGACTGTTCACGTCGCGCGGAATTCGGTAACGACTGTTCACGGGGACAAGTTTTCGCTAGCGCCACTCCAGCCCGGAGCCAGCGATATTATGTCCAATGTCCTAAAACTGGTAACGTGCTCCCATTTTCGCCGAAGTGATTTTTGCTTGCCAGTTGTTTATTTTTCTTGGGAGGTCTCAAATTAAGTAATGCACACAGACCCCTCCCACCAAAAAAAGGAGGCTCTAAGAAACTGACGAAAGAAAAATTGCTAGCTAGCATGCGGTACACTTAAGCTGTGGACTAAGTCCTGTGAATAACTGACAACCTGCCATAATTGCGAAAACAAGACTGCTGACAAATTACACATTCCTCATCAAAGACAGACGTAAGTAAAAAGTTTTCCTTCTCGTTCGCTCGCATTTAACGAATACGCAACTTCAAGGCAGGCCGGAGTTGGCGCTGGTCAGGTTAATGAATTGCCGTAAAGTAAACACAACGATGTCTTGTCATGCTGTCGAATAAGTTTCTGGGAACGGGACAGTAATAACTTTTGCAAGAAAATTACCGATCCTCTGCATAAGATAAGCAATATTCAATAAGTAGTAGTTTGCCTTTGATCCATAACAGTGATTTGCACAATTTAGAACTCCCGCCTATCAATTTATTTGGGTTTTGAAAACGCATGGAGGCGAGCAGACGAGAGCTCGTGGCTCTTCACTCGTGAGTCGTGAGCGCCAACTACTGGCTGCACGGTATAAAAGGTTTTGTTATACCAACAAAATCATTTTTTAAAAAAGGGATAGCAAAAATATTTTGTTACAACAACAAAATGTTTAGTTATATCAACAAAATGTTTGGTTGCTGCAGCAAAATTTTTGGTTGCAGCAACAAAAAATTATTTGTTGTCCCTATTTTTGTTGCCGTAACCAAACCATTTTTTTTCGTGTGCTTTCGACGGGAAAACAAAAGAACCAGAGCCGATACTCTTTGCATAGTCTAACCACATTTTGTCTCTGGCGATCATTAGATCTTTGAGATTGATTTTACTTTGGATACATTTTAAATATACTGTATAGTATGTGAATTTTGGTTTAGTCTTAACATGTATTCGATTTAATCAAGCCCTCTCAATCGGATAAACATATTTTTGGTTTTTCTAACTCCAAAGAGTGTCTCAAATTTCCATTAGATAAAATCTGTTGGCGTTTGAAGCTGAAAAAATCAGAGGCAAAGGAGAATTGAAGTGGTCTTTTTTTGCTGTGATGTAGAAAACAAAAAAGAACCCCTATTTTTCCAAGAAAATTCTGACAATCGGCTTTCAAGCTAAAGAAGTGGTTTTATTACGGGCAGGCAACGTCACTGGAACTCTTATTTTAATTGGACCAATAGCGTCCTTGTCAACGAGTTTTGTCTCTTGGCAAGCACTTTGTTTCCCGTAGTAATTCATGTTAAATTAAACTTGCATTTGAATGATACGGCGTTTGAATATACTTTGACCATGGCGGAAAAGTTCGACTAGATTCTTTTTGTGGCTTAAAGTACTCCCGAGTACATTGTCAATTCCGTGAATGGTTTTCATTCCCATACATGTTACCTGAAAACTTTGATGAGTACGCGAAATATTTATCGCGATTCATACCACGCGATACGACTTATCACGGATACATATACACTTATCACGAATGCATTGTAAATTCTGAAGCATATACTTTTACAACTTTTGTTACACCATCATTCCCTCATCCATTTTTTTATTTCTTTAGAGGATTATAGGCACACAACTGCATAGATTACGTAAGGCCAATTTACGCTGGGTTAGGATGCGCTGGGATAGGTTGATATAGACTAGATTACAGGACGAGTACCTCGCTTCTCTACCGTTCCGCTGGGCTGTCACCTCGCCAACCCCGTTACCGTTCAGTTTTAGCGCTTCTCATGCCAAAAATGAAGCGGAGTGGAAGTAAGCACAGGAAGTTGGACAAAGCTACCTCACCTACCCTAGATTACTCGAGCATCGCAATTTCCGTCGTTAACTCTCAACGGTCCCTCCAACTAACAATCAAGTCAAACTGCGTACTTTTTTAAAAATCGATCAAAATAACGTTTGTTTTTTTAAAAAAAAAATAGGACCTATTGCTATTCTTATACAGTGCAAATTATCAAATTTACGAACGTACCCTTTTACTTAAGCGATCTTGGAAACGCCTTACGCCCTTTCACTTGATTGTACTTTCTGTAAGGATCTTAAATGCAATGAAGTGTTTAACAGTAGTGGTAAAAGATGCTGCCTTTAAAACTGGAAGTACGCGGGATGTTTAGTAAGTCCTTTTAGAAATCCACGGAATGTGTTGAGAATGTGATTCGTGGAGATGTGGTAGACGTTACTCCAAACTCCAACAAAAGTCACGATTTTTCTGAAGGATGGAAAAATAGATTAAATTCACCGCGATCGTTTGGTTATGTTGTTTTTTTTTTACTGGAGGTTGGAAAATCAGTTTTCCTATCTCCCTATCAGCATTCCTATCTTTCGATTCCGCAAAATCAAGATTTGTTGGAAATGACTTCTGAAGTCCGTAAGAAGCATGTGTAACGCAAGGACCAAAGGGTTGCTCAGCAGCTATACGGGATTGGGAGTCTGGCAAACAGCAGGAAGTCATTGCCATGAAATTTCGGACGTAACGCATATAATATTGTTCGTTCATTGCAATGGCATATCTTTATTCGTCTCTCCGACAAAGCTCACTCCCTTTCACTGTTGTCATCATCACCTTTGTTTTTGATTTTATGAATACACAGCTCCACATTCACAAAGAGAGCATCTTGTTGGAAGTGGAACACTATGTATAATAGCTGGACTTTTCCAATGATTCCGTTGTAACGTTCTCCCTCATTTCCAATGTTAGCGGGTCAATAGGCAGTGAACTAATCCAATCTAAGTTGACCCAACCTACGATGGTATATATGAAGTAATAGATGAGATTATAGAGGGTCTTTATTCATTTCACGAGACGCTAAAAAGTTTTTCTATGAGTTTTCCCAAACGGAATCTCGATTGAATTTAGGAGAAGTAATTGTGAGAAAGTCGTCACTATTGCCGATGGAGATCCGCGTTTTCGTTGTGCTGTTGACTTTTCTCGTTTTAGCCTAATCACGGTAAGATTGTAACTTACTTTGTTGTAAAGTAAGATCCTTGTAAAAAGTTCGTATTATATCCATCCCATTTCACTAGTACCTTTTTCTTGGAGGACCAAGAATAAATCGATTTGGACTTTTTTTCTTTTATGCATGATTCTGATCAAACCACACTTTGTTTCAGTCCCACGGAATTCTTAACGGGAACACTTGTAGATTCAGCTCCATAGAATCTCTAAGTTGTTAAGACAAAAGCGCATAACTAAGAGAATACAAGGAAAGTCAGACGAAAATTGAGTTACTGAGGTTTGTCGAGCCTTTTCTAACTTACGTACTATCGTCTCTGAAGTTATTGTCGTGTTCCAGTTGTGGCACAAGGGGTCGTCTTTGGAGGAATACATTGGGCTCAGCGTTCCGACTCAAACGAGACAATGTCTTGAGAGGCCATCTTACTTTGAGACGACGTTAACGATGTATCTCCGTCATTAAGAAACGTGCAAGCTTTTAGTTAATGAAATAAGTTAATTTAACCTAATTTTTAACTTGGATCAATGTTAGTTTTTTGACTGAGATTTCGTTAACAAAAGGTTTGAGTAATGCGATGAAGATATTGAAGTTAATCATGCTAGGTGAGATGAACGTAGGTAAACGTCAGTTGGCTCAACCTAGCTGAGGCTACACCAAGATAGGTTAGAACTTCGACGGGAGTAGTTTATTCACACCCCGGGGTTAAACTCGTTAACTGCTTATACACATTAGGAATTGCCTTCACTGCTTCGTGCTGAGTATAGTCTTGGCCAGTATACAGGCTCGGAGCCTGAAATCAAGAATAAAGAGAAGCTGACCAACAATCAGCAGTAATTCTTCGACAGAATGACGTTTTTAGAAACGAAAAGCAGAGTGTAGTGATATGCTCTCGTGTGCAATTTTTAACTCATCATACAATGTGCCTTTAACGTAATTCTTGTATTCACGTCAGCTGCCTGTTGTATGCCGCCATTTTAGATTATGCCTGAAATTTTCGAATGGCAGTAAGGTTGTGCATCTAAACCTCGGTTAACTAGATATAAGGTATCGTATGCATGTAGATATGCAGTAATCCGTTTTACTCCTCCCTGGGTATAATACATCTTCACTGCTTTTCGTGATGCATTCTTTTACGATGGTAGAAGCCAGTTTATACGATCAGCTAACGATGTTTTCAGACAAGTGTCCTTCTCGCTAAGATCCCTGCTCTGCAGTTAAGTGCTACGTATGTTAGGAGCGCGCACCACTTCTCCCCAGAAACGGACGCTTGCCGAGAAAGTTAGCACTTAGATAAAAACAGAAAAAAAACTGCCTTCTCCGTTAGATAAAGCATTTTTTTGTGTTAACCGGGAGCACGAGGAGCATTTTTCTTGAAGGCTCCGACGACGCGCTCTTATCAGAGGAGTGTGCATAATGCCACGAGACTAGGTGCGCTCTGAAACTTGTTTTCTTTACACAGTAGAACTAATAATTAAGGTAATTGAGGAATAAAATGCGTGCGGAGCTCGGAGTGAAACGTTGTGTTGCGATAAAGTTTGCGTAGTTTATGCGTATCGGGTCATAGTGTCACGCCACGCCGTCGTTTGTTCACGTGTTTTTATTTTTATTTTTATGATGGCTGGTAAGTTTTCGGCTCGTGGAATCTTCCCCCTGGCTTCTTCAGTCAAGGCATAATTTTCCTAAGAAAAGAGGGCTGTGCTATGCCGCGCCATTCTCGATAAACTTATGGATGCTAACGATAAGGTACGTCGCTGTTGCGCTGCCTAGGGGAGCAAGGAAAAAAAATATTCTTGGTTGTAAACATGATCGTAAGAGTGTTATCTAATACAAAGAAAGCACCTAATGCTCATTATGCATTTCCTCTCGCATGAAAATGAGTTGTTACCAATTACGGTACGATATTTTCTAGCTACAGCTTTTAAAATGAACCATTTTAAGCAAAGTACTTTTTCCTGGGTGAGATGTGGAGGTTCAGTGTGAGGGTAAGGTTTTTGCCAGCCGAAAAAAAAACAAACTTTTTTTTCCAGGGTAGGTAAACTGCCTTTATTAAATTTCAACGGGATTTTTTATGACTCTTTTTTTCAATGTCTCTCGGAGTTGCGCGAGGTTCGAAGTTTTTAACTGTCAACCCTCTACACACGCATCCCATTAAGTGCTCCTATCCGCTTTATTTCGACCAAACTCACGTTTCCTGGCAATTCAAGTGCCCAATCAAAGTCCTCCATGTAGTTTTGTCCTTTTCTACTCACATGGTAGTAACAGCTATGTGCAGTTGTCCGCTCTTTTGGCTTCATTAACCTAATGGCCAGTAGCTTGCCAAAACAACCCAGTACTCGCCACGACGACGTGACTGCAATTCGAATGGCTCTCCCACGTACGGACCAGTGTCCCTCCTCGTGTCGGTCCATGGCAAGAGTGTTCAGCGGCTAGACATTTTACTCTCGTTTTAGAACTGATCTTTGGTAGTTCTGTTTTGACCTTCGGTTTCATCTGGGTTCGCTACCCATAAGTTTTGTCGATGCTTCCAAGTCGTGCCCATCCTCTCCAACTTCTGCGTATGACACTGTAAGGAATGCATGGTTTTTTGCTCTCTACCGTGGCCTTATCGCTGAGTGCGGGAATGGGTCTAAAGATGATTCTCTTTCCATGAGTGTTGATCAAATAAAGAACATTGTGCGACAGCGAGTTATGCTTTTGTTTCGAATACTTTGAATACGGTTATCTTTACCTCGTTCAGCAGACTTGAAGCCAACTATAAATTTGCTCGGAGAAGTGTCTCGCAGTAGACAAATACACGGCTTTAATTGTGGAATATGAGGCGGTTGTGCTTTAAGAAAGAGCTGAGGAATCGGTTTGCGTCGTTGACTTGCGCTGTTTTTCACGTCTGTTCTTTTTTTCTTTGCTTTTCTGCTCTTTATCTGAGACGTGCTGATCTTGTTTTCATGTGCATCTAGTGGGGACATATCACTTCAGTAATTTCAGACGACTTCCCCTCGTGGTATCGCTAAAACTCTGGCGTCTTCTGAAAAGCTATCAATGACATTACCACAACATTTTGATTAAATTTAGGATTCGATCTGCACTTCTAGAAAATAGCAACAAACAAAATATGTGACAAAAGTTAGTTTGATTCCCGCGGGCTTAAGGGATGTGCACTCGTGCAGGAACAGTCAAAGCTTCAATAAATCTACGAACTGGTCAAGGTTATAAGAATCAACGCACGATGACGCGAGGAAAGGAAAGACGAGAAACAATAATCCAAACCACGAGTTGAACTATCGAGGATCGATAATGTTTTAGTATGTTTCGCCTCAATATTTAGCGTGCCTTAAGATCTAGTAAATTGGCACCTATGCCGGGCTTCCGGAGAGATTATGGGTAAGACGACTGTACGCAATCTTTCTTAGCGCAGAAAATTTACACGATTTCTTAATTCAAAGTTATTTGCAAGAGAATTTTGCCGTCAATTCAGTTGGAGGTTAGTAACTGCATAAGTGAATGTTAAACACCTATCTTTCCAGTTCTTCAAGTTGACAATATTTATGTTGATTGGTTTTGAGGCTTATTTTTAAATACCGCAGCAAACTCTTTTTCTGAGAGCGCTCTAAACTTCTCGTGCTAGTGGACGCCACCGCGAGATGAAATACCGTTCCTCTTCGTAAGAAGACGAAGTCGTCTGAAAGGATCCGAAGATGGTGCGGATTCGATAGGGCTGTTAGGTGCGCCAATGGCCCGCGGGAACAGGAGTCTGGAGGTGATAGGTCGACAAAGGTTTACCGATTAGGTTTGGCGGTAACCAAGGGTTCTTCGTCGCTTCTTTAGTGCAGTGTGACATATTGTGGGAGGACTGTTAGCCCTCGTAAATATATCTACGCGCTGGATTTTCAGGGTATTCAGCCTCCTGTGACCCATATATTGATTGGTCCTATTCAAATGTCTCCTAATTACACCCCTTTATCAAGTGCCTATTTGTGCAGTAACAAGCGAAACAATACCACTAACCTTACATAAGCGCAAATATTTTTCCTTCGTCAATAATTTAATCGAGTTTCGCGATTATCGCGTAAGGATAACGAAGATGGCGTGATTTGCACTTTTGGTTACTCTTGTCATGATCTGCTTCAAGAGCGCAGATCGGCAGATGTGCGCCTTTGGACCAGATCAGAGGTGACTTACGGTCACATCAACACGTAAAAGTTGTCAATACGGCAAGCACGGTATAGACTCTCACCCTCGATCCGACTTAGGAATGCAGGTTTGTCGCCTCTTTGGAAGTCTAGGGGCTCACGTCCCACGCATCGCATCTGGCCTTAACGTCGCAGAGCACCTCCTATCTTCTGACCCAGGGCGGAGGGCACCTTGCATCTGGTTTCTTATTTCACCCAAGAGCGCCGAGCATTGATCTGCGCCCTTATGTCTCATTATTTCATGGTTGCTGCATCTCTGCTCTATTCCTTCCTTAATAACAGACTTTCATCTCTCTCACGCTAGTGCTTTCCTCTCTAGAGGCCGTCAGATTATACAAAAGTACACCCGACGTAATCTACTTTTTCGGATTCTCGCGACCTTATAAAACATTTTTATCCCTCAAAATCCATAAAGCCATAAAAAAAAGTTTCCCCAGCGTACAACTTCTTTTTAAAGAAATCGTTTTTTTTTTAAATTTTATTATTAGACGTAGTTGTTGAGGTTTTGTTTACCCTGAATAATATTTGTTCCAAGTTTTTGTGCTGGAGAGAGGTCTTTATCCGTAGAACATTGTGCATTTGAAAGAGGCCAATTTTACTTGAAATATATTTAGTGAAAAGTGGGCTCGAAATCCCTTTAAGCTGGAATAGAGGAATGCCGGAGGGAATATCGGTGTGAAAACGCGGAGATTGCTAGATCGCAGCTGTAAGCACGTTCTTGTGGTAATCCGCTTTTGTCAACTGGTTTGGTTTTGAGCAGTTTGGGCCACACAGATAACAGACGAATATTAATAAAGGAAAGATGGTTCGATGTTCCCGACGTGAGGAAGGGACCCCTCCATGAAGAGCAGCGGCAAATTATGATGAGCGTGCATGGAAATTAAAAGTCATGTTGGTGGTGGGGTAGTTGCGGCGGCTGCGATTGCGGCGCGGCAGTATTGCGGGGTCAGCGGAATTTGCGCCGTTTTCTGATTTACGTGGCCTGTTTCGCGAATATCCCCCGTTATAATGGTGAAAAGGGGGACGGGCTCCTAAAAATGACGCACTTTGAGACACTGGTGTCTCTTTTATAGGTGAATCATCTTTCTTATTAAGCAACGATACTGGACAAAGTACTGACACGAAAAGTCACTCCGACCAATATGTCATCTAGCTCAAAACTCTTGTAATCTGGATTGTAAAAAAAAATCTTGAAAATCTTGATTTCATGAAAACATTTTTTTGCAAGAATTTGAGCGCATTGTTGTCAACAATATATTATTTAACAAAAAAATAATAATAATGATAATGCGGGTAATATTGGTGGCAATAAGCATCAGGCGGTTAGGGGTGAAATGTTGTCATCAGATTCCCTTTATCCTGAGAAGATTGTCTCTGAATCCAAAGGTAGTCCGACCGCTTTGCAAGTGATAAATGGTTCCAATTAGGCGGGTCGTTTTGCGACCGCTTGAAAAGGACGCGACGCAGGCAAAGCGGATGCAAAGGAAAGGTACAGCATCAGACAACGACTCCAGCGACTTGCGGCTCCCCGTCGCGCCACGGCGCGTCCGTCTCGTCGCCAAGCGCGCGTTTCGTTTCGTTCGGGAAAGCGAAACAACGTTGAGCAGGGCAGGCGCTTGAAATTAATCAATCTACATTGTGAATTGGCTCGGTGTAATTTCCCACCTCTTGCGTTCTACACCTCCTCGCCGAACCGAGCGAAAAGAGACAGAAGAAACGTTTCTTTACCTTGTTTAACCTCGGTTAGCAAACGCCATAGCTGAGCCACGCAGATTGCTAGGAAAGTTAAGCGAACTATCATAGAAAAACGTCCACCCCCCTGCAACCACCTGGAAATCGGTGCGTTGCGGTTGCCTTTCCTTAGCTCGGCATCAGCCAATCACCTGCCTGATTTCGAGCTAAGGAAGGCAACCGCAACGCACCGATGTCCAGGTGGTTGCAGGGGGGGCGGGACGTTTTTTTTGTCTATGATAGTACGTGATATAACCTGACTTAACCTACATTGACTAAAAATAACCAAGGTCAAGCTAACCTTGCGTGATTTTATGTCGTGAACACTCGTAATGTGATGACATTACAAATAAACCAAGGAAAGCACAAATGGTATACAATACAACATTGTGCGTGAGACGAAAGATTTATTAAACCCGTTAATCAAACGGAAAGACCTCCGCAAGGTTTGGACAGACTTCCTCAGGGGGAGAGAACATTTCCGTTCGGGTCACTTATTCCCCCAATCAGAAGGCACAATATCCTAAGGGGAATTATATTAACCAATGAGAAACTACAGTTAGCCATGAAAACTTGTTATAACAAACAGAAAATCAAGGTGACCCAAGTAAAATTGTAAAAGTCACGGTGTAAAGAACTTCCAGGAATAGCATGAGCAACTTTTTTCTCCATCGGAAGGCACGATTAAACTCATATAAAAAAAAATACTCCTTATTTGAGCAAAGAAATAAGCTGTATCCTTCAAGTCAAACCGAGAGACTTTCTTTTTTTTCGTGGGAAATTTTTTTGTGATGTACCGTACTGTATCTACACTTAAGAGGATACTCGGAGGACTTGATAGGGGCTGTTTACTCCTGCGTCTCAACAAACCCCTATTACTGTACTATGCACTGTAAATTGTAGAGCATGATTATCTTACTTTTTGTGTTAAACCTTGTCATATAAGCCATGACGGCAGAGCGAGGTCCACCTAACCTCGCTAATCCAAACAAATCTGCATGACTCTTGGCTACAACATTTGAGGTTTGATTGGATACCCTATGCCTAGCACTTGTTTCGACAGTCGACACTCTTGGCTTTGCTACGCAGTACATAGAAAACGCATGCTTTAAAACTCCTTCGGGCATATTTCGTCTTTCCAATGATTTTTTTGTGTAAGTTTCCTGTAATTTTCGTCAGGTTCTTTTTATTATTTAATATTTAAGTCTAACTAAAATCAGATCGAAGTAAACCAAACACTTAAAGGTAAAATATCCATGAACTGACCCTTCAGAAATCGCGCATTCGTCATCCATGGACTTTGTTCCCATGAGTCACGGATTTTTATATGGATCGTAGTTGTCTATGGGTTACGAAACAACAATAATAACAGTAAAAAGCGACAATGTGTTTGAAAGATCGCTACCGATCGTATTTTTGCAGATTGGTATTTCGGACAGTCCTGCAAGAGAAGGGAAGGAGGAAATTCTGGCGGTGTCCTGTGTATCTTGCGCCTTGATGCCACCTCCATTCTATTTTGTCTCTAGACTCACAGTTGTTTAACTCTGGGAACTAAGCTATTTAAGGCCTTTTGGTCTTTATTTTTTATCCTGTTGACTCGCCAATTGGAAGTGCGATGGTTGAAAGCCAACTGAGCTAAGGGTCTATAAAAAAAACGTTTTAGTCAATAGTAATATGTCATGTCAAAACTGGAATGACATGTTAAAACTATCAAATGCTTCTAAACGTAAGTAATCGACTTTCCAGAAGCTAAACTCCCTCCCAGAATTTTAATTCACTAAATATCAGCCCTCTATTGAACCTGACCAGCCTGACCGGACTATTGAACCTGAAGTTAACTAAACTAAATCCAACCGCCCCAATACCGTTATATTACATTGGCTAACGTACTCTCGTTTTAGTTGATAGACCCTATGTTGGAGGACGAAAACAAATGAAGGTATATCAATAAGATTATATTACATTGGTCCTAAAGACAGAGGTATCTTAAGATTGACAGAAATGTCGCAGGAATCTCAACAATGGCGGGATAGTCCTTTGTCAGACTGGAGGAATGCCCCAGTGGTCCTCGTGTCCTCGTCCGGCACCAAAGGATGGCCTCGAATATCAAAAGTTGAAGTACGGACTCAAAGCTTCCATATCCCCAGCATGCATTGCCTTGCTCCAAAAATTGGGTTTTCTTCAAGAAAGAAAATTTGCAAACAAAGACAGGGATGAAAAGCAGCGAAAACCTTTCTCGAGCAGTGAGCTTACTCCGGTCGCCCTCTCTCTTCACTTGATGCCTTTTCTCCTCTTGTTTCACCTTACTTTCGATTTTGGGCAGCCGTAGTAGCGTGGTGGTAAGGTGGTGTTCAGAGCAGGGCCACGTGATCAGACCTTGTGAAATGAATGGGCATAGACACGCGTGCGTAGTGCGGGCCACGATGTTTGCTTTTTCTGTCTTTGTATGGAATTTTGCCCGAGCTGACTTGTGAGTGCCCTCGCATGTACAGCTAATAGAATCACAAGAGTGGAGAGGATGCGGGTTCAGTTGGTACACGAAGAGGCGCTGCTAACGCAAGTTACTGCCGTCCTCAAGTCCGATCTTTTTCTGACACTACGCTGATGGATGTGCTTAAAAGGTATTCCCCTTCGCCACAAAGTGCGAGGGAAAAGAGGGAACAAAAGAAGACAGAACTAGGTAGCCTAACGTAAACCAAACTAAATTAGCCTTACTTATTTTTACCTAACTCAGTCAATTTAACTTGTACTATCATGAGCAGAAGAAACGACACCCTTTTTTAGTCAGTAAAGCGAGATTTCGGTTGGCAGCTCTAAATTTTGTCGTGGAGCGGAGATCGTTACGCTCCGGTTACGCTCACATTAACGTAGTCCGACTCATCACGGCTTTCCAGTCTCCCTTTCATCGAGGAAAAATCCAAAGTTGCCCTTTGAAATTGTGCCTCGCTTAAGAAAAGATGCCGATTCTTTTACGAATGATAGTACCTAACGTGAAATAACAAAAGAACTCCTTACGAACCAGACCCACTTCTCGTGCGTCATAGGGTGTTATAGTGTAAGGTCCGTTGAAATAAGCTGAGTTCGTGTGCGCGAGCCTTTGGCGACACGCGCTCGCTGAAATTATCGACTATTTACCTTGTTTTCGCACTGTTGAGCTGTAAACTAGGATGTTAGTGTAAAGAGACCTTTTCTCTTCATTGCCATGCTGAATGTCTACAAATTGAACTAGTCAAATTGATTTTCGTGGAGGTCGGCCGAAAAGTGTAGGCTGTCTGCCATCTAATTTTAAGCGAGCAAATTCCTTAACGCTGTCTGGTGGGATGTAAAGTTGAAATGCTGGAAAGTAAGGATGAAAATGTTAGGCGTTTGGCTCCTCGGGGAAATCTCCATTCTGTTCAAGTTTTTCCCTCTATTAACTACACAATGTAACAATCTCCAACTCTCAGTTTACTAGGCTATTTGCTTTTCTAGAAAACTCCGGCGTTTAACGCCCGGCCTTGCTTTTACAATGAAAGAATTGCGCTTCACTTTAGTAACCAGGTCTGAGAGTACCAAGGGATGCTTCATTATTAAAATTTTATGCACCTGCTTATTTGTAGTCTTTTTTCTTATTTAAAGTTTTAGAACACGTTGTGACTTTCTTGAAGAATCTGGGGGGAAGTGAATCATGAAGAGTTTGGAAAAAGTGTTCATTTATCCTTGGCACAGCATTTTTTCTTCTTTGTTTTTACGAAGTTAATAAAGTGGTTCAAAATGAAATTATCCCTGGCAAAAAGATGTCAGGCAAGAAATATCTCATGAAATTTCGTTACATGTCGGTATTAACTGTATATATTTATTTAAAAAAAAACATAAAAAAAACGTACCGCTAAACAAGAGAAAATTAGCTTTCGAAGTACGTATGTATTGCAGGACTCGCATTCTCTGACTTTGCAAACACTGACTTAACTGTAGAAAATACCTCATTAGGACTTGCTCATTAGGCGCACTTGTTTATATGTGCTTGGTGTCGAAGTGCTGGTTTCGTTAGTTGATACGGTTTAAAGTGTACCCAAACCAACTGGCTCTTCAAAATCCTGTTATATAACCGATGCGCTGTCCTTGGTAATTTTTTGAGTTTTGTGACTAGCTATTTTTTCTCACTATATGTCTTTATTTCGATTGTTTGAATATCTCGCTGTTCATGTATTTTTCTTCATTGTTCATTTTCCCACACTTAAAGACGGTCAAATAATCTGGAATTTCAGGGCAGATAAGGGTTGGACCGATGTTGGCAGGAGTCAAAAGTTCACCCTTATTATATAAGAAACGTAGTACT
>Ga0058701_10001985_pt1 | contig 15132 bp, 9 predicted proteins | sample AgamicOrMae_FD_97039 | JGI IMG/M metagenome (GOLD analysis project Ga0058701, IMG submission 97039) | Agave microbial communities from Guanajuato, Mexico - Or.Ma.e | ecosystem: Host-associated > Plants > Phyllosphere > Phylloplane/Leaf | place: Guanajuato, Mexico | collected 2012-06-04
GTGTTACCCAAACACAAAGGTGATCAATGGAAAGGGCGGCGTTGGAAAGGGCGACAACTGTCGCTGGATTTTGCGCACTGATGGCAAGGCGGCTCGTCTCTGCGACCACATCAAGTGCCGCAAGGTGTGCCCAAACAACCAGGCAGCCAGCCAACTGGCCGCCCAACAGCAAGACCAACAGGTGTCCGCCGCCTCGGACAACATGCGCGTCGAGCAACAAACTGAGGCCGAGAGTCCAAGCTCGGCCACGGCAAATGCGGGTTCAAACTCAAACGGAAGTGGGGCCGGAAGTGGGGCGCCTGCAATGGGAATTATGCGCCAGTTGCATGGAAGCAAGTTGGCCCAGGCGCCAGTTCCTGGGGTTGCGGGCGGCCGATTGAGTGCCAGTTCTGGCCAGCAGCCAGCTCAGCAGCAGCAGCAGCAGCAGCAGGTGGGCGGCAGGAGAATGGCGCCCACAATGCCGCCAGCAGTCCAGTACGACGAGAACGACACTCCGCCGCCAATCAGCCGCTTTTTGGACATCTCGCCAGAGGAGTAAGCTAAATTGGTGGCTTGGTCAGTGAGTCAACTCGGAAGCTTGGGGATAGGGAAAACCCCTCTCTCTCTCTCTCTCTCTCTCTTCCCCCTCTTGAGGCGGGCAAAATCAACTCACACTCACACAACCGAAGAGTCAGACCGGGATAGAGTCCGGTTGCCAGCCTTGTATATTTAAACAAACATCAGAGCAGACACAAGACAGGCAGCTTCGTAAGTTGGCACTCACCAAGCTTCACTCAAGATTACAACAAGTCGCGGTTGGCCATCCTTTGCAAGTAGGAAGAATGAGCGAGCCAGTCATTGCGAACAGGAAGTTTTCTTTTGATCTATCGGTGGGTGGGATTTGCGGGTCTGAAGAGAGAACATCTGCACCGTGTGGCTAGTTTAGCAACCAAGGTTGTCAAGCAAACTTCAAACCTTTCATCTGATCTTTGTCTAGAATTTGTTTGTTCTAATCGGTTCTTCTGTTCTCTCTTGTCGGAGTCAACTGTCCGCTTGTCGAGTTCTCTGGCAAGAGAATCACATTAAAGACGCCACCAACGAACAATAACGCCGCTCAAAACAACGAGCGGGGACCCCAAGCAAACCCTTTAAAGGCACATGAGAGGAGATAAAATTATCTCCCAAACAATAAAGTCAAACTCTTTGGTGTCGCTCTAGAGCTGAATTCAAGAAATCAATTAAACTAGCCAAACTGGGCACCCACTTCATGACCTCCCAGTGTGTGGTTTTGTTGCGCCTTGAGGTAGCTTAGATGGTCAGCAGATATTAGGGTTCTTTTTTGTTCCAAAACGAGGGGCAAAAATCACGATGACAAAGCGGAGCTGTGGGCAAAAAGTTGCAATCTCTCTCTCTCTCTCTCTCTCTCTAATTCCTTTTCCTTTGCAACAAGTGAAGGCACGAGACTAAGAAGAAGAAGGCGCTTGGTTGAAAAAACAGTAGAAGAGAGGATAGCTTAGGTGTAGTGGTATGGCTAGTGAGTTTGCTTAGACCAATGCAGTTTGACAAGAGGAGAGAGAGAGCCAGAGAGTGGCACTTGTGGGCTTTGTTTTCTCGTAGATGTGTGGCTTCTCTTCACGCGTTTCGAGTGTGATTTAATCGTGCAATTAAATGCACTCTGAACTGTTGCCCAACGGCGCCAAGCTAGAGTGTAGTATCCGAGTTCGTTTAATGATTTGGAGATCAAGCAACACAAAGAAGAACACCGAACGAGAAGAGTCACTGTGTTTCTAAGGTTTGAATGTAACAAAACTAGCCTCGTTGCTCGAGCTATAGTGGCTCTTTTTCTGAACAAATTCGAGTTGTATTTACCGAATGGAACAAGAATGAACTACGACTAGCCAGAGGATTAAGATTAACAGGTAGTCGTTTATCTCTCTTTGAGAGTTACCAGTTATCCCTTTGGCTGTCTGTTTTTGCCCTTTGCTTACGGGCTAATTCTCGAAGCTCATCCGCCAGCAACGGATGGCGTCACTGGGATTTCATAACGAGATACAGAATTATATGGCTCTCCAGCTTTGTTTCTAAATTTGCATGACGATTTCGATTTATATGGAAGCTCATCGGTGCTTGTCTGGAACAAGTGGCCTCGCTTTGGACCCAGTCAGAGCCCTCTTATTTCCCTTTGGCTCATTGTTCGGCCTTTTCGTCTAGTCGTCCAATGCCTCTTCGCCAATCTCGACGAGACAGAACATCTTCCAATTCAAGTTCATATTGGTCTTAGAGCCAGTCTTTTATCGGGGAAAATTCAAACCGACAGCTGGAAGAGGCAATTCTCTATTGCCTCTCAAACACTGACTAAGACTGTCTAAGACTGAATGAATCCCTTCGGCAACCTATGAAGATGAAGCCGCTCGCTAATTCAAGACCCTTCAATTGGTCTCTCCAAATCATCTTTGCGTTTCGGCCTTGCAGACTTGGAAAATTTGCATCTGCCACTGTCTCTCCCTCAAACATCCGGTGTCTAAGGGTGGCTGGGACAAAAAGCAAAGATTTGAGAGCTCAAATTGTCTCCCGATTGTTCGCGTCTAGCTCGTCAGCTGATTGTTCAACACTTGTGGGTGGGAAATATGCATAGAAAGTGGCAAGTGTCACGCTACTTGTTCTGAATTGGCAACCCATTTTGCCAATTCAAAACAATCCTCCTCCTTGGCGGCAAATTTTCAAGGTGCTCACCTCGCACCTTGTTGTAGCACTGCAATAACGTGCAACTCTCGTCTCAAGACTGTGGCCTTGAGTCTGCCTCTGATCGAGGTTGGAATTCATTTGCCTTCTTTGTCGCATGTCGACGTTGCTCTTTTCACTGCGACTGCATCTGATGCAGCGAAAGATGCTCAATGAACTAGGTTGAAGAGATCTGCTGCAGCTGCAATACTGGGAAATGAATTGAACGCCATCAAATGAAATCAGCCACATCTTAATGAGATTAAAGTCTGGATAGAACAACAGACGGACACAGTTGGACGAAGCTGAAAATTTCTCAAAATGGTAGATAATCACTGATGCCGCTGCAAACGAGCGCCCTAATCAGGCCCTTGAGCGACCTAAGGTCCGGGCGATCGATGGGCGCCGAGGGCGAGGAGAGGCGAGCGCGTTCGGAGTGGATTTGATGACAAAAATTGGAAAAAAAACAACGCTTGGACCACGAGTTTAATTGGCGACAGGCTGGAACTGGTCCCATTTGCATGATTGCCCTTCGGATGACGAACAAGCGACGACCTCGGACGAGAGACTGGCACTGTTTGGGTGCTTGTGAGCGGGCACACTGTTGGCCCAGCCGCTCAAGTGTGCTGTAAACAAGCGACTAATGAAGTGGGCAGATGGGAAAAGAGCCGACAGGACTTTGCCATTTGCCATTTCTCAGTTAGCACGGGCCAGTGGTGGTTGATTTTGTTGCCCTCTCGCCGAACAAGTGGCCGCCGCCAGACGAGAGGAATCTCGCCCCAAAAAGATTAGACAGCCAGAGCAAAGGAGGAGAGAAAAGAGGGACTGATTGTTGCCCATGAGCGTGCGAGCTGGATGGATAGAAGGGACACACAATTGTGCCCATTGCAGTGTGCATTAGATTATCCATTAGGTTTGGCCACTTTTGTGCCAGCTAACTCGCTTTACAACACAGAAGCCAGAAAGTGAGCGAAGAAGTGGAGCAAAAGAAAAACTTGAGCAAGGTGGCTTCTCGTTCGGCTTTTGGTTCGTCTCACAGGCAGACACGAGTGGCTCTTGCGAGCAAGTTGTGCATACAACGAGCGCCAAGTTAGCACAACTTGGGCCTGATGACGAGAGGCTAGCGAGCGAGAGGCGCCCACTAGCTTGGCGATCGAATTCACTTGGAAGGAGAAGAGTCAAGATTGGCTGAGCGAGGAGATGGCGCCGTGGCGATTCCGGCCGCTCGATTAGGAGCAGCTGCCGAGTGATGGAGGGCCACTGTGGAGTGAGGAGAACCAGCTTAGGAGAGGCCAGAGCGAGTTGGGAGTGTGCATGTCTCGGATGATTAGCATGCGCCGGCCGAGTCGGGCCAGGAAACGGGCCACACGAGAAGCCGCCTTAGCGGGCTCTTTGCTCCGTGGGGCTAGTCTGCGGCGGCGAAATGGAGCCAAAGAGTGGCTGCGAGTGGCCAGTTGCTGCTCCACAGGACAGAGCGCATTTTCGTCCACCCTAAATGGGTTCTCTTTGCTCCCTTTTTGTCCCCTCCAACTTTTTCAATTAATGCTCGCCGATCTGAGAGCTCCACTTTGAGGGCGCCCATTTTGTCCGCAAAAGGGGCAGAGTGGAGAAACAAAGAGCGCTCGATGGGCCCGGCGCACAACGAGGCCAGCCGCTGCAACGAGAACAAGTTCATCAATTGAGGGGAACGGCTCGAGGGGGGACCTTAGGTCTACCGCCACTGGTCTGCCGCCACTAGTCTGCCGCCACTAGTCTGCCGCCGTTAGTCTACCGAGACGGTGGTTGCCGTTGTGTGGAATAAGGTCAGTGGGGGAGGAACAAAGGAGACCGCACAAGTCGCGGGCCGACCACACGCGAGCCATGTCGCGCCGTGAGCCAAAGAGGTGCACCATGGCGGCGATGGTTGAGCGCCCTCCTTTGAGTCTGCCACAGCGACAAATGCAGCCCGCCCGACGACAAATGGCGAGCGACAAATGCAGGCCGACAAGTGCATGGAACACGAACAGGGAGCCGACTTGGTGATCGGCCGAGAGTGGACAGTGGCCGGGCGAGCATTTCTCCCTCTGGCGTGTTCGAGTGTCCGGCTCTCCTCTGGCCAATGTGTGCGACTGGCGATCTGCAGTGTGCAATGGGCAGCCTGCAATGGGCACTGTGCAATGTTTGTCGAGCGGCCACTCGACTGCAGAAGGCAAGCTCCGGGGACGAGCAACAAGTGGCGGCAACCTTTCGTGCTTGCCGGCCGGGCGAAAGTGGAGAAAGTGACGCCGTTCAGCAGCAGTGGTCGGCCGCGCCAAAGGTTGTCCAGAGGAGGTGGTGGAAGAAGTGGAAAGGGAAGTGGAGGAGGAGGAGAAAGTGGAGGATGAAGATGAAGATGAAGAGGTGCTCTGGCAAGGCAAGCATTCCGGACGGGCGCAGACTAATGAGCTCGGCCAGAGTCCATTCAGGCGCCGTGATTCCGACTCAATTCGATCGGCGGCGCCAACCTGTCGACGCAAACGGCCGGAACACTGGCCGCCACTCAGGCTCAAGCCGAGCTCATGGCGGTCGGTGGCGCCATTTGGCCGGCGAGCAGGGCGCCCAACTGCTCTGGCAGGCCGCTCTTTCCAGTGGCTCGCCAGCCGGGCGGTTCGCTGGCGAGCTTGCTCGCCCGGCAGCTCGTCACATCCGCCTTGTTGCCGCGGGCGCATCTCGTTCGTTCGGCGCGCTCGCCACCCGAGACCTTTGGCTGCCGGCGAGCTCGGGACTGGCTGGCGAGCTATAGGTAAGCTAGCGGCAAGCTTGAGAGTTTGGAAGCTGAGGAAACGGGTGGGAATTTCATCAAGGCGGTTGGAGTTGCGAGCTTCCATTGAGTGAAAATGAGCCGAAATGGCATCTCAACTTGGGCCGCTTTTCTCCCACTCCCAATTCACACACAATTCAATTTGCACTCGCACTCGCAACACTCAGGCCAACGGCCACTCAGTTGGCTGGAGTACCAACTCAAGCGCCTTCTCCTCCCCCCAGAGACAGTCTCCGGCGTGCAGGAAGTGCCAGTGATCAAGTCACACACAGTCACACCAAGACACATAGACAGTAGTCTCGTGAACACTTGCTCGCTCACACACAATGGCCCTTCTGACGCGTGGGCGCCGGGCCCCCGCGGGCGCCCTCTCGTCCAACGGTCACTCACCTTCTGCTCGAGCCGAGCTCGCCGGCCCTCCAGCGGCTCGTCCGTGCTGCTGCTGCTCGCCAAGCTGTCCGGCTGGTACGCCTGGTTGGCGGCGGCGGGCGCCTCCTCGGGCCGCGCTGCTCGCTCGCCGGCCGCCAGCTGCTCCTCTTGCGTGTCTTCGGGCCGCCTGGCGACCCTCTGCTTCACCTCGTCCAGGAGTTGCATTTTGTGGCGCTTGCTCAGCTCGCTCACCTGCACCGTCTGCCTGTTGATCTCGGCCTCCACGGTGAGCTCGGGGCCCTGGTCAGTGCTCTGGGTGGTGGCGGCTGGCTGGCTGGCCGCCACTGCCGCCGCCTGCTCCTCGGCCGGCGGCTCATCCTCGAGGCCGCGGCCCGAGTCGGGCGACATTGGGGCGGGCGTCGCGCACGTTGCGCCCGCGTCCTCCCGCGCGCCCGCCTCGGACGCCGCCCGCTGCTCCAGCGAATCCTGCTCGAGGCGCGCGCCCGAACCCTCGGCGGGCTCCTGCGGGCCCTCCTCGACCACGCCCCCCGCACTTGCAGACTCCCCACCCGCAGACCAGGACTCCCACTCGGGACTGCTCGTCGACCGCTCGTGGCCACCTCCTCTGTTCATCCCTCCATTCATCTGTGGCCGTGGCCGGGGCACCGGAGTCTTCATGTAGATCACATTCAGCTGGCTCGACTTTATCACCAAATCCTGCTCTCGGTACCACAGATCGGCCTCGGGGTCAACCACCAACAGTTTCGCCTCAATTGGGTTCGCCTTGATCCGCTCGACCACCTGGCGATGGTTCTCGTTTGCAATGTTCACCCCATTCACTTCGACTATTCGGTCGCCCTCGCGCAAACCGGCCATTTGAGCTGGACTGTGGTCGTCTATTTTGCCAATAAATTGACCCGGATTTGAGCGCTCGGCGTGCAAATTGAATCCATAGCCATCAAAATCGGCCCACTTTATCAGATGGCAGAGGCGCGGCGCTGGCGCGTCGTCGGGCAAAATGTCGGACATCTTCAGGGCCGTTGCTTGCAATTGGCTCTCGGCTGGTCGCTGCTTGCTGCTTGCTGATATTGCGCCAAGTTGGCTTGTTCTGCACTTCACTGTTGACTGTCCTCTTCGCTCTTGATGCTTCTACTGTTCGACTGTTGACCGTCACAGACTCTTGGCGCCACTAAATCTTGCTTGCGGGCCACCTTCGCTTGTGGTTGAGGACGAGGAGTTCTCTGAATGGAGGCGATGTAATGCAATCGGTTGAAGACGATCGCTTGGGAGTGGAGACAAATGGGGCGATTGTGCTCGGTAAGTTCCGTAAGTGGCGCTTGATTTGGATGTTGACAAGAGATACTAAACAAATCGGGGAAGATTCTCGTCCACTGAGCTGGCGTCCGTCGAGCTCGGCTGACACAAACAAGGAATGGGAGGCGCCGAGAATAATGTTGAGAGAGAGAGAATAATATACACACAGACACACGAAGCGAAACTGGCGAGCCGCTCGCACTCTCTCATGCACACTCACACTGGCACAGAGGTTAGGCGCGCGCACTTGTTGCTCGACGAGCGCGAGCACAACACACAGTCGCACGCCAAAGGGAAGGGCAGCGCGCTTCTGTTTGTTGCAATGCAACTCTGCTCGGCTCTGCGTGCGCTGCGCATCGGCACAGGCGGCGGATGTTTGCGTCAGAAGTAGCTGGTCGCCGGGAGTGCGCTGACGGGCCGGCGCGCGGGCGCTCGACTTTTGACTCAAAGCCGCCGCCTGCCCAACACTGTCGACTCGGCGCAGCAAAGGTGAGCCGTCTCCTCCCTCCTTCGTCTTCCTCCTACTCCTCCTTCCCATCGGACCCACACACTAACGAGCACACTTCCTCCTCCACCACCACCAGAGACCATGGGAGAGCGCCAACTCCAATCTAATAACGAGCGATTATAAAAGTTTAAATCGTGCAAAATCTCTCCAAGCGCGCCGAGTAGGCATTGGAGTCGAGGAGAACTAGCTAGACATAGCAAGACAGAGAGGCAGCGAGAAAACAAAAATGCTTCTGCACGCTCTGCATGCAAAAGCACCACTGCGGCCGACAACAAACCTCCACTGTGTCAGTTCTCTGTGGTGGAAACGCCGCCAACAGGTGGGCGTCATTAAGCCCCTTCGCAGACAGCAGCCAGCGAGCTTGTGTGGCGCGCGACTTTGCGTTTGTTATCCGCCACAGAGAGAGAGAGTCTTGCTTCTCCTCTCGCTTCACTCTGTCCTCTCACGGGGTTCTGCCTGTGGGCTGCCCCTGTTTCTAGTTGCGAGTCGCGAGCTCGCCTGTTGGTCTGGACTGCAGACTCTGGAGGCATCCAGCTCGAAGCAGCCAGCCCGCCGTCACTGGCCACTAACGAGTGAGCGAGCCATCGAGCCGGCCAGCGAGCACCACGAGAGACTCATTGTAATGCATTATGACTGGGCACGAGGCTGCATGGAGCGCCGGCCCGGCGCACAGTGACACCTGTGCTGCGGGCCGCCCTCTGACCATGGTGATGAGCAGTCTGAATTTACAATTAGCCACTGGGCTACATGTGTGCCTCGTTCACTCGCACACGCAGAGAGTCGTGCGGCCCAGTGCGTCTCTGCGGCGCTGCATTGGCTTGCAGTTGGCGCTGCGGGAGGCGAGCCCTAAGGGTCGCCAGTCTTTGCCGGCGCTCACTTGGAGCCTTCACTTGGAGGAGCTTTCACTTTGGGCTCGCCTATTATTGTATCGCCCACAGACTGCACATTGCCCCTTTGGTCTCGGGCCAACGCACGAGCCGCCCTGCACGGCCTGAAAAACGCCGGAAGGGATGTCGGCCGAACAGTAGGCGACCAAGTCTAATGATGTCTGTCTCCTGGACACCGCAATTTGGTGTGCAGGCGAGCAGACCAACTGAGCTCCAACCTGTGCAAGCTAGGCCGCCTGACTTTTGCCAAAAATCCTCCGCATCATTAGGCTTCGTGTCGGCCAACAAACTGGCGCTGAACAAACTGGACACTGGACACTGGCCACTGGCCACTGGAGACTCTCCCTGCTGGCACCAAGTGGAGTCAATAATGGCCGCTTGTTGCGCGGCACCCAAGCCCCATTGGCTCGCCCAGTGTTTCGCCAGCCCAGCCCATTAGAGCCAGACTCTGTCTCTGGGGCGGTTTTGTGTGCAGATGTGCGGCAGGAAGTTTGCGGCCAGTTTTGTGGCCGAAAACTTTCTCTTTCTGGCTCTCTTTCGGGCCAGCCAGAAACTGGCTCACCTATTTGGAGCGATCGGTTGCGATTGCGATGGCTCAACATTACGGGCAGATTCCTTTACTTTTTGTTGATGGAAAATATGAAAACTTTTCGCTTTCTCTTTTTCTCTTTTTCTCCTTTTCTCTTTTCCTCTCACTCTCACTCTCACTCTTGCTCTTATTCTAGCCTCTCCGCCTTGAGTGTGTCTCTTTTTGGAGCCGAGACAAAAAATAAACACACCTTAGCTGCGAGGGTATTCTGTTTCAGCCTTCGGGGCGGATTTTTTCTCCGACCTGCGCCCAAAGCGAAAGTTGGTCCCATTGGAAAAGGGGAGAAAAACTGCTAAGGCGAAACAAATATTTGCATAGCAGCTCACTTGTGTCGTGCACAATTCCCATTTAGACTTGTATGTGCCCCTTCTTGCTCTCTCCCTCGCCTTTCACTTATCTCTTCCCGTCTGCCACCTTTTTTCTCCCTCTCGCCCGTTCCCTTTTCGCCCCTCACTCTCTCGCCCCCTAGCTTGTGGCTGGCCCCGCAGACAGACGCGCATCGTGGTGGCTTTCGTGCGAATCATCGTTCTCCTTCTCCTTCTCGTACGACTGTACGACAGGTGTTGCAGTGCTGGGGCGTCGCAGCTAGTCTCTTGTGGAAGCCGCCTGCACGCACTGCCGGCAGCCCCACGCGACGTGTTTCCCCCAAATCAATGCTTTGGCTTCCAGCCTCAGGCTCAGGCTAAGGCTAGGGCTCACCTAGCTTGCAGGGCACCATTTGCAACTTTGCGCCTGAAAAGCGCAACCAACTCGAATGAGCAATGGCTCGGCGCCGATTCCGCTGAATTAGACAGAGTTGCACAACTGTGCGCCTCGTCTGGCCGGCGCACCCACGCGCTCCAAGCCGCCACGCGAACGTGTGCCATTGTTGTTGTTGTTGTTGTTGTTGTGTCTCTTTCAAGGTTACAACAGGTGTGTGTGTGGAGTAGGCAGAGGTGGAGACTGGGATGAGATGGAAATAAAAACAAAAAGGAAAACGACAGCGCTCGCGGACGGGCCACCATTGAGGTGCCACTGAGGGCCGGCGCAGTGCAGGGGCGCGACTTGTGCAGTGCGTATGCTCGTTAGCGGCGGCTCTAAGGCAACAGTGTCCAGCAGATTGCAGGCGCCCTCCACTGTCTCCTCTTCTTGGGCGCCATCCGGCGTCTCGCCAGCGGATGAGTCTGGCGCGCTCGAGAGCCGACTGATCGATGGTTCAATTTGGCCGGTTGGTGCCCTAGCTTTTCACTGCGCTCGCCTGATCAGTGCACCGCCATTGCCCCCTCACCAGCAAGCTCACAGTGCCCCATTCCGAACCACCAAGACTCGGCTCGGATTCGACCTCGACTCTGTCAGACCGAAGTGAAATTGAATTAATACTCGAACGAGATAATGCCAATAACAACAACGACCAACGCCCAGCCGTCGCTCGATCGTGCTTTCCAAGAGCAAACACAAAATCCATAGCCGACGAGAGACGTGCCATAATTTGCATATTGTTCTCCCTCTGTCTCTGTCTCTCTCACTCTCTCCTCTTGTATCGATTGGCCATCACAGCCACACACAGATACTTATACACACGCGCGTACAAATTGGCCACCTGTTAGTCGCTAACTCTGTCTACTTTTCACTGCTCCTCCGCCGAGCATAATTACACGAGCGCCTAGCTGGCACGAGCGCCTAGCTGACTCGCGCTTTCAGAAGCCCTTGACTCTAGACAATGATGAGAAGAGTGTTCAACGAATGGCCAGCTCTGCAGACGAACCAAATCCTCCATTTCTGACTTTCTGACCGTCGCTAATTGGCCGCTCTCCGACCCTGTTGGACCATTGGGGGTCACTTGTCTTGGATTATTATCGCTCACAGTCCATTAGTCGGGCTCTTTCGAAAGGATTGAGTTGAAAAGTGGCTTGACGCAATATGTTGTGCACTTTTGGTGTGCATTGTTCGACAGATTCTCGTCAGCAACACCATAAGCAGATGACACAACAAGCTCGCAAAATCCTTCCACACCTTAACCAAATGTTAGCCTAATGCCACCTTTGGCAAGGCATAGAGCTCACTATTTTTCGAGGCTAGCTCGTAACTCAATCAAGAGAATCGCCGTGAGTCATCGAAATTGAGTTCAGTGTCGATTCAAAGCCAATTTTGCTGCACTTTTTTTCCTCCCAGCCGGGTGACAAAATTTTCCCAAATTTGACAACTTTTCGATGACCAAATTATGAGTAGAGTACCAAGACGTCACTCGAGCACAAGTTTCGCGGCCATGAAAGATCTAAGGTTGGCATAAGTGGAACAAGTGTGAAATTTCGGGCTGTGAGGAAAGTTTTGTGGGTATTGGAGTCAATAGGAACCGTAATCTAAATTTCTAAATCTATCTAAATTTAGATTACCACCATTTCTGAACCCAGCATCTCACAAACAGAACTCTTTTCGACTGAAATCAAACCGCCTTAACCTTTCAAGATTGTTGAAAGATTGTTGAAGTGGTCTGACTCGTTCAAACTTAGCTTCAATGACACTGTGGATCGGCGACTAATAGCTGGAATTGATCTAGTTTAGGGAGGCGCCAGACGTGATCTAGGAACCCATTATTCCTCGACACCATTTATGGCGTCAGTACCAGTCTCCAAGGGGCAGCCATTGAATCATTCCACCCAACAGACGATAACGTCAAAGGTAAACAAAACGTCATTGCGTCTGTGTCTCAGTCTGGCGAGACATTTCGGGACTTGTCGGTCCCCTTCTTGTGTTTGAGGCTGCCCCTCTTATTGAATTTGCAGCATCTACAGTCAACATCACGTAATGGCGGCCTGCATGCCAGCCACAGTCTGCCACAGGTCTATGAGATTGTCTACCTTTACTTAAGAGCGGCTCCAGAGCAAACTTCCGTCCGCCCTCCATATATTGAATTTCCTGCCGCCTTAGTGTCCGTGTAAATGAGGTCTTCTCGATGACTAGACAGCCTTCCCATGATTAGCGTGAGAGACATCTCGATATCTGCTGGATCTCATTATAGGCATGCACGTAAACTACGTTTCCTGGAAGATGGTCGTTGGAGGAAAGCATCATCAAGGCAGAAAGAGAAATCCAAATTGAAAATCAGATAAAGTGACTCAATCAAAAGAGAGCTCTACTTGAGCGTTTGTGTGAAATTTACTATCGCGACAACTCGCTCAATCACCTTGGCCTCAGTGGCACCCGATTGGCTGCAATCAGTGATGATTAGGATCGAAACAGTTGATTGTGTTTCTGGTGAGTGCAAACTGTTCCCTATTTAGCTCGAGAGGAGCCCGCTCACTTAGTGTCAATTTGTCGTTCTTCGACTCACAAAGCTTGGCCGAGATTGGAATTGGCTTCGATCGGCTGCAAACTTGGATTCACAATTCTTCAATCGCTTGCCGACCTGAAAACTAGACTACGAATGATGAAGAAGCACGAGAAAGACCAGCCGGCGATGCTGAGGAATGTTGTTGGCACAAAGGGTTTCATCCTGAATATCGTGTAACAAGTTCTGTTCTCTTTGTAAAAATCATAAATCTTCGAAAAGCCCCTGTTTGATTGAGAATGATAATTGAGTGCTGTGATGGAGCAAATAATCCGATAGGTTCGCAAAGATTTTCTGTGAAGCTCTAGAAGTTTTCCAAATAAGATCATTGTTAATGAGAATGTGGTCACCACAACAGCTAAATGGGTAATCTTTTCCGCCGAGAAGACATGCTCTGAGCTCGATTCAATTTGCATATTGGAAGGCAAAAAGTAAACATAAATGAGATAGAAGACGAGCGAGAATGAAATAGTTACTGACAGAACGTCAGACATGATGAAACCGACGCGTCTAATTTCATTGAAAAAATCCATAAATTGCAATTGGAACTGTCTAATCGAGTCATCAACCATTTCGGCTTGCTTCTTGTCATATCTGAATCCAATGATGTCCATCTCCAAAGCTTCCTCAAACATAGAGCGATTAACTAGCGCTTCATAGAGAGATTTTTTTATACTAATTGCTCTCGAATGCAATCTCTTCCAATAGATCAACATATCATGGTTCAATACAATTGCTAATTGTACAATGAATAACACTAAGCTTGTTTCGATCCAAAGCACCAAGTTCTCCCAGAAATCGGCCACAAATGTTATTGTCCGATGTTTGGTCATAGTTATTGAGAAAGAACTATCATTTCTTCTTCCAATCTGCATCTCCAATTCCATATCACAGTTTGGATAATCCCTCAAATATCTCCTATCGTCACATATTAAATAGAGTATATATGCCACCATTGAAGGTGCGAAGAACATCATAATTGAAAAATGATAAATCGTATACCGAGACAGTACGATTCTCAAACTTTCATAACTTTCCATCGTTCTATTTGGTCTAAGATTGTAGTCATACTTGCCACGAGTTGTAGAGGATCTGTAACAGAGGACTTCATTGTAGAAGCGCTTCATTCTTTTGGTATCCCTGTCATCGGAAGGCAACAAACCGTTCGATTTGTTGGCTATTAATTTGTGGAAATCAATCAATTCTTGACGATTCATCAAAATGAAATAGAGCGCATTCAAATGGACAGGCTTGTTTAGATAGACTATAAACCAAAAGAGATGACCAAATGTGGTACCAATTGCGAGGACATTGTTCACTGTTGGTAAGGTCTGTACTTGAGATCTGCCAATCAAATAGCAATGAAGCGGATGCTCAAATGAAAGACCCAAAACTTTGACCAAAATATATTCAAGAGAGCTGGTGAGAATATTTTTCATCAGAATATAAAACATAATAGAATTGACGATAGTAGTGTACAAACTACTACAGACCCATCTCTTCCCAAGACCGTTCCTTTTCCAACCACTCACTATACACGGTTTAGGCTGGTGCCTTTGAACTTTCATCCGTTTCTTCTCCCTGACGCTTAGCGATTTTAGGCTGCAATCTTCCGTAATTCTGTCCACCTCTCGCTTAAACAACTCAAATGAATGACTCGCCTCGAGACAGAGCCTTACCTGTACTCTGACTGGCTCATCAGAGCACAAATATCTCAGTGCACTATTTGAGAACATTATCATATCCACCAACTTCCGCCGGATTTGTCCTTGAAACTGGTGGATGGACTTTGGAAATAGAGTGGTAGCTGCAGAAAGTTGAAATTATGATCACTCCAATCTGTAGCAGACGCTAATGGCCAGGGAAGAAGAGAATGATCAAGCTCAATGGGGATGTTGATCAAACGTCTGAACATTCAAGATTCCAACCTCTCATTGAATTCAAATGTCCCCATGGAGACAAATGCGCAAGCACTGAGTCATGGGATGCGGAGAATTTATTGGAGTCGGTCATGCAAAACGGCCATAGAGGCTGTGATGCAGCTAGAAGAACGCTGTCCTGTCAGCTCAACCTTATCTGCTGGGTCATGTTAGCTTAGGGGCCGAAATGCTGTGTCGAGTCGATTTTGGACTTAGTCGCTACGGTAGAGGAAGTGAAATTGCTGTTGTTCTCCACTGATGGATTATCATCGATCTCTCTAGGCTGATTTGAGAGCTCGCGAGAATCAATCTTGAAGAAAGTTGTGTAGCACTTGAAAGTTGTAGTTTGCCTCAACTTTTTTCGATTGAATCCTGTCAACCATCAGCCACACTCAGGTTGGCACCTCTATGCGAATGAGGTCTTCAAATGGTACCGAGATTCTAGCTCGCATAGGCATCATAGGTTAGCGTTTTCTCAACCACAGAGTGTTATCCAAAGCTTGTGCGGGCTAACCGACTTCCTTCTAATCCAGTGCCCTATCCCAATTTTCATAAACCGCTATCACTTTGGTGACAGTATTGGGTTGTCACACGTAGGCATCTCAGTGAGGAGAACTGGTCGACATTTGCTACATAAATCGGGGGGTGATTTGCTCGAGCAAACCTGGTCCAAGCAAAATGAACTCACAATGCTTCGAGGCTCACTTTCGTCTAGGCAGCCAAGATAGCACTTGCTACCTGCCATGTTTGTCCATGGGAA
>Ga0058701_10001986_pt1 | contig 15132 bp, 8 predicted proteins | sample AgamicOrMae_FD_97039 | JGI IMG/M metagenome (GOLD analysis project Ga0058701, IMG submission 97039) | Agave microbial communities from Guanajuato, Mexico - Or.Ma.e | ecosystem: Host-associated > Plants > Phyllosphere > Phylloplane/Leaf | place: Guanajuato, Mexico | collected 2012-06-04
GTATTTGCTCTATCTATCGACTTGACAAAATGCTTTTTGTCATGTTTTCGAGTTAGAGAAGTTCGAAACATATGAGAGTGAGCAATACTTTTGCTACTGATAGTACCTTCCTTACTTCTATCCGTATTTTTGTCTCGCTCTTCATCTATCATACCCCTTTCGCCTGGAAGCCGCTAATGACCAAAGCCGTTTCCACAGTACGTATAAACTCCTTTTAAAAAAAGAGTGACTTAATTTTAGGATTTGTAAAGGGATGTTTTTCTTTCATCTAATGATAATGACCTTAAGTGTCATTCAACAGCAAATCGAATGCATACAAAAATCATCGCTGAACGTTAAGAGGCAGATAATACTTCAGAATGAAAACCGGCTACTTTCGATACGCTCGAAGTATAAAAGTAGCTGGGTTCGAAAAAGACAGTGCATGTCCTGGTGATGTCACGAGGTCACTTGTGAAAGAAACACAGATATTCTGCGCATCAATTAAAAAATTGCACTATGTAAATGAAACTTCACCTTCAATGTCCTAATTCGCAGGCAGTGACACTGGTGCATTCCTGAATCAGTTCACCAAGTTTTGATGAAGTAATAATACGATAACGTACAAGTACATCCTCCATCACTTGTCACAGGTGCAAGAGGAACACGTTAACTGTTGACTTGACATATCCTTCCGTTAGCCTTCTTGACCCCATCAGTGCCTTGCACTTACGTTTTTTTTCCTCCCTTCCGGTGAGCTCCACTCTTCGCGGCTTGGGGCACACGAGGAAGTTTTATTTATTGAGCGTCTTGTTTGTTTACAAACTTTAAACCACTAAGGAACAGATCAAGAAGTCCGGGCCTGCCTGTGTCGCAAGCAACCAAACGACACCTTCAAGACATGCAGACGCAGTTGCCAGGAAACCGCAAGGGAACCCTTTTTGCTGCATAACCCCAGCAGTGCCCTTCAAAAAGTCCTCATTTCGTACGCGATTCGCGGATGAGACCAAGTTAAAATTTTGTGCCCATCGAAAACGATTGTTATTATTACTCATGAGGGACCTTTTTTTTCGGAAAGTCTTCAAAGATATCCACTGATCTTTTTTAAAACGTATTTCATTTATTAATTTATTTATTTTTTGTATTTGTAATTTCTTAATTGAACTTTTCTTATCCCTTTTTCATACTGCAAGCAAAATCACTAGCGCCACGAAGGTTTCTTCTCTAATTGCTTATAAATTTGCGCGACTTTTTCATGTTTAATCCGCGATACAATGTTAATGGACGAAGAAAACTGGCAAGAAATGACACTAAAACTATGACGTCGGACATCTCCGAATTTGAAGCAACGCTTGGCACCTGGCTGCATTCAATTAGTGCGTGTAAAGTGCAGTGTTAGCCTGCTAGACCATAATATGTCATTCCGTGTCATTACACATTACCACAACTTCAAGGCCGATGTCGATCATTTCTGTCAATCGCCTATGGCCATTAAAAATCTTTAAAAATGCTAGGCTATAATTGCAAGAATTTTTTGAGAATCGGGCACTAAAATAGGCCTCATGTTCCACTTGAAAACTTCAAAAATAAAAATTCCAAAATGGTAATTCTTCTGTTTATTATCCATGGATCTCTCAGAGGACTATGATTTGATTACAATGGTAATAGAGTATGTCACGATAATGTTTGAAGGAAATAGAATGTACTGCAGGTAGAGAGCCTCATAGGTGGAGAGGCGACAACTTATTTCCGCAGCGTGCGCCGATTCGTGGGATGCAAACAACCAGCGACGCTGATTGGTGGGATGCAAGTATGACATCGCAGTGGACGCCTCTCTCCCTGTGACTGTTCAACTGCATGTGAATTTTCGCAGGGTAATGGTGCTGGGTTTCTCTGAGGTACAGTTACCCAAAAATACGTACCTGCATTAAACGCAAAACACGCGCTCTTAGCATGCTCAAAAGTACTGTCACGCTGCTTCAAGTAAAAGACGCTGGCACATCTTAAGTCAACGCTCAAATAAAAGTAAAATAAGAAAGTTTATGACTGTTAAAAGGCAATGACTGAATAAGAAGGTCGTTTCCACGAAGTTTCGGGAAAACGGAAGTTTAAGGGAGTTCTCTTTGAAGCTGGGACAGCTGCGTTTTAGAATAATATTTAACATGCCTACAGTGAACGTAATGAAAACGCGTTTCAGTAGTCCCACCACAACTAAAAAAAAGAAAACAAAACGGCGAAGAATTTATTTCTATTTAACGGTTTTCTTTTTCTTCTTTTCTTTTATAAAATACAAGTGTATGAAATAACACAAAAAATAACAAAAAATTACAAAAAAACAAACAAAAAAAACTGGCAAGCGTGCATGGTGAAAAATGATCAGGTCAAGTAGAGATTATATTTTACAGTTTCCATATCATGCCCTATTCTTTAAATTTTTAGTTCCTAAGGACAAGAATAAATGTCACAAATTTTTCTCCCCTCGTATTGATCCAAGATTCATCATCACAGCAAAACGGGCGTAAACATTACCAATGCAGGAAAGCGGCATATTAATCGCTTTTGTAATATCTCGCCTGACCTTTCCGGACACATGCGTTTTGTTTGCATTTATTTCTAATCCCAGATTTTCAAATATTCACACATACAACAGAAACGGGTCAAGCCATATTCCAGAAGTTGTTTGCATGATCAAACGGACAATTTTTTTTATTGGAATTTACCTCATTTTTATAATACATACTGTCAAGGACGCCGAACTCGCCGAGCAAAACGTCAATACGTTGCGGTAATACTTATGAATTGGATGAAGACGTCATGGACTCCACTCAAAGGCCTTGAAACTACAAGAAAGCATTGTTCTCTAAGCTCAAAAATAGCAGTTTACTTTCCAAATGGTACTTTCTAACAAACCTGTCGTACCCAGGATCGAACTTCAAACTTTTACTAATATGTGAGAATTAATGCTTTCCATCATCCATTGTTTTAGTATTTCCTCTTCATAGTAAAAACACTGTCTTGGTTAGTCATATACCTGTATTAGGAATGAAAGTTAATTATTCATGGGAAAGGCGTAATATACATAGTTACATATAAAGATAAACCTGTCAACAGCTTTGTCACTGAAAAGGTCTTGTCAATAGCCATGGTTGGTGATAGGGGTACCTTAAAAAGGAACTAAATTACTCTTTTACCATGTCTGGAATTCATACCTAAAACAGGTACGGTACCACTCTGAATAGAGATTAGTTTCCACTGAGAACTCGACGTATCGTGTTAGTTCTACCCTCGTGCAACCTTTCATTACATGAAGCAGATCAACGAGGTATTGCAATGCAGGTTAAATTAAGCAACCAATGCCTAGACGAAATTTGTAATAATTAAGAATTGGACCTCACTTCACTGTAATTTCCACTGAAATACGTGCTGCCCTGGCTTCAGTGACCGTTAATGAGCGGCATTAGGCCTACAAACTAAAAGCAGAAACATCAGGTATTTTGCGACCTTTAAAATTGGGAGGTTGGCTCCCAGTTTTCTGAGTGGATCTTGTTTGGACAGAAGGCTTGACCACCAGCTTTAAGGACCTCGCCAATTCATCAAACACGGCGGCGATGTCCAAGAGTGGAGCGATATGAGATTATCCTTCGTGGCAGGGGTATCCATTACGCTAAACGCGTCAAACAATAAGACAATTAAAGTTTCCGTATGGGACAGCATCAGAATGCGAATATACTATCTCTCTCAGCCGAGTGAGGGACATCCATGAATCATGTGATGAGTTTCAGACCGTCCCAATGTGTGAAAGGATTATCCAACAAGACCATGATTATCCAACAGAAAATATTAGAACTCGAGCAAGGCCTTCTGTAAATCTAAAACACAGACCTAAGCAAAGATCCTTAGGAAAAAGTAACCCCTGTTTGGGAGTGATACCTGTTTTAGGAATGATTATAAAGCAGGTGGAAAGCGTAATTCGGTTATTTACAAAAATAAATTCATCTTTACTCCGCTTACAACAGTCACCAACCGTTATACCACTCACTTCTAAACGGCTGTTACTGCCAACGAGATGTGAGCAGCATCGCGTTAGCGACCTAAGTCAACTTGAACTAACCTAGGATAGGTAACATGGTTGTAACTCGTTATATTCTCGCTCCGCTTTTACTCTCGCTCCGCTTCGCTTAGTTAAGAAAATGTACAAAAGACGTAGTGAATCCAATGTTGAAAATTTGCGGTACTAGATAGGCTACTGAGACACAGACATCGTCCAGGAAATAATTAGGGCGGTACCTTCGATGGGAATCAGCATAACGGCCTTCTCAGTTGATTGCGATGACGTTTTACAATTAAAGCAAATGTTTCCTGATCGTTTTCACACGCAACTTAATTACTTAGGCAGATAGTACATTCGTCCGCATAATTTAAAAGACACCTTCAAATGTTGTAATGGTTGATTCTCTGTTGTTTTGAATATTTTGCTTCCAAGCAGAGAGACAGGACCAAGTCAATTTGCACATACCTTACCTGAATTAGTCTATGCGTGTATCATACAGATAAGCGTAGGTCGCTTACATATATGTGACTTGATTCTGACGAGAAATTTTCGACATCAATGTCTCGATACCGAAGTAAGGCACAGAGGGCAACGTACACCGTTGTAACGTGTCCTACCTATTATGGCAGTATAGGTGGAGGCAAAAACACGGTTATTGAGATCCTTTCAAATATAAATAAGAAGTGAAGAGGATTGTAGTAGTGATCTTCAGGGACAAGTGGAGAGGATCGGCTTATAGTGACCGATCTTCTACGGGATTAAAATATTTTCAAGTCAAGTGTAGCAAGATGCCTTTCCTGTCTAATTCAGAAATTAATTCCGTACGCAAAATAGAAAAGTTCTGACCTTTATTGGGTTTTACATTCACAATCGATTTAATTTCGGTATTCTTTGATAAAAGTCAAGAACAAAATAAAAAGGCACGCATTTTTACTGTTGAAGTTTTCTGTTCGCTGGATATTAATCGACAATACCGACTATCGCCATTCCACTGCGTCCGCATGTAAAGCAAAGGCGATTATCAACTAGACAATATCCGCACAACCTTGAAGACTCTTTCAAATTCCTGTTTTTGTTGTGAACCAGTTTCAGAATAGCAAGTGTAGAACCTTCAGATGTAATTACGCCTTTAAATCAAATAATTTGAATAGAGTAAAAAATGGAAAACACGGTATCCACATGGAATAAGCGTTTTCCAAAACGTGATTACTAAATACACAAACTCATTATATCCTGAAGATAAATGAAGGTCTGGTCCAAAGGGGACAACACTTCGAGCGTCTCAGACAGATTGCTAGGTCTGTATACTTTAAGTATTTTTCACGGTTGCATTGAAAATAATTGGTATATAATTTTCTCTGGTGCTGTGAAAGTAACTTAAATTACCGCATGCATGTATGTATATCACAAATTTAATTCTTACTTGCGAAATGAATTTTAGTAAGTGAAATCTCCTACAAACTGTTTCTGATCGTTTATCTTTTGCACTGATAATCTGCATTGTAAAACGTACTTCTGGCATTCTTTCATTTAAAAAAAGTAATACTTTTTGATAGGATTTCGAAAATGTTAAAGCGGAATTTCAAGTATTCAATCTTTTTTTACTTCGCTAAAACCTTTCGTGAATAGGCAGTGGTGATCACAAACTGATATTGCACCGCCGAGGATTTCATCCTTCATTGAAAAAGGATGGGCAGAAATCAAATGCAGCAAGGTTGGGAAACAGAGAGAAAACTCTGTAATTCGGTACTTTGAATTTATGTTATGTGTATGTTGCAGTGGCTAGTGAAGGGCGAAGTCTCTCTGTGTTTCATGCAATAACTGTTAAATGTGAGGTACACTTTTCACCCAGTTGCATTGTCTGATAATAAATTCTGCGTTTTTTTTTCTAAGCGGTTGATATGGAGTGACTTGTTTGAAAGGTACCGGATTTCATTTCCCAACCCTTACCTTACAGGAGAACTGTCTTAGTAAAGGGGAGAAGAGTAGAATATTCAACCAATGAGCCTTTCCGAACGAAAAACTGTCTAATGGATATGATATGTTTAAAAAATAAATAAACGTTATACTGTCATTCATTGTACGCATATTTAAAATGAATGAGACCAATTATTATAGTACATAAACTAGCGTCCCTACTTTCGTCCTCTTCCCACCGATTTCATAAGGTACCGTACAGTGAGCCACAAAAGTCATGACCCTCCCTTCCGTAAGAAATACATGGAAGCAGGGGTCATGACTTTTGTGGCCCACTGTACATCTGAGGCATTTATGGTAGGTATACAGCTCTTATTCAGTATCTAAAATGCGTTAATTAAACTAGTCCTGTTTCCTCTTACGCGTAGGTCCTAGTTTGGAGTTTCATCGGTAACAAGGAAGTGTGTTCCCTTCAGGTCCAACCTTTAACATGTGCTCGTCGGAGGCTTCAGTGGTAGGCCTACTCTAAGAGGTCTTAACCCTGTCGCTCTGATTTATTATTTACCTGACTACACTGCACAATGCGGTTTGAATGGGAAATCTCAAAAGTAATCTTTCAATATAGCATGGAATGATCATTTGAAAGTTATTTTATAAAGCATTGCACATTTTAACACGGTTCTTCTACGAGATATTGGCAAAGAAAATGCTATTTTTCTCTTTGAACATCCCTGCAATACAAGTCACTTTATTTCAAGACCTGTACGCAGGCACTGAACACCGTCTTGATTATCGTTGAAACACGCGATTCCACTCGATCATCTATTATAGGAAAGGATCGGAATATGAAAGAAAGCCATTACTACGAAGAAAATCGAACGCATACGGCGCAAAAACACTAAAATAATCGTTTATGATGTCGCCTAGTTCGAAGTAGGTGGGTATGGATTCCACCTTTCGAAACTGGACACTTGTTTTTCGCAGGTAGCAAATTTTGACCGATTTTTTGGTTTTTAAGCGGAAGGTTCCATGTCATGAGCGTGATAAGAAGTAATAAACGTTCCGCTTATTTCCCGTTTGTCGTCATTTTCCCGCGGCAAAGTGTACTGCACATCTTCCCTCTACAACATCCCATTTCAAACGGAGTAAAAAAGGGTAGCACTATCTTTACTACCACATATGGAACGTAAAAGGCTTGGAATAGACTAGAAATGGCCGCACAAACAGTGCGAGTTGGTGATACACACACATCCACAATAATAAATGACTGGCAAGAAAGAAACATACCCGAAATTTTGTGAGTTAATCTTCTTTGGGAAATTTTTCACGTGTACAGCCAAATGAGGTTTTCAGGAAACTGTTTTTCAATATGTTCGTTACAGAGAGAGGAAAATTGTGACTGTAAACAGAAAAGGGGAGGAGGGGTACGTATTGGTTTACCCGAGAATGTTATTTCATGTTAACTCTGGCGCTGAGTACGTTACATAAAATAGAGTGTGTTAGCTAAATGTTCGATGTAGCGGGCTTAAATGAAGCAACCAAGCTAACATTGTGAAAAATGGAGAAAAAATCTGGAAAGACTGGATACGAAAAGATAAACAATGATCAATTATTTCTTTTAAAGAAATGATTACGCCAAAAATACTACGCTAACTTTCTTATTCAAATCCCTTAGAAATGTCAATTTTATAAATGGCTGCAAAATTTTCATTGATGGTGAATACCTATCAATTTTGCAGTATCTTGATGAACTATATTTGACGTAGGTATTAAAACTGTAACTGGTGCGTACAATATTTTCCTTTGAAAAGAAAACTGGCCTTTTCTAGTCCAACATTTTTTTCTCTAAATGTAAACAAAGACTTGCTTGTTTTCTCATCACATATTGCATCACGTTATGCAATTATGCGAGCAATTACAAAAACTTAAGTTCACGGGCGAAGTGCACTTCGGCAGCTTTTTGCCTTTCAACTCGATTTGCATGACAAAGTTGCCAAAATAACGCCTGTACAAGGACGAGACCACTCTCTGTGCAGGCCCAGCACTGGCTGCACTCAACCATTCTACAGCAACGTCTTTTACTTCTATGTGCATCTTAGATAATAACTGTTCCCCGTTTTGGCATCATGTTAGTCGCTTCGCATGTGATATTCACGTCGCGTAAAAGAATGGTATGATCATTGTTTTTTTTTGCCTGATTTACGACCTTAAAATTACAATAAACTACTTTTTTATGATTTTTTAAAATGAAAAAATATTAGATTTGAGCTTTACTTGTTGTCCACTCAATCGCAGTGTCCAGTACAGTGACCGTGCTATGCTTATTGAAGTACAGTTGACATTTTTAATATGACAGCAATGGCATAATCGTCAATTTCGTAGTTTAGACAAAATTATCCAAATGTTTCATATAAGTTTGCCCTTTTAACAAAGGCTTATTTTTAGTTCGATTTTGTCTTTGTTTTTCTTTTTTGGTTGTATTATTTAACGCATTATCTTCAATGAGATTGATTACATTGCACTCGCATAAAACGCTAAAATTTACCACCAACCTTTTACACAACAGTAAAAAATCCTATGATGAAAAGTGCACTATGCACATCGTTTTCACAAAGCCCTATATTATGCTTGTCATTCGCCACCAGATTAAGGTCATGTCCTATTCAGGTCAAATACTACACGTGGTATTTAACTGGATTAATTTACGCACAATCAAACACTGACTCTTTTATTCACTACTTTTACATTCCTCAAACTTAAAAAAAAATAACATCACATCATCTAATATTGCACTCAAGTCGATAAGCCCGAACTGAAAGCAAACGCAGACCCCTATACCAATCGATGGTGCATACCGTTTTAAACATCCTACAGCCCATTGGTCATCCAGACTCACACGCTTTAACTGGAATTGATTTTTCCTTTTTTTTAAACAAGCTAATAAGAAGGCAATCAAACAGATAATTGACCCAGAAAACAGAGAGCAAGAGAATAAGCACGGAAAAGAAAAGATACAAATAAAGCTGAGCAAACGACATTAGAAGAAAAGGGAGAGTTAGCATACGGAATAAAACAGAAATATAGTCTTTCCTTTGCATTATTATGATTTCTTCATTTTGTTTCGCGATTCAGTGCGGAAGCTACCTAACGTCACAATTTAATTCGGTCATTCAACGTTGATTCTTTTCCTTTCCGCTCGTGAAAAGGCATCGAACCGTCAAAATTAGCCGAAGGACTACAGCTACGTGCACTGTACATTTTAATGAGTAAGAGGACGATGAAAGGGGTCTTGTAAGATGACACTCATATCCAGTAATAAAATTGCGGTTTTTTTCTAGCACTCCTCAATTAGCTAAACGAAAAAAGATAACTGTGCACTGCTATTTATGCCGCGTGAAACGCAAAAAAGCAGAATACTGCTGTGTGAATTACTTCCAGAGATGCGGGCAGCCCAACTGAATTATTTAGCATTATACTCGTTGCCTATCCTAATAGGACATATAATTAGAAACAGTTGGCAATATTTACGTTTATTTCCGAGAACTTACGTATCTTTCGGGAGCTTTCGCGAATTTAAGGCTCGGATCTTTGTCTCGGTAACAATGAGTGAGTACAGCATGACTGCGTAATGTGCAGTCACCGTGTGGATTGATGGTGAATGTTACTTTTAAAGCATTCGTCCAGCTCAATTGCAATTTTTCATTTGTCTATAGAGAATTATTGATTTTTACGGTACACTTTTTAAAGCCGTATCCGTGTACGTTGGCATGGGCTTATTTACACGACGCACAAAACATTGACCGCTGATACTTTTTTGTATGTTATATCTTTGTAGTTATTTCCGAGGATTTGATCTCAAACAGAATTGTTAATACGGTAAAATAAAAACAAATGTTTTAGAGAGTTCTTACCTATTTTGAACATGAGAATCAAACGTGAATAGTACGTATTTTGGTAACTTTTCCAAGTAGACCTAGGTTCAGCCACATAAAGTGAAAGGTTTCAGTGAGCGCTTTTCAGATATAGGGCTGAACATAGATCTATCTTGAAAACTACTCGAAACACGTGTTGTCGCCGTTTGGTTTTCGGACTCAAATCTGGTAGAAATTAAAACAGGTTCTTCGTATCTACTGTATATTTACAGTATTATAAAGTTGGCTTAAAGCAAAATATTTCCACAAGGGAAATATAGATTCTTTTAAAAGTCAAACTTTCTTGTAAGCTACAGTGCTCATTCTTCGTTCAACAACGAATAATAATGGCATAGAAAGAGGTGAACCTGTCTGTACTAACATAAGAATCGCATTCGACTGCAAAATGGCAAACGTTCACCAAAACTGTTGTTGATATTTTCACAGCGAGCTGAAATCTCGGGGCTTAGATTCCTTAGAGCCGCTAGAAATGATGGATTTATTTTTAAGCCCTTGAATCAGAGCTGATTAATCCTTCAATGCACTTCATCTGATCTGCTCGGTTCATGACGTCTGCGGAACAAATATTACAGGTAATCATACCTCACAACAAATGTTCTGCGGTAACTCGCAATGCAGAGTACTGTCGTGTTGCGACTTGCAAAGCCAAGTGCTGTTTTGTGGTAAGGTATGGATGCAGTCAGGGCCTGTAAGGTAATCTCCACTTTAAAAAGAAAAAAAAACGCTTTGACACGTCCCAAATATAAAATAGACTTTGTACAGTTGACACTCATCATAACGCGAATCAGCCTCAAATATTTTGGTTGTTGTTGTTGCAACATAAATGCAGACCTTAGTTGCATCCATAAGTAACTACAGTACAGCCTTGAGCTTTCCAAGTAGCCATTTAGCATAGAAATCGGCGATCCGAGATACTAAACTCCCGGTATTGTCATTTACGCTATCTCATTTAGGAAAAGATCGTTAGTCCAACCATAACGGCTTAGGGGTCATCTACTCCTTAACACAATGAAAACAATTTATCTTTCAATTTTCCCCGAGTGTCGAAGAACCAACCCTTGGTATGAGGAGACATCTAACTTTGTGCAGAAACACTTTTTCTCACTTGGCACTAACTTGCTTGCCGAATAAATCACTGCATGGCACTTCTAATTCCATTAACTATAGCGTTAAAAACACTCCGATTGTGAGTTTGCTGCTGCAGCAACCATGCTGCAATATTTTCTGTGGCGCTCTTCTCACACACTAGATTAATAAAGTCAACTATAATGGTGTTCACGTTTATAGAGAAGAATGATTTCACTTACACTATTTGACAGCTTCAGAGCGGAATAAAAGACTACTAAGTGTGGGAAATGGACAATATCAGGCCTTTGTGGATTTTTCGTCTTAACGTCGACGTAACGCAATCAACAGACCAGTCAGACAAGTCAGAACGTTCAATTCTTTACCTTCAGAAACTCGTTTAAAAGAAAGAAATCATAAATCTACAAAAAAGCAAGTGCACAGGACTAAGGCTGAAATGCTTCAAATTGACACCAAGATTCTCGCCAAAGTTCAAAAAACTTTTCACAGTAAACGTTTTCCTTGATGGCAACTCCAATCCCCATATACAAGCAGGCCGTCGTAAGATAGTGCGTCGCCAAAATAACAATCTCTTTTTTACTGGTAAAACAGCTCAACTTTTGTGAAACTCTCTTCGTCCCCCTAAATAGTGCAAAACTGAAAGGATCAACCAAATGAGTAAAATTATGAACTACAAATGCTGAGATGCGCTGATGATCGCAATATTTCCTCGAGAAGAACCTGTCAGCCACAGGCGGTGACGGTTCACTTCTACCTAAACATAATAAGTCAAGTGGGAGAGACAAGGAAATACGATGTGACATCTTCAAGTGAGGCTAAGATCTCTGCCTTTGCAGTTTATCTTGCCTGCATAGCATACGAGTTTGAGTCTGCGTGAAATGTTGACCCACTGATGATACCAATTAATTGAACTTACCAGACAGCTTGCACAAGGCGTTTGCTAATTATGTATACGGCACCCATCTAACGTCAGTATTTTTGGTGTGCAAATGCAGTTGAAGATGATGTTCATCGGACAATGCACGAAGAAGAAGAGAATATAAAAGTTTATCACATCACTAAAATATGAGAGGTTTGAGCAAGACCAACACAGCTTTGGCCATCGCATCCAATCGTAATCCTAAAAAATGTGTGGCACGATCCAATAGTTATCTGTACTTGGGTACTAAAAATATTGATCAGGGTTTGAATAATAGCGTTGCAATTTTAAGCCAATTGTCTGTGGTTGTGTTTTATAGCCCATTTATATGAAGCCAATGGGGGGACGGACATGGAAGTATTGGCCTGCTTCAGGCCCGATTTTTATTTACCCGCCAACATTTTTTCTCCCTGCTGATGTTTTGGGGGTATTTGAAAATTGCTGATGAAAGTTCAATCATCAAGGAGATTTAAATGTTAACTTTACATGTGTAAGAGCGTGATTACAATTTTTTACGAACTGCTCCCCCGGTCAAATGGTGTCCGTAGGTGTCAATAGTACTTCAAGGGGACAAAACGAAGATGTCAAGCGGTCACAAACCGCTACAGGTGGCACTCACAATTCTGTTTTCCAAGAACTCTCAACCATCTCCTCCTGTTCGAGTTCACAGGGGAAAAAAATAGGACACTCGACAACGAGCTGCTCTTTTCCCCCCTCAGTCATTCAGCACAGCTAAGACAGAATTCAGATCTCGTTATTTGCCGCGGATACCATTTTGTTTTCAAGTAAAATACCTGCACTTTTAAGAATACCCTCATTGGCACTACTTTGTTTAATTAAATCTTAAGTTTTGATCGTCTGCTAACTTTGTTAGACTTCAAAAAATGATATATTGCTTCTAGGATAAAAATAACTAATAAGAAATGAACGTACAGAAATAAAGAACAGATGCAATAGTCTTCGTGACTCAAATTCCAGCACTAAAACGGGTGTAGTGGGGAACTGCATTAACCTAAATGTACGATTTTACTTAAAATCCTTTTCCATAGGCTGCTGCCCAGAGGTGAGTCGCATGCGGATTGGGAGCATAATTAAGAAGAGCAAGAATGAAGATTGGAACCAGGCCTACAATTTATGTTTGCCAAAATATCGTGTTTGTCAATCCTCATAAGATACATTAGTTTACCCAGATCGGAATACAATAAAAGAACGAAAAAGTTTGAAATTTATTAATTACTTGCGCTGAAAAGTGATTAGCTCGTTAGGACGTCATACTCTTTCAGTTGAATTATATTACGTCTGCTATTCTTTCAGATGACGCTTGACATATGAAAGAGAATTTTTAAGTTTGTTTATATCGTGAGCTCTTTGGAATACCAATGGGAGATTTCAAGGTTACACATTCACGCTGTTGAATCCACGATTCAACAGCGTTGAATCTGGTTGCTTTTGATTATTCCAAAGCAACAGGAAAGTTCGGGACGTCCATCTTAATTTCGTCGAACGAAAATTCAGCGACAACCTTCACCTTTATAAAAGCGTCTCCTTTCGCTTCCCTGTACATATCGCATACCTCAAAACCTACCCCCCCTTCATACCCCCTTTTGCCTTGTCGCAGGTCACCGCTTCGACCGGACTCGGCCATATTTAGCATCCGCGCTTTAAGCAGGGTGGTGAACAGACGAAAAAGACAACAGTATTGATTTACACGAACCTACAGAGGAACTTAGGGTCTCTTGTGTTCCACCTTGCGTGAAAAGGCCGGACGAAACGAGGCACAAGACAAAACCTTACTTAATGTAGATTAACCAAGGGACACTAACTGTTAAATTAACATTCAAACTGGCTCGACACTACACAGAGTATGCTTCAAATATTTTCGCTTGGCATCAATGTTTTGCCGGCTAGGCAACGAGGTACTTTCAAACTTAGAATATAAAGCAAGGCTGCGGGTTTCCCAAGTGCTCCTCTGAGAAATATTTTATCCTACTCTGGAATGAAGACTTCTAAAACTCGCCGCGAACGACATAACAGCTGGTTTTGAGTAGTTTCGTTTGCTCGAGGTTGCGAATATTCATAGCTCTGACTGTACCCAGCTGATAAGAGACAATGTATGCGATGACCCTCGCCTGCAATTCACCAACGTAGAGTTAACAATTATGTCGTATAATTCACTGAGCTCGATGCAGATTAGGTCAGAAGTTCTATTGAAGCTACCCTGCAAGCCCTCAACAGAACTAGAAGAAAACAATCTGAAGAGAAGAGATGGTGTTCCATTTGAGGAACCATACCTATACAAGACAGTAACAGCTGTTACTGTCTTGTTTACGTATGGTTCCTAGATGCATGTTACCTCTCATCTAGATGCATGATACACGACGTATACATACATGTACAGTAGAATAAGCTGGTATAGCTCTAAATCTATTTCATGGAAAACTCATAGAATCGTGGACATGTTAAGGTTCCTTGCAGCATCACCGTAACCGTCAGTCAAAAGACGCCCAAAAAGAGTGTACGTGTTTTATTTGCCAACTGGATTCTCTTGGGTATACGATTTTATAAGTAGGTCAAACGTGTAAAGACTGGACTTTTCTTAAGTTTGCTTTTTCCTTGCGCTTTACTTTTACTAAGTGAGCTGAGAAACCATCCACGCGTGACGTAAACCTTACGCACCTACCGGATGTGAAGAGGCTAAGGTAATAAACTTCGGTATTTTGTATACGTTGCACATCACTCGAATAAGGGAGTTTATACCTGGGTGTTAGCGTTAAATCTGCTTCAATTTAAGATACGTACATTCCTGCAGCCCAGCTGGGGGGGCCAAGTCATAAGACCATGGAAGCTCTTTCCTTAGACTTCGAAAAATAACCTCCAGGCAATGATTTAGCTGCTACCGACAAACTGTAGCCTACATCTTTCACAGGCGACCAATAAAGCATTTTGTTAGCAATCCCCATGCGATCTTTTTATTTGTAGGCTATACATACACTGATTTTCTAAAGGAGGCCATACATAGAATTTGTTCTCTTCACGTGTCTTTCGTTACAGAAGTATGGACAGAAAAACCTGCGAGGAATAGGTCACTCAATTGCTCCTTTTTATACACTGTAATTTTTAAGGTAGCATTTTCAACCTTTAGCAACTAACCAAACTTAACCTAGGGTTACCCAACTAAACGGTCGCCAAGCCTGATGCCGCTTACTTCTCGGCGCCCGCTCAGGGGCGCCGAGAAGTAAGCGGCATCA
>Ga0058701_10001987_pt1 | contig 15129 bp, 13 predicted proteins | sample AgamicOrMae_FD_97039 | JGI IMG/M metagenome (GOLD analysis project Ga0058701, IMG submission 97039) | Agave microbial communities from Guanajuato, Mexico - Or.Ma.e | ecosystem: Host-associated > Plants > Phyllosphere > Phylloplane/Leaf | place: Guanajuato, Mexico | collected 2012-06-04
CGCGGGCATCTCCGGCAGCCTGGAGCTGATCCAGACCCGCCTGAGCCAGGGCCGGATCAACGACATCGAGCGCTACATGACGGCCGCGCAGGGCGCCGCGCGCCGGGCGGCGGCGCTGACCCATCGCCTGCTCGCCTTCTCCCGCCGCCAGACGCTGGCCCCGAAGCCGACGAACGTGAACGCCCTCGTCGCCGGCATCGAGGACCTGATCCGCCGCACGGTCGGGCCGGCGATCCAGATCGAGGTGGTCGGCGCCTCCGGCCTGTGGCCCGCGCTGGTCGATCCCTCGCAGCTCGAGAACGCGCTGCTCAACCTCTGCATCAACGCCCGCGACGCCATGCCGGAAGGCGGCCGCATCACCATCGAGACGGCGAACAAGTGGCTCGACCACGCCGCCGCCCGTCTGCATGATATGCCGGAGGGTCAATACCTGTCGCTCTGCGTCACCGACACCGGCACCGGCATGTCGCCGGAGGTGGTGGCTCGCGCCTTCGAGCCGTTCTTCACGACGAAGCCCATCGGCCAGGGCACCGGGCTCGGCCTGTCGATGATCTACGGCTTCGCCAAGCAGTCGGGCGGGCAGGTGCGCATCTACTCGGAGCCCGGCGAGGGCACGACGATGTGCATCTACCTGCCCCGCTACCTCGGCGACGCCGAGCCCACCGACCCGCTGGCCGCCTTCGGCGCGCCGGCCCGCGCCGAGCAGGGCGAGACCGTGCTCGTCGTCGACGACGAGCCGACGGTGCGCATGCTCGTGGCCGACGTGCTGGAAGAGCTCGGCTACACGGCCATCGAGGCCGCCGACAGCATGGCCGGGCTGAAGCTGCTGCAATCGGACATGCGCATCGACCTGCTGATCACCGATGTCGGGCTGCCCGGCGGCATGAACGGGCGCCAGATGGCCGATGCCGGCCGCGTCACGCGCCCGGACCTCAAGGTCCTGTTCATTACCGGCTACGCCGAGAACGCGGTGCTCAACAACGGCCATCTCGCGCCGGGCATGCAGGTCCTGACCAAGCCCTTCGCCGTGGACGAGCTCGGCGCCCGCATCCGGGAGCTCGTCGCCGGCTGAGGCGGGCCCCCACGAATGTGCCATGCCGGCGGGGCGCCGTCTCCGGAACGATTCGAAAGACCAGGGGGTTGGCCGCCATCGCCCCCCTTCGCGCCGGGCGGTAACCGGGAGCCCTCCGTGCCGCAGGCCGTCCGCTACACGCCCGACCTCGAGGCTCCGAAGCCGGAGGAGGCCGGGATCCACGACGAGATGATCGCGACCTTCCGGAAGATCCAGGAGACGACCTTCGCCGATTACGGGCACGCCGTGCGTGGCGTCCACGCCAAGGCGCACGGGCTGCTGAAGGGCCGCCTGGAGGTGCAGGGCGGCCTGCCGCCGGAGCTGGCGCAGGGCGTCTTCGCGAGGCCCGGAGGCTACGATGCGGTGCTGCGTCTCTCCACCAACCCCGGCGACATCCTCGACGACAGCGTCTCGACGCCCCGCGGCCTCGCCTTGAAGATCGTCGGCGTCGAGGGCGAGCGGCTGCCGGGCGCCGAGGGGCGCACCCAGGACTTCGTGATGGCCAACGCCCCGGCCTTCTCGGCCAAGGACGCGGCGGCCTTCCTCGGCAACCTGAAGCTGCTCGCCGCCACCACGGACACGCCGCAGATCTTCAAGAAGGGCGTCTCGGCCCTGATGCGCGGGATCGAGAGCCTGCTGGAGGCGCTCGGCACCAAGAGCGCCACGGTGATCGGCCTTGGCGGCCAGCCCGCCACCCACATCCTCGGCGAGACCTTCTACACGCAGGTGCCGGTGCGCTGGGGCGACTACGTCGCCAAGCTCTCCGTGGCCCCGGCCTCCCCGAACCTCACCGCGCTGACGGGCAAATCCCTCGATCTCGGCGCCTCGCCCGACGCCCTGCGGGAGGCGGTGAGCGCCTTCTTCGCGGATCAAGGCGCGGAGTGGGAGGTGCGGGCGCAGCTTCTCACCAACCCCGAGACCATGCCGGTCGAGGACGCCTCGGCGGTCTGGCCGGAGGAGGAGAGCCCCTACGTCACCGTCGCCCGCATCGCGGTGCCGCGCCAGGAGACCTGGAACGCGGAGAAGCGCAGGAGCCTCGACGACGGCCTCGCCTTCAGCCCCTGGCACGGCATCGCGGCGCACCGCCCCCTCGGCTCGATCATGCGCGCCCTGCAGGCGGTCTACCCGAAGTCGGCAGGCTTCCGGGCCGAGCACAACGGCTGCCCGATCCACGAGCCCCGCTGACGGTCCGTCCCGGCCTCGGCGGGCGCGCGAAACGTCACGCCCTGATCCGCACCGGCACGCCCTTGGCGGCCGGCGTCTTCGACTGGATATCGTGGTGCGAGAGGGCGATGAGCGGGTTCATCTCGGGATAGTAGGCCCCGAGGCATCCGTCCGGCAGGGCGAAGGGCGTGACGACGAGGGGCCCGGCCTCGCGGGCGATCCCGTCCTCCGCATCCGCCGTCAGCGAGACGCTCTGCCCCGCCTCCAGTCCGGCGCGGGCGATCTCATCCGGGTTCATCAGGAGAACGTCGCGGCGCCCCTCGATCCCGCGGAGCCGATCGCTGAAGCCGTAGATCGTGGTGTTGAACTGGTCGTTCGAGCGCAGGGTGATGAGCCGGTAGCGGCCGGGCGCGTCCGCGAACCCGACCGCCGAGAGAGAGGCCGGCAGGCTGAACTCTGCCTTCCCGCTCTCCGTCTCCCAGATGCGCTCGCGGGCCTTGTTGCCGCGATAGAAGCCGCCCTTCTGCCAGAGCCGGTCGTTGAAGCGCTCGAAGAACTCCGGATAGGTCTCGGCGATGGCCTGGCGGATCAGGCCGTAATCGGCGATCCAGGTGTCCCAGGGCACCCGCGGGTTCGGGTCGAGGGTCGCGCGGGCGATGCCGGCGACGATCGCGGCCTCCGACATCAGGTGCTCGCTCGCGGGCGTGCGCTTTCCGAGGGAGCCGTAGATGGTCGAGAAGGTGTCCTCGACGCTGACCGCCTGCGGCCCGCTCTGCTGGCGGTCCTCCTCTGTGCGGCCGAGGCAGGGCAGCAGGTAGGCGACCGCGCCATTGACGAGATGGCTGCGGTTGAGCTTCGTGGCCACCTGCACGGTGAGCCGCAGGTCCGTCCAGGCCAGCTCCATGGCCACCTGCTCGGGAATCGCGCGCAGAAAATTGCCGCCGAGGCCGAGGAAGGCCTTCACGCGCTTGCCGAGGATCGCCTGACAGGCCTCGACGGTGTTGAGGCCCTTCTTGCGCGGGGGCTCGAAGCCGTACTGCGCGGCGAGCTTGTCGAGGGGCACCTCCTCCGGCTTCTCGCCGATGCCGACGGTGCGCTGGCCCTGCACGTTCGAGTGGCCGCGCACGGGGGAGATGCCGCAGCCGTCCCGCCCGATCATGCCGCGCAGCAGCAGCAGGTTGACGAGCATGGCGACGTTGTCGAACCCGTGGACCTGCTGCGTCAGCCCCATGCCGTAGAAGGCGGTGACGCGCTCGGCCTTCACGTAGGCCGCGCCGGCCGCCTCGATCGCGGAGCGGGGCAGGCCCGATTCCCGCTCGATCTCGGCCCAGGCGGTCCCGCGGACCCGGGCCTCGAAGGCCTCGAGCCCGTGCGTGTGGGCCTCGATGAAGGCGGCGTCGAGGACGCGCCTGCCCTCCTCCTTCGCGAGATCGTCGGCGGCAAAGACGTGCTTGCAGATGCCGAGGATCACGGCGATGTCCCCGCCGGGCCGGACCTGATGATACTGCGTGGCGATGGGCGTCGCCTTGCGGGTCACCATCTCCAGCGGGCTCTCGGGGTTGGTGAAGGATTCGAGCCCGGTCTCGCGGACGGGGTTGAACACCAGGATCTCGGCCCCGCGCTTGGCCGCCTCCTGAAGGGGATGGAGGAAGCGGGGCGAGTTCGTGCCGGGGTTCTGGCCGAAGAAGAGCAGGCAGTCGGTCTTGGCGAGGTCGTCGTAGACGACAGTGCCGACGCCGACGCCGAGGGTCTTCTTCAGCGCCACCGAGCTCGTCTCGTGACACATGTTCGAGGAGTCGGGCAGGTTGTTGTGCCCGTAGAGCCGCGCGAACAGTCCGTAGAGGTAGCTCGTCTCCAGGCTCGCCCGGCCGGAGGCGTAGAAGACGCTCTCCCATGGGTCGAGCCGGCGCAGCTCCGCGCCGATCTCGCGGAAGGCGTCCTCCCAGGCGCAGGGGAGATAGCGGTCGGAGGCCGGGTCGTAGCGCAGCGGATGGGTGAGCCGGCCCTGCTCCTCGAGGTCGTAGTCGCGCCAGCCCCGCAGCTCCGTCACCGTGTGCGCGGCGAAGAACTCCGGCCGGCAGCGCTTCGAGGTCAGCTCCCAGAGGGTCGCCTTGGCGCCGTTCTCGCAGAACTCGAACGGGTGGTAGTCGGCGGGCTTCGCCCAGGAGCAGGAGACGCACATGAAGCCGTGCGGCTTGTTCTGGCGGGCGAGCGTCTCCATCGCCAGCGGGCTCGCCGCCTCCTTGCCGAAGATGCGCGTTATGCCGCGCACCGAGCCCCAGCCGCCGGCGGGGCCGTCGTAGTGCACGGTGTCGTCCTCGGGGTTCGCGGTGGCCTCGGCCATGGCACGGATCCTGTCTCGCCCGGATCGCGCGCCGGGTCCGACAGGCGCAACCCGGGCCCGGAGGCCAACGTTCCCCGGACGTTCGGCCGCGTCCCGCGGGCCGCTCAACGGACCGCGGGACGCGTCGACGCCGTTGCCGCGCCCGCCGGGACGGCTAGATTGGGCCCATGCGATCCACAGGCAGGGCGGCCCCAGGGGCCTCCGACGCGGCCGCCCTCACCGTCCGGGCGCTGCCGAAGCTCACGGAGATCGGCGCGGCGGCTTGGGATGCCTGCGCCACCTCCCCCGAGACGCTGTCGGCTGGCGACGAGACCTTCAACCCCTTCGTCAGCCATGCCTTCCTCTCGGCCCTGGAGGAGGCGGGCTGCGTCTCGCGCAAGACGGGCTGGATGCCCCTGCACCTCGCCGTCGAGCGGGAAGGCCGGCTGATCGGCGCGGCACCCTGCTACCTGAAGAGCCACAGCCAGGGCGAGTACGTGTTCGACCACGGCTGGGCCGACGCCTACGAGCGGGCCGGCGGCAGCTACTACCCGAAGCTCCAGGTCAGCGTGCCCTTCACCCCCGTGACGGGCCCGCGCTTCCTCGTGGCGCCGGGGCAGGCGCCGGACGAGGCCGCGGCGGCGCTCGCCGCGGGCCTGAGGGCGCTGCGGCAGAAGGTCGAGGCCTCCTCGATCCACGTCACCTTCATGCGCGAGCGGGAGTGGGAGCAGGCCTGATCGCTGGTCTTCCTGCAGCGGACCGACCAGCAGTTCCACTGGGAGAACGAGGGCTATGCCGGCTTCGAGGATTTCCTCGGCGCCCTGGCCTCGCGCAAGCGCAAGGCGATCCGGCGGGAGCGGCGGGACGCGCTGGCGGACGGCATCGCGATCGAGCACGTCACCGGCCGCGACATCACGCAGGCGCATCTCGACGCCTTCTACGAATTCTACGTCGACACCGGCTCGCGCAAATGGGGGCGGCCCTACCTGAACCGGCGCTTCTTCTCGCTGGTGGCCGATGCCATGCCCGAGCGCATCCTGCTGGTGATGGCCAGGCGCGCCGGGCGCTACGTGGCCGGTGCCATCAACTTCATCGGCGACACGGCGCTCTACGGGCGCAACTGGGGTTGCATCGAGGACCACCCCTTCCTGCATTTCGAGGTCTGCTACTATCAGGCCATGGATTTCGCCATCGCGCGGGGCCTGAAGCGCGTCGAGGCCGGGGCGCAGGGGGAGCACAAGCTCGCCCGCGGCTACCGGCCGGTGCTGATGCACTCCGCCCACGACATCGCCGATCCGGCCCTGCGCAACGCGGTCGCCGACTATCTCAAGCGCGAGCGCGCCCATGTCGAGGCGGCCGCCGAGCTCCTCGGCGAGGCGACGCCCTTCCGCCGCTGCACCGGGGAGCCCGAGTGAATCCCATCACGCATATCCAGGACTACGCCGAGGAGCTGACGGCGCTCCGCCGGGACATCCACGCGCATCCCGAGATCGGCTTCGAGGAGACGCGCACCGCGGCCCTCGTTGCGGGGCTTCTCGAAGGCTACGGCTACGCCGTGCATCGGGGGATCGGCGGCACCGGCCTCGTCGGCGTGCTTGAAGGCCGCTCCGGCGAGGGCCGCCGCATCGGCCTCAGGGCCGAGCTCGACGCGCTGCCGATCGAGGAGGCCACGAACCTTCCCTACCGCTCGACGGTGCCGGGCAAGATGCACGCCTGCGGACATGACGGGCACACCACCATGCTGCTCGGGGCCGCCCGATACCTCGCCGAGACGCGCGCCTTCGATGGCACTGCGGTGGTGATCTTCCAGCCCGCCGAGGAGGGGCTCGGCGGGGCCCGCGCCATGCTCCGTGACGGGCTGTTCGAGCGCTTCCCCTGCGACGAGATCTACGGGCTGCACAACGCGCCGAACGGTCCCCACGGCCGGCTCAAGGTCCGCCCCGGCCCGATGATGGCCGCGGCCGACTTCTTCGACATCCGCATCACCGGCCGGGGCGCGCACGCCGCCCAGCCCGACCGCGGCCTCGACCCGGTGCTCGTCGCCACGGCCCTGGCGCAGGCGATGCAGTCGATCGTCTCGCGCAACGCTGACCCGCTGAAGGCGGCGGTCGTCTCGATCACGCAGATCCACGCGGGCGCGGCCTACAACGTCATCCCAGAGAGCGCGCATCTCGCCGGTACGGTGCGGACCTTCGACGCGGAGCTGCGGAGCCTGATCGCCCGGCGCATCCGCGAACTGGCGGAAGGGTACGCGGCGGCCTACGGGGTCGAGATCGCGGTCGATGTCCGGGACGTGTTCTCGGTCCTCGAGAACGCGGGCGCACAGGCGGCGGCCGCCGCGGAGATCGCCACCGAGCTGTTCGGAGCGGAGAAGGTCGACGCCGACTGCAAGCCCAAGATGGGCAGCGAGGACTTCGCCGACATGCTCCACGTCGTGCCCGGCGCCTATGCCTGGCTCGGCGCGACGCCGGGGCCGGGCCTGCACAACGCGGGGTACGACTTCGACGACAGCCTGATCCCGCTCGGCGCGGCCTACCTCGCCCGCCTCGTCGAGCGCCGCACGGCGCGAACCCCCTGAGATCGATGACCGCCACTTACGACTTCGCGCCGCCCGCCGCCGACGGCAGCCCCCACCCGCTCGCGCAGTATCGCGGCCGGGTCCTGCTCCTCGTGAACACCGCCTCGAAATGCGGCTTCACCCCGCAATACGCGGGGCTCGAGGAACTCTGGCAGCGCCACCGGGAGGCGGGGCTGACCGTGATCGGCTTTCCCTGCAACCAGTTCGGCGCCCAGGAGCCCGGCGGGGCGGCGGAGACCGCCGCCTGCACGCTCAGCTATGGGGTCAGCTTCCCCGTGCTCCGCAAGGTCGAGGTCAACGGCGCCGGCGCCGAGCCGCTTTTCGTACATCTGAAGCGCGAGAAGCGCGGGTTCCTCGGCACCGAGGCGATCAAGTGGAACTTCACCAAGTTCCTCGTCGGCCGCGATGGGCGCGTGCTCGCCCGGTTCTCGCCCCGGACGAAGCCCGCGGCGCTGGAGGGCGCGATCCGCGAGGCGCTCGCCGCCTGACGGTTCAGGACGCGTGCCGCTGCGGGCCGCGCGGGGCCATCGCCTCCGCCTCGATGAAGACCCGCCGCACCGCCCGTACCCGCGCCTTCAGGCGCCGGTCGAGGCCGGCGGCGATGCGCTCGACGTCGCCGGAGCTGAGGTCGTCGGCGAAGTCGACGCTGAGGTTCACGAGGATGTCCGAGGGGCCGAGATGCTGGGTCAGCACCTCGTTGACGTGCAGCACGCCGGGCTCGGCGGCGGCGATCTCGCGGATCGCGGCGACCACCTCCGGGTCTGCGGCCTCGCCGACGAGGAGCCCGTGGGTCTCGACCATCAGGAACAGCGCCATCGCCACCAGCACGAGGCCGATGCCGATCGAGGCCCAGCCGTCGAGGGCGGGCATCTGGAGCCGCTCGGCGAGCACCACCCCGGCGAGCGCGATGGCGAGGCCGATGAGCGCCGCGACGTCCTCGGCGAGCACCGTGAATAGGGCCGGGTCCTTGCTGGAGCGGATCGCGGTGAGCGGCGGCTTTTCGCCCTTCTCCGCCCAGAACGAGCGGACCGCGACGAGGCAGGAATAGCCCTCCGCCAGGATCGCGAAGCCGAGGATGGCGACGTTCGTCCAGAAGCCCGAGATGGCATAGCCCATCACCGTCGCGTCGCGGACGGGCTCGGGATGGCCGATCTTCTCGACGCCCTCGTAGATCGCGAAGATGCCGCCACCGAGGAAGATCATCAGCGCGACGATGAAGGCGTAGAAATAGACCTCGCGGCCGTAGCCGAAGGGGTGGCGGGCATCCGCCGGGCGCTTCGCCCGCCGCATCCCGAACAGAAGCAGCCCCTGGTTCGCGGTGTCGACGAGCGAGTGGACGCCCTCGGCGAGCATCGCCGTGCTGCCGGTCAGCCCGGCGCCGGCGAACTTCGCCACCGCGATGGCGAGGTTGGCGCCGGCCGCCGTGTAGATGGCGCCGGTGCTCGCATGCCCTTCGCCGCCCTGACCCTGCCCTGCCATGTCCGCTCCCGCCCGCGCCTCCGCGACGCGACGGGGCGCCAACGCGCGGCAAGCGGAGCGGTTCTGCGATGATGGCGCCGGCCTTCCGCATGGACAGGGCCGGCGCGGCCATGACATCCCTGTGCGCCTCGCCCGCGCGAACCCTCGGACCGCCATGACCGCCGACACGCCCGCTTACGATCCCGGCAACATCTTCGCGAAGATCCTGCGCGGCGAGATCCCCGCCCAGACCGTCTACGAGGATGCCGACACTCTCGCCTTCATGGACGTGATGCCCCAGGGCGAGGGTCACACCCTGGTGATCCCCAAGGCGCCGGCCCGCGGCCTCCTCGATGCCGACCCCGCCTCCCTCGCCGCCGTGACGGCGACGCTCCAGCGGGTCGGCCGGGCGGTGAAGGCCGCCTTCGACGCCGACGGGCTGACCGTGTTCCAGTACAACGAGCCGGCCGGCGGCCAGACCGTGTTCCACCTGCATTTCCACATCGTGCCCCGCCGGGAGGGCGTGCCGCTCAAGCGCCACGAGGGCGGCATGGCCGACCCGGAGGTGCTGGCGAAGCACGCCGCCCGCATCCGCGCGGCGCTGGAGGCGTGAGCGAGCCCGCGGAACGGGCGGGCATCACGATCTACGTCGATGCCGACGCCTGCCCAGTGAAGGACGAGGTCTACCGGGTCGCCGCCCGCTATGGCCTGCACGTCACGGTGGTCGCCAACAGCTTCCTGCAGATCCCCCGCGAGCCCTGGATCGAGCGGGTGATCGTCGGGGACGGGCTGGACGCCGCCGACGACTGGATCGCCGAGCGGGCCGGGCCGCGCGCGATCGTGGTCACCGCAGACGTGCCGCTCGCGAGCCGCTGCGTGCGGGCCGGCGCCTCGGTTCTGGCGCCGAACGGCAAGGCCTTCACCGACGCGTCCGTGGGCATGGCGCTCGCCACCCGCAACCTGATGCAGGAGCTGCGGGAGGCCGGCGCGATCACCGGCGGGCCGAAGCCGTTCTCGGCGCGGGACCGCTCCGCCTTCCTCGGGGCGCTCGACCGGGCGGTGGTCAGGCTGCGGCGGGCGGTGTGAGGGCGGAGCGCCTCCGGGTCAGGCCGTCCCGACCCGGCCGCCGGCGATCTCGGCGAGCAGCCGGCGCAGTGAGGCGTTCTCGGTCTCGAGCTCGGTGATGCGCCGCAGGAGCACCGCCACCGAGGCGTCGCCGGTCTCGTTGACGGGAGGCTTCGCGGCCTCCTGATCGAGGAAGGTCACGCCGGCCCCGTCCTCCCGGCGCCAGCGCAGGCGGGCGCGGTAGGTGTGGTCCTTCTGGGCGACGTGGATGTCGAACACCTCCGGCAGGCTCGTGGTCTCGCTGAGCGCGAGACGGGCGCCGACGCGGGAGATGTCGCGCACGAGGCAGTCGATGCTGGACGCCCCGTTGTTGAACAGGATCTTGCCGCGCAGGAACACGCGCTGCCGCAGCTCGGAACGCTTATCGACCGTCATGATGCTGTGCTCGCCGGCCGCGTCCGAGTCGATACGGCCATCGCACCGGAGGCTCGCACCGACGCGGTTAAGAATTCGCCTACGGAACCCTCAGGCGAAGCGCGGGTCGACGGTCTGGAACAGGTAGAAGCCGTTGAAGCGCACGGCGGTGTCAGCGGCCCGGTCGTCGAAGTCGAGGGGGCGGGGGCTGCCCTCGTCGAGGTGGCCGCCGAAGCTCCAGCGGCCGCCGCCGACGAAGCTCGGCACGGCGCTGCTCTCCGGGACGGCGCAGCAGAGGCCGTCGATGCCGTTCAGGCGGAAGAGGTTGTAGCGTCGCATCCGTGCCTCCGGGGTGCGGTCGGTCGAGCGGCGAAGGTCGGCACATGCCACGTGCGTGCCGTCACGGGAGGTGCCGTGGGGCACATGGCTGACGGATCAATCGGCTCTTTCTATGCCGTTTCCGTATCCGGCACGTTTCGGTCGAGCTCCTCCAGCCAGAGCCGGGCGCTGGTGTCGGAGGGCGCGCGCCAGTCGCCCCGCGGGGAGAGGGCGCCGCCGGCCGAGACCTTCGGGCCGTTGGGCATCGCGGAGCGCTTGAACTGGCTGAAGCCGAAGAAGCGGCCGACGAACACCCTCAGCCAGCGTCGGATCTCGGGCAGGCCGTAGGCGACGCGCTTCTCCTCCGGCAGTCCCTCCGGCCAGGCGCCGCTTGCCGCGTCCCCCCAGGCATGGAGCGCCAGGAAGGCGATCTTCGAGGGCGGGAAGCCGTGGCGCAGCGTGTAGAACAGGTTGAAGTCCTGGAGCGCGTAGGGGCCGATGGCGGCCTCGGTGCTCTGGGGTGCCTCGCCCTCACCCGCCGGCACCAGCTCCGGCGAGATCTCGGTGTCGAGGATATCCTGGAGGATGCGGCCCTCCTCGGCGCCGAACTGGCCGTTGCCGATCGTCCAGCGGATCAGGTGCTGGATCAGGGTCTTCGGCACGCCGGCATTGACGCCGTAATGGCTCATCTGGTCGCCGACGCCGTAGGTGCACCAGCCCACCGCCAGCTCCGAGAGGTCGCCGGTGCCGATGACGATGGCGCCGTTCTGGTTGGCGAGCCGGAACAGGTAGTCCGTGCGCAGGCCCGCCTGCACGTTCTCGAAGGTGACGTCGTAGACGGGCTCGCCCCGACCGAACGGGTGGCCCATATCGGCGAGCATCTGGCGGGCGGCGGGGCGGATGTCGATCTCGCCGGCGCCGACGCCCATGGCCTGCATGAGCGCGTGCGCGTTGCCCTTGGTGGCGTCCGAGGTCGCGAAGCCCGGGAGTGTGTAGGCGAGGATGCCGGAGCGCGGCAGCCCGAGCCGGTCGAAGGCCTTGGCCGCCACCACCAGGGCATGGGTCGAGTCGAGCCCGCCCGAGACGCCGATGACGACGCGCTTCGCGCCGATCCCCTCGAGCCGCCGGGCGAGGCCGGCGACCTGGATGTTGTAGGCCTCGTAGCAATCCTGCGCGAGGCGGGCGGGATCGGCGGGCACGAAGGGGAAGCGCTCGACCCGGCGCATCAGCCCGAGATCGTCCCCCGGCGGGTCGAGGCGGAAGCCGATCCGGCGATAGGAGGGCCGCCCGGTCACGGCGGCGTTGTCGTCGAAGCTGACGGCCTGGAGGCGCTCCTGGCGGATCAGGGTGAGGTCGATGTCGGCGAGCGTCCGCACCGGCCCGGTGGCGAAGCGCTCGCCCTCGGCCAGCCGCACGCCGGTCTCGTCGATGCTGGTCTGCCCGTCCCAGGAGAGGTCGGTGGTCGATTCGCCGAGGCCGGCGGCGGCGTAGACGTAGGCGCACAGGCCCCGCATCGAGGCGGCGCGGGTGAGAAGCTCCCGCGACTGCGCCCGCCCGACCGTGATCGGGCTGCCCGACGGGTTGGCGATGACGCTGGCGCCGGCGAGCGCCGCGTCCATGCCGGGGCTCTGCGGCACCCAGAGGTCCTCGCAGACCTCGATGCCGAGGGTGAAGCCGGGCAGGTCCTCGGCCGCGAAGAGCAGGTCGGTGCCGAAGGGCGCCTCCAGCCCGCCTACTTGCATCGTCTCGCCGGTGATGCCGGCCCCGGAGGCGAAGTGGCGCTTCTCGTAGAACTCCCGGTAGTTGGGCAGGTAGGTCTTCGGCACCACGCCGAGCAGGCGCCCGCCTTGGATCGCCAGCGCGCCGTTGTAGATGCGCGAGCGCCAGCGCAGCGGCGCGCCGACCACGAGCAGCGGGCGGATCGCGGCGGAGGCCGCCACGAGCGCCGCCGTTGCCGCCTCGACGGCGTCGAGAAGCGCGTCCTGGAGGAACAGGTCCTCGATGGCGTAGCCCGAGAGGCCGAGCTCCGGGAACACCGCGAGCACCGCGCCCTGCCCGTGGCAGTCGCGGGCGGCCTCGACGATCTCCGCGACGTTGCGGCCGGGCTCGGCGGGATGCGCCGGCCCCGTGCAGGCGGCGACCCGCGCGAAGCCGTGACCGTAGAGCGAACGGAAGGCGGGCTTGGGCGGGGCGTTCACGGCTGCGGGCTCCGGCTCGTCATCTCCACCAACCCCTCGCGGCGCCCGGCCGATGCGGCGCCCGGCCGCGAAGCTAGTACGGGTGCGGCGAAGCCTCCAGTGCGCCCGGCGCCGCTCCCGATTGCGCTGCCTTCACGGGCGCCGCCAAGTCCTTGTCGCGCCGCGCGCTTCCACCACGGCGAAGGCGCCGTCCCGGAGAGCGCATCCCTCCCGCGATCGGGCATCGCGCCGGTTCCCGGCCACGATCCGAGGGCCGCCGGGACAGGCGGAAGGAGGCTCGCGGCAAGCGTTCGTTAACGACGCCAGCCCTAACTGATCGGGCCGCTTTCGGGCGGCACGGTTCCTCCGCGTAGCCTTTGCCAGAGACCCCATGCGCTCTTCGGGACGGCCTCCGTATTCCCTCCGCGATCCCTCCCGCCCGAGCCGCGGCGGCGACCGCGCGGCCCTCTCGATCGGGGCGCTCGCGAGCCGGCTGATGTCGCTCCGCGCGAGCCTGACGCGGCGCCTCGCCGGCCTGCCGCAGCGGCCGGGCTACGCCGTCTCCGCGACGCGCCCGCTCGCGAGCTGGATGACGAGCCCGCAGGCCATGCTCGGCCGGTCGGACGGCTACCAGGACAACCGCACGCAGGAGCCGCCCCTCTCCTGGGCGGAGGGCGGCGCCTGGGTGAACGGCCAGCGGGGATCGGACCAGTCCTGGCCGGCGGAGGTCTTCGACGACCGCGCCTCTCCGGAGACCTTCGCGCCCCGGCCCGAGAGCCGCATCGACGTCGCCGCCTCGGGGCCGGGCCTCCTCGTGCGCCAGCCGCGCCGGCCCGCCGCCATCGCCCCCGAGTATCCCGTCGCGGCCTCGGCCGCCCTCGCGCCCGTTCCGGCGCGGCCGGCGGCCTCCCCGGAGGCGGTGCGATTCACCCGCACCCCGGACAGCATCCTTCAGGAGCGCCGCCAGCGCGCCCGCGACGCCGAGGCCGCGCGGATCGAGGAGGCGGCCCGCCTCGCGGAGACCGCCCGGATCGAGGCGGAGACCCGCGCCCGCGAAGCCGCCGAGGCGGCCGAGGCCGCCTCTCTCGCGTAGGCTGCCGCGCTGTCCGAGGCGGCGGCGCTGGCCGAGAGCGTGGCCGCGAGCGACGTCCCCCTCTGGCGCCAGCCCTTCGTGGCCCCGCCCGGCGTGCGCTTCTTCCGCACGCCGGATCGCCGGGCGCCCGCCCCGCGCCCCGAGACCGCCGCGATCCCGCCGACGCCGCAGCCTGAGCCCCGCGACTGGTCGGATCTCGGCGAATGGTCGGCCCTCAGCCCTTGGTTCGACGGCGACGACTGGTCGGCGGTGGAGGCCTGGAGCGCGCTCCAGGGCGGTCCCGCCGTCCCGGAGACCGCGCCCGTCGCCGCTCCGTCGCCGTCCCAGGCCTTCGCCTTCCTGCCGCCCGCCGCCGTGGCCCGCCGCCCCGAGGCTCCGGCCTCCGGTTTCGTCTCCGTTCCCCTGGACGTGACGCTGTTGCGGGCCCTACCCCGCGCGCCTGCCTACGCCCTCGACCGGATGATGCGTTTCGAGGCGCCCGCCCGCGGCGCCGACGGCCAGGACAATGCCGCCGGCCCGGTGCTGACCCTCGTCCCGACCGAGACGGCGACCCTCGACCCCGTTCCGGCGCCGGCCCGCCCGGTCCACGCCATGGCCGCCCGCGCCGCGATCCGGGCCGGGCAGTCGGTCGCCGTTCCCCCGGCCGGCGCCCGCGAGCCGGCGCCCGCTCCGGCCCCGGTGGCCCGCCCGGTGCTGCTGCGCTCGAAATCCGCGCCGCAGCCCGACGCCGAGCCGGCGCCGTCCAAGGCCGAGGTCGAGGCGGTCCGCGCGGAGAAGGAGGCGGCCGCCGAGCGGATCGTCGCCGACGTCATCGCCTTCGCGCCCCCCTCCCCTGCCGCCGAGCCTCCGCCCGCGCTCTCCGCGGCGCCGATCGTCGGCCGCCCGCATCTCGTCTCGGCGAGCCGGCATGTCGGCGTCGCCTCCTTCGACAGCGCGGGCTACGAGCTGCCGGCCCTCGACCTTCTCGCCCTGCCGCAGCGCAAGGAGACCGGCGAGGTCGATGCCGACGTGCTGGAGCAGAACGCGCTGAACCTCCAGCAGACGGTCCAGGACTTCGGCGTGAAGGGCGACATCCTGGCCGTCCGCCCCGGTCCGGTGGTGACGCTCTACGAGCTGGAGCCGGCGCCGGGCACCAAGTCGAGCCGCGTCATCGCGCTCGCCGACGACATCGCCCGGTCCATGTCCGCCGTGTCGGCCCGCGTCGCCGTCGTGCCGGGCCGCAACGTCATCGGCATCGAGCTGCCGAACGACGAGCGCGAGACGGTCTATCTCAGGGAATTGCTCTCGGCGGGCGACTTCCACGAGAGCCGGCACAAGCTTGCCCTCTGTCTTGGCAAGAACATCGGGGGTGAGCCGATCATCGCGGATCTGGCGCGGATGCCGCATCTTCTGGTGGCGGGCACGACGGGCTCGGGCAAGTCGGTGGCGATCAACACCATGATCCTGAGCCTGCTCTACCGCCTGAAG
>Ga0058701_10001989_pt1 | contig 15128 bp, 11 predicted proteins | sample AgamicOrMae_FD_97039 | JGI IMG/M metagenome (GOLD analysis project Ga0058701, IMG submission 97039) | Agave microbial communities from Guanajuato, Mexico - Or.Ma.e | ecosystem: Host-associated > Plants > Phyllosphere > Phylloplane/Leaf | place: Guanajuato, Mexico | collected 2012-06-04
TCCCTCTCTCTCTCTCTCTCTCTCTCTCTCTCTCTCTCTCTCTCTCTCTCTCTCTCTCTCTCTCTCTCTCTCTCTCTCTCTCTCTCTCTCTCATAAGCATAGTCGGTAATTAACCCACTACCGCCCAGCGATGCCGTTCGGAAACAGAAAATAACATTTTACATGATCTTTTCAGTTCAGTATTGTCACAATTTAAAAAATATCTCCCCTCTAGAAACCTAAAATTTAATAACTTGGACATTTTTCAAAGCTTGAGATTTCGTATTTTGATGGAAAAATCCTTCCAATTCCTCTTAAACTAAATTTCACTCTAAATACTTAACAATTTAAAAAAATATCACCCTCCTGAAAGCCTGAAATGTAATTATTTAGGCATTTTCGAAAGCTTAAAATTGCGTATTTCAATGGGAAAAATCCCTCCATATTCTATTAAGCTAAATTTCACTCCAAATACTTTGGGCGGTTATGGGTCAAAGCGGTGATTTTCTCTTCTTCCAAATTTGTACACTGAGAAAAGTGGGTTAATACTGAAATTTAATTTAAAAAAGCGACAGCCAACTCGGCTAGTAAACGTTACCAGATTTGCCAGTAAACGTTACTGCAAACAGCACTGTATAACGATAACGTTAGCAAACCTGTCAGCGACTTGCCAAGTTTGGCTTTTGCACTTTTTAGTTAATTTTACTAATTTTGAGTAAATTTCACTAACCCACTTTTCTCAGTGTATAGCATTTTTGGTTGTTTCGAAAAAAAAAGAAAAGGTTTGTTAGCTGGCAATCAATGAATGTTGATAACCACGCGAGGGACTTACTTCGCTACCGTGAAACAACGCCATATGAAAAATACTTCATTAATCTTAATATTTCCTCTGTTGAAATGCCGGACCTTTCCTTTATGTCTTCCGCAATGATTATCTTAAAGGTTTATGGGGAGTACTTGGGTTTGTTCGATTAGCCACCGCAAAACGTGCATAACAAAGTCGTCGCTCGGTTAAAAGTTTCCCCATCGGGGAATCCCGCAACAATAGACCGGAAACACCCCTCCGCGGATATGCCCCTCCCCGGTTGGACCGTCGCATACCTCAGGCCCAGGCCCAGACCAGGGCCCTCGCTGCCCGCGCCCAGACGGATGTTAGGAGCAGCAGGTAAACTACAATACAGTGTTCGCTCCGTTAGGGTGGCTGCACTGCGCGCGGCGCCTAGCCCGCGCCAGCGCTACCAACCTCCAAATTTATGACCTTAATTAACATATTTTGCGTGCGAAAGTGTCTCGCTTCCATTGTCCGCTTTACTAAGCGATGCGATCGAATGGAAACGTGCATCTGGTCACGCAAATCGCCTGTTGCGAATATCGTCTCGGAATCCCTTACGCTACATCAATATTAAGAAATGCTGGAGATAAGATCCATGTAAAAACGCCCACAGAGCCAAGATATTTTTTTTAACATTATAGTCATGTACAACATTCAATTTCTGGAGCCTAGGGTGTTTCGATAACTAAGTTTATGGTCAAGATTATAAGTTACTATTCACCCTTAACAGACCTAAGTATTTGGAGTGGAAATTAGCTTAAGAGAAATTGAAAGCATTTTTTCCATTTAAATACGCCATTTTAAGCTTTGGAAAATGCCTAAATAATCAAATTTCAGGTTTCAAGCGGGGTGATATTTTTTGAATTGTGACAATACTGAACTGAAAAGATCCTCTAAAATATTTTTTCTGTTACCGAACGGCATCGCTGCGGGCGGTACAGTAGTACGTGAACAGAAGCTCTGAACTTTTTTAATTTTAGCACTAGAATAAAAGGCTTTATGAAAACACTAAGTATTTCTACCCCGAGATCAACTTCACAGTCGAATAAGAGGAAAGACGAAATAACTCAAGAGATGGGAAATTCTACTAATCAATAGAACTACATTTAATGTAAATAAAATCGCGCCAAACACTTAACGATCACGCAGGCCTCGTTTCTTTATCAAATTATTTCAAATTTCCGCAAGCCGTTCTCTCCAATAAAAGGGGCCAAAGAAGAGAAACGCCTGGAAAGCGACATTTCCTGTTATTTACTGAGAGAAACATGTGCAACGGACACACATTCAAAAAAGCGCGCCTTTCCGAAGCCCCATACGCAACTTTCACCTGATAATGTATTCCTTCCCGAAACGGAATGTCGAATCACGCGCGTTTATCCGGCAAACGCTCACGTCAACAATACAGGCAAAGAAACGGCGAATGTCTCCGCGCGCATTCCATTTCCCGCTTCGACTTTTTTTCCTTCGGAGCAGTCACCTATTGTTGCCATCTGAAGCATTGTTACCGCGTTAATCAAACAGTTCACCGCCCCCGTTGATGTATGCTGATCACACTACTGTTGGGGGAAAGCCGTACATTTTATATTCCACTTTTTGACGCGATAAATCGACGAAATAAGCAACCCACGAATGTAAACATTATTTTTAGTTCCCCCTAAACAATTCCAATCATCAACGTTAAAAAAGGAACAAAAAGTTTTTGGCTCAAAATTTAAAAAAAAAAGGCTAGGGGACGCTGATTGAGGGACACTAAAAAAAAGGTAGAACCGATGCATATTGCTCGATCCGTCGACTTTAAACAGACAGGGAGGGTGAAAGAGTTCGGGGGAGGAAGGTTGGGCGGGGGAGGAAGGTTGGACGGGAAGGCGTGAATTTCGTCTTCTATTTTCGTACCGATAAATCGACGTAGTAAGACACAAACGACGGTACTAATCATTTTTAGTTCCCCTAAAACTATTCCAACCATCAAACGTTAAAAATTCAACAAAAAAAATCGACTGAAAATTTGAAAAAAAAAGCAAGGGGTACCCCTGTGATTTTTTTCATTTTTCTGGCCCAACACCTTTTGTAGTATCTGTACGTTTCGACGATTAGATCTGATTGAGGGACACTAAAAAAGTTTATAACCGATGTCTGTTGCTCAGTTTGTCAATTTTAAATGAACCAGGAGTGGGGGCAGTTTGCGGCCGGGAGGTAGAAGGTAGAGGCGTAAATTTTATATTCCACCTTTGGATGCGATAAATCTACGAAATGAGCAACTGACAACGGTAAACATCAGTTTTAGTTCCCCCTCAACAATTTCAACCATTAAACGTTCAAAATTAAAATTAAAAAAAATAATTAACAATAAAAAAATAAACAAAAAAATAATTTAAAAAAACAACATGGAGTTCTTTCATAAGGTTCTATACGACGCTGAGCCGGCGGTGCTTAGCAATACAAACAAAACATTTCAGACAGGATTCGAGTCCTGGTGTCATTTTGTAATCCTTGTTAGGAGTTGGGGCCAAAGCTAATATTGTGGAAGCTGCGCCTATCCAAGCCGCGTCCCCCGGAATACAAAAGAGGCAAGGCGATATTGCTAATATATCGATCGACGAGACACGGAGCAACAAAAGCCGAGAATTTGCCATACCTGGTGTGGCGCGACGCTGCGCAGGCCTCGGCTGGGCTCGGTTGGGCCGGGTTCGAAGCCCTACGGCATACTTAGCTATCCGCAGATCCTCGCAAGCTTTAGCGACCTTAGGGAGAGCCGTGCAAACAGGCGCACGATTATGGCTGGGGAGGGAAAGGGGAGACTATAAAGAGAAAACTTTTATCAAGTTGGTGACGATGTGTCCTCGCCAAAATACCACCGCCAAGATTGCCATGCACACTTCTTTTTTTTTTCACCATGTTAAGAGGGAGTCGATCAAGTTGATTGGAAAAGTCTGCCGATATGAAAAGCACGTATTAAGGGGTCTGATAAACAGGTAAGATAAGTTTTACTACAAGTGGACTGTGTTGAGATTTTACTTTACTCCGATATGCGCTACGCTGAATAACGCTCTTTGTATATGTTTTTCATTCCATTTTCTTTTAATTTTCCCGTGCTTTTTTTTCTATTTTTTATTCTTTTTTTTAAATTTTTGTATTTCTATTATTCATTTTTTTCTTTCGTTTTTTTATTGTTTTTTTATTTTTTGAGATTTTTTCTTTTTCATTTTTTTATGTTTTTATTATGTTTTTTCCCTCCCTAATAATTATCATCAGACAAAAATTGACACCTAAGAGAATTGCAGTCTTGTCTTTTTTATATCAAAAATTGAATAAAAAATAACATTTAAAAAACTTGGTGCGTAAATTGCACTTGCTTGTCGGTTGTTATAATTTTATCGATTTCCTTAAGTAAAAGCTAAAGACTCGAGTTTCAGCCTCGTTCGTTGAAATAATTTGGATGAATTAACCTTAACCTAACCTAACAAGAACCCTAAAAAAGTTTAAATGACCCTAATTCGCGAATTTAAAAAATAAGAACCCTCAGTACACCACGACTAGATATTTCCGGTTTCTTTCCCGTATCAGCAATTCCAGCTGAATAGTTCCGAGACCTTTCGCGTAATTAAACCTCAACCGCATCACTGGAACCTCTTTGAAAGGGCGTGCTGATAAGATAAGCTACGTAGATACATTGATCCCACCATTCCCATCGGAATCCCGTTCTTAGCCTTCTGATTGACACCGACGGGGAGGGGGGGTGTACCTCGCGGCAATAAGACTCACATGCCCGCCCAGGCATTGTCGCAGTTTGTCTCTGGAGGTGTCACAGCCAAACCGACACTGTATTTCCACTAACTACCGAGAGAGGGCGCTGGGACGCGCAGCTACTCATTGCCCCGCCTCCTGTATCCCGAATGAGGCTGTTTTGGCGATGAGGTGGCGGCGTCTCACAAACTGACGATTGTTTTAGCAACTTTTTGCGTTGGAGGAAGCCTTTTTCGAGGCTGGTTAAGGTTTACGATGGTCCAGGAATAAAGAAGCGGACTTTGTGCCACTGCTGCTGAGGTAACGTAAACTTTCCACGCCATTTAACTAAAAGTCAACACCTGTACTCGCTAGAAAATTTAGTAGTAAAAATTCGCTTTGAAAATGAAGTTTCACGAATAAATTTTTTCATTTGATATAGTTATTCATAGAAGTATCTTTAAAAATAGCCAAATTACGCTCTTCTCCTACTTAACTACGGAAAACAGGTATGGTGTTAACACAGGGATTAGTTTTTACGAAGTGGCTATTCACACGCTGCCCCATTCCAAAAGAGGTCGGTTTCAGTGCGTTCAAGTCACCTCTCTTTTAAAATGCATTAGGTTGGTTACCGTGCGTTCAAGTCTCCCTTGTATTAACATAGGCGTGCGAATAAAACCTAATTTTTTAGCGTGTATCGGAGAAGTAAGGTTACGTTGTTAGTGACCTTATACAGTTTACCAACAAGTGAAAATCATCGAACGTTAAGAGTCCTATCTAACGCTTTTAAATATGATGTATCAGTTTAAAGGGCAAACATCTCCGTGGGCACGTAAAAATAGAACACCTGTTTTAAAGGTGTTCTGGATGTTTCCTTGCTTTTAAACAAAAGCGATTTCTTACCGAAGATTTCTAAAAAAAAAAAAAAAATTGTCCTGAGCGAAATATTAGATCAAAGTAACAAAATCGTTCGAAAACTTGCTGCACTTCGTGCATGTCTACATTATTGGCAGTGTAGCTCAGGGAACCACCGTTATCATTTCCAAGCTATTTCCGATAAAGAAGAGTTCCCTTTCTGTTTAAAGAGCAAATTACTTTAAGACACGGGCCACAGCCGAATAAGTTTAAGCAGATGTATCGGTGTTATTGGCAGTTCGTTTCGACTTGTGAATTAAATTACAGTTCACATCAGAGTTACATCGCATCGCTTTCCTGTAACTTTAAAGGTTTATCTGAGGCAAAGATTAGGGGGAGCAAGGCGAGGTGCTGAGGGGTGAGGGGAGGGGTCGATTGCCTCTGGGATGATAACAGGGCGATGACGTTTTTAGGGTGTCTTGTCAAATTAGCTAAGCCCCCTTCGTAGGGAGCGGCCAGATACGACTCTTCATTCGATTAGGCCTGAGAATAGCTATCAGGTTAATTAACTTAGCTAACTGGAGCTAGTTTCAGAAATAATGTAAATAAATAGACTATTATTCGACTTTGACAATTTGCCTTTTTCTCTCATCTAAGAATTACCTTTCCCCCTTTTCCCCGTGAGCAATAAGAGGGCTTTAAATTTATTTTTCCGTAAACAATTTGAAGGCATTAAGAGTCTTTGGCTTGGACTCATCTTTATGCTGAACGTTTAAATTAAAAAAATCGAGTTTCCCTACTAGGGAAATCGTTTTGAATTACAACGGCATTTAAAATTGACAGCCGAAGTAGTTGACGACGAAGATAGATATTTAACACAGATACAGCAATCTACCTTTTTTTTAGATATCACAGTAAAAACTAACCCCTTTTTCACGGCGTCCTATACCTGTTCCAAGCGTGAAGATAAAAGAAGAGCGTCATTTGATTATCTTTATAGATATCCTTATCAATAATAATATCAATGGAGAGCTCTCGGCGAAACCCTTTCATTGGTATAATTATTGATAGGCTTATCTTTAAGAATAACTATAAAAATAAACTTTAATGATATTTGACAATACTGGTGTTTTAAGGGTGCATGGATACACACGTCATCACGAAGAATGCAGTGGGGTAAGTCACTTGATTTACCGATTTTTTCGAGTGAGACGTAGCCTACTTTAAGCGGCAGACATATACTCACTAGCACTGCAACCGCCTACACACGGGTGTATTGCGGTTGCCTATGTTCGCTCGGACGCAGGCCAGCACGGTTAGCTAGCTAGCACGGTTGGCTGATTTCGAGTGATGGTGACTGCAACACATCTCCTGTTTAAGTGGAGCGGGGCTATATGTCCACGTGAGTACCCATAGAAAGAGGTGCCCGTAGGACGTTAAAACATACAGGACACCATATATTTTTTATGTTTCAGGACATACAAGGTCCTTTGGCGTCGAGCAAGTCCACCTAAAAATAATTCAAGGTGCTCATCACTGAAAATGCGTTGGAATCGACAATAAAATAAAAAGTCTGCAATTTTTTAAGTAATTGGTCTGACAAAAAAAATCGCCCTATTTTTTCACTTTTTTGCAGCTAAATATTTAACTGCTCCATACAAGTATTATCGTGTCTTGTAACAATAGAATTCGATTGAAAAGTAAGGAGCCTCTAGTGCGAGCTTATTTTGTGTCCTGCAGTTGGTAGCAAAGAAGCACTCAATGCAAAGGTTGGCAACACCGAACAAAAGACGTATGTCCTGAAGAAAATAGTGATTGTATTCTTCGCGTCTTCGGAGAGACTGGAAATTCCTTTTCCATACTGCTACACACGTACTATCTCTCTGCCCTTCAAATGTTTGCAAGTAGATTTATCGTATGCGAGAAATTCATAGGTGGGAGGAGATTGGGACGGGAGGTGGAGGGGAGGTGCGGAGAGGACAGAGGACAGAGGAGAAGAGCGAGGAAAGTCATTTGAATAGAAACGTTTTGCACGCACACTGCACTCTAAACAATCTCGATAAATGCACAGCGACACCCGTTCCAATCTGAGTGCTTTCAAAATTCGGAACACACCCCTAAAAAGATCGGTCGAACAGGCCTTGTCGAAACATAATTTCCATCATTCGCCTAGCCAGTCTTTTTTTCGATTTTCTTTTTTCAGAAGTTCGAAGAAAGGCTTATTAACCTGAAAATAACTGTAACCCATTTATAAATTATCAATTTTATAAAAATTGAATTCATAAGGGCGTTTGTGTGGAGACACTGTGAAGAAGATTTTTTTTCCAGATGCGGCATTCCAGCCTAAATTTCGCTGACACATTTCTTCTAAAGCAGGTTAGGTTGATGCGTTCAAGTCTCGCTATATTAATGCATGTCGGGTCAATAGCAACACCCTTCACATTTCAATGTCCAGCTAGATTCGATCTTTTCATTGTATTATGATGAACATAACGATGTAAGCCTGATATCGCTGTCTCCAAACCTAATGACGCTGAGAAGTAACATAAACTTGGCAACGGCTTGATTAGGTTAGATGCCTATTGCCTCGCTCTGCTCGGCTAGCTGACAAAAGTGTCAAAATTGCAGCTTTTAAATTTTACAGTGTGTACAGCTTTAAAAAATCAACAAAATACTGTATCTATAAACCCTAATTACGTAACCACTCAACTCTCGGAAGGGTCCAGTTAAAAGGCTAATCCCAGAAGCTTAGCGGGTAAATACAGCGAGTAAGGTAGGCTACCTGCATTGCAGGCTTAAAATATTTATTGCGCCAAGCTTTACGACGGATAATCATTTAGCAAACTTTAAGTTTTAATCCTCTTCTAGTACCAATCAGCTACTTTTGCGTTGGAAGCTTAACACTGCAGCCCTAAAATATACAGTAGAATACGAGTATACACCATTAAATAGTGTTGATTGATTCTACTTTGATATGAAAGAACTTCTTTTTTTCGCATATTCTTTTCATTCCGATTTCAAAAGGCACAGTTCATCGTCATTACTTTGTGACGCGGTGGGTCCTATTTTATAAAAACTGCAGGTGGCAAATGAAGTACGTTCAAAGGGAAGTAAAACGAATAAAAATGTGATAGAATGGCACTGCCGGTGCGGGAGTACTTCTATACAGCAGAAATGTTTGCATCAACAGAAACTGCGATGATTAATCAGATGCACCTGCAGTTAAACGTCGTTAACTTTCTGAGCAAGAAAGAAAACCAATTCGTTTGTGGAAGGCTTAGCTTAAGATATGCGGAAAATATGCCCAGTTATCTCAAATTTACAATCAGCAATGCCTGGGGTCAAACTTACAATGTTAAGACCGTTAAATTTCCTCCTAATAAAGAAAATAAATTAATTTACCCCAAGGAAGGCTCAATTTCAGATCTACGCGAAACATGCCCAGTTTATCTCTAATGATAAAGTGCGACTAATTTTTAGGTCAGTTTTGATTAGACAAGTTTCATGATTAGCTAGTGACTGATACAGAGCATTTGAACTGAGAGCTTAACCCACTACCGCCTAGCGATGCCGTTTGGAAACGGAAAAATTTTAAAGGATCATTTCAGTTCAGCAGAGTCACAATTAAAAAAATATCACCCCTCTGGAAACCTGATATTTAATAATTTAGGCATTTTCTAAAGCTTTGAATTGCGTATTTTCATGGAAAAAAATCCTTCCAATTTGTATTAAGCTGAATTTCACTCCAAATACTTTGGGCTGTAATGGGTTCAGATCGGAAAAAAGTAGAGATATTCTCCCAATCGAGTGTCCGAGTGCAGAGCCATACAAAAGGAAGGCAATCACGTCTATTGGTTCTGGGTTTCAACTACTCAAGACACACAAATCAGTTCCAAATCCCCACAAGTTGGGGAAACTCGCTCTTGTGTCTCTTTCTCGGCGATGCCGAGCAACACGACGCCACAGAGGAGGTAAATGCTGTCGTTTGTATGCCGAGAACAGTGTTCATATCCTGTGCGGCCCAACACCAGTGAAAGCCTGCGTCCCGGGCCAGCGCGCCGCTTCTCACTGAGTTTTGCACGTCTCTGCTCATTGTCCAAGGCATCTGCGGCGGGCGTCGACGCCGAGAACGTGCCGCCAAATTCTTGACACCGCCTTGTCGCAATCGCACGTGAGCGCCTCTAAACGCTTCTCTTCTCATTGGGCTCAAAAGCTGCAAATTAGCGCGGCTGTTTGTGTAGTCGAAACAGGCGGGCTTGTCAACTAAAATGCGGGGGGCGTCATGCCGTGCACCTTTGCCAACTTATTACCAGCTGTGTTTCCTTTTCCTTTTTTCTGCAAGGCATTAACCACACATTTGTCCTTTACAGTGCTCGGGTGTGGGTGGTTTTTATTAAATAAATGCTCGAGGTATTTAACAGGCGTTATGACGTCAGCGCAACTCACATTTTTCCTTCACAAAGTGGCGGAGCGCGGGTAGAACCTATTTTTAAAATGCTCGTTTTTTTCGTTTTTTTTTTATACAGAGACAAAGAATGTTTAGGACAAAAGGATTTGCAAACTTTCCTACCAGAGGCAGCCTACATTAGGTTAGATTACGATTTAAAGGATTGGCTGGAATGCAAGGGTACACTTTAAATTTGAAGAGAGCATCTGAGATTCAGTGAAAATTCACTGAATATCAGCCGCTGAAAAAAATCCAGTGATGCTATGTTGAATGATATTCAGTAAATTTTCACTGAATCTCAGAGACTTTCACTGCTTCAAATTTCATAAGAAAGGAGAAGCCTTGGTTTCCGTCAGTTTAATTTAAGTTAGTTCAGCTTGTATTGTCAGCGTGTACGTTAAGTTTCCGGTTCATTTGACCAGATTGGCTCATGTTCGGGATTGGATAGCTTGATTAGATCAGTATTACGTTAGGATATGAAGTTGGCTAGGTTAGGTAGTTGCTGCACGGGAAGTGATCTAGCAAGGTGACTTGGGAAACAAACTAGTCTGGAATTTGAAGCTAATGGGTTTGCTTTGAAAGTTATGCGGAAATTACGCGCTCGTTGACATTCCGCCGAAGCGAGCAGCGTTGCAAACATAACCACGTAAAACAAACAGCTCACTGCCTTTACAAAGCACTTTGCCGGCCATATAGCTATTGCGCGGTCTGCGAAATTCCTCCTCGCAAACACAACTCACGGTTATTTGCGAAAATTCGCTCGAAGCAAATCGATGCGTTCGAAAGGGTTTCGCCTGCCCAGTATTTGAGAAACTGATCATTTGTTCGCCATTGCAAATCTGGCCATATCTGTGCAGGTGCTAAAAAGACACTTCCCCTAACTGCCTGTATTTTGATTCATTCACATAAGTGCTGACTCTCAAAAACCTTAAAATTGAAATTTTATCTACTTGAAAGGTCAACTTAGTCATCTTAAAGAGAATTTTGAATTCACCTCAACAGAAATTTGTCTTCATCGTCATCTCAAACTTGCCAACCGAGCAAAATTATTGCTTTCCTCCGAGTAAATTTTGTCACTATTCAAGTATAGTTAGCTCACCATCGAGTAAAATTTGCACATATTTGAGTAATATTCGACCCCTTTTAAACAAAGGTGCCCACTTTCAGCTAAGTTTAAACACTTCCCTGTAACATTCGCCCATTAGACAAGAGTGAAATCTGCCCATTTTCACGTAAAATTTGCTCCCGTTGAAATCAGCCGACCTGCAAGAAAAGATTGCGGATTGCCCCATGAAAGTAAAGCTGCGAGTCGATTGTTAGGGGGGGGAGGGGCCAAGCCCCCCTAAAAAACAAACAAAAGAAAAAAACTACGCCACTGTCAAGAGATTATCTAGAACACACCTAACTGTAACTGTGTAAGACCACAATTCCAATGAATCGAATTCAAATCTGCCTTTCCAAAGAAATTGAATAGGTCCATGTTCAGCGTGAATAAACTGTTTGCTTCCTCTTTTCAAGTCCATCTTTTTTACTTGGAAGAGAGAGACAGCATGCTGCGTGTTCGCCGTTATTATCTTCCCACATGCCACAGAACCGGAAAAAACAATACTCAAGCGTCACATTTGAATGTGATTTGTGGTCTGGCTCAGAAAGCAAAGGTCTGTTTTTCGCAGTTGCTTTAAACACTAGTCTACGGAGGGCTACCTCCTTCCTAGGGCTAAAAATACCATTATTTGATTTGAGGCATAGCAACAACCTCTCAACTTTGTTCCTCTGTTTATAGTATATCTGCCTTTTTAATTAACGTTACATAAATTGATTGGGTAGCTGTCATAAGCGCCAAAAACCACAAGCGCCAACGCCGCAAGCGCCAATCCGTAACCGCCAAACGAGAAAAGTCGCAAACGCCAAAGGTCTTAACCGCAAAACTAACCTTGCCTAACCTAACTTAACCTAACCTAACTTAACCTAACCTAACTTAACCTAACTTGACCTAACCTTACCTATAGGAGCTTTGGCGTTTGCGACTTTTCTCGTTTGGCGGTCACGGACTGGCGCTTGCGGCGTTGGCGCTTGCGGCGTTGGCGCTTGTGGTTTTTGGCGCTATCGAATGCCCCCAATAGATTCACCTTAAAAATAAAAAAATAAAAAAAAAAGCTTCCTGGGTCCCTCCTCCAATTACAAATGCTGACTGACATGAGTGATATATACCCCGAAATGTTAGATGAGACGAACTAGCTCTCGTGAATAAGTTTTCCTTCTTTACCGACCGGATTAAAGTTCGGTCGCAAAGCTGTCCGCGAAAAAGGGTAAAATAGAGGGCTTATGATTTATGCACGGTCCCTCCTTCCATCGCTATAGAAGGACAGGCCGGCGGACGCCACGTACTTGATGCGGCAGTTCTCTGGGAAATGAGATTTGACTTGATCTGGGCGCGCAATCTGATTGGCTGCGGTCCGCGGCGACCGGCCAATCGCGTTGATCTTCCGGCTCTCCGTCAACAGGATTCGCGCACGTTGCCCGTGACAACGTAGTTTTTATTCCAAACTTCGTTGCACTCTGTTTATAAATGATGATATTTACTTCGAGTTTTAAGGTAGCGTATTATATTGCAGGTGTCCCATTCTGTTCAACTTTTTACTACATAACGGTATGAGTATTGACCGATAACTATGTCGATTAGGTTGATAACTTTGGTTCGGTTAACCTAGGTTAGGTTAACCTATGTTATGTTAACCTAGGTTAGGTTTACCTAGGTTAGGTTAGGTTAACGTAGGTTAGGTTAGAGGTTAGGTTAACCTAGGTTAGGTTAGAGGTTAGGTTAACCTAGGTTAGGTGAACCTGGGTTAGGTTAGGTTAACCTTGGTTAGGTTAACCAAAGTCGGTTTGACCTAGGTTTTGCTCGCTTCGGCTCAAAACTCATATGAAATATTCTTTAAGTGCGAGTGAAAACCGCTCGAAACAGGAACGAAATTCCAGAGGATTACAAAAGGTAGAAAATAGAGCTTTCGGAGTGTAAATTCCTACAGAAGGATTTCAGGAAGGCCACTCAAACGCACCCGAGAGGTACTCCCCAGAACTGAATTAAATCGCGACTTAAAAGCGGGTCACGCTCCAGTTCTCTCTCTGACCCACAGGAAGAAAAGGGATGGAATTCCGTGAAATGTTTTCTACGAGAGCAAAAAAAAATGAAAGGTCGCAAGTTTTAGAGAAAAGAGGGATGGCCAACCTAGGGTAGCGGTTGGGAAGGAGGGCGGGAAGAGCGTGACCCAAAATAACTCTTGCGGCCAGGTGAGAGGAACTGGCCAAAGTTGTCCCCTTTGTTTTATGCCCTCCGCGCGGACTCTTCTAATGCGGTGACCCACTAAAAGAAGCAGTGCCACAAATGGTACGTTAACTCCCCGACTTTGTGTTGGCGATCCTGCCGCTTGTTGCCAACACTCCGAAAAATTTCCTCCGGAACAAGTTTTGCTCCAAGTTGGGCAGCACGTGGCACTGCGCCCTTGGTTTGAGGCTCAACTACTCTAAGCTAAAGGTCGCTTTTTCCACCTTGTTCCACCTTACATTAACCTTGTTTAATCTTGAAAAAAAAAACGCGTGGTACCCAGGTTAGGTTACATATTCTGCATCTGATACGGCTGAAGATGGGTCTTTCTTAAAAACCTTCTAAACTACGTACATCCTACCGTCCACAACACAGTAAAACCCAACCTCTGTTTAAGCACTATTTTTTTAAGGCAGCAATTTTAACCTTATGGTTCAACCTTCCGACGTCAAATCGAGCGGAGCGACAGCAGAGCGAGGCAAGAGGCATCTAACCTAACTTATTATAATATAGCCCCTTGCCGTTTACCAAAGTTAGTCACTTGTGCCTCGCTTCGCTATCGCTCCGCTCGGCTGTCGCCAAGCCTGATGCCGCTTACTTCTCGGCGGCCGATTTAGGGCCGTCGAGAAGTAAGCGGCATCAGGCTTGGCGACCGTTCAATGAGGTAACCCTAAGTTAAGTTAGGTTAGGTTATGTGGCTTGTGCCTCGCTCCACTATCGCTCCGCTTGGCTTAACGTCGTGTGGGTTGAACCAAAAGGTTGAAAATGCAACCTTAAAAATTTATAGAGAGGCATGAAGGTAAAACAGGGATGAGCGTAATTCGGTTATTTTTAAGATGCCCATATTAATAACCTCATTATATTAATGAAGAGCCCTCGACGAGACCTTTTAATCGACATGGTTGTTGATTTATCTACAAAAATAACAAAATTACGCTTTCCCCCTCTTTTACCTTCATACCCAAAACTGGTGTCGAACTACCTAAAACAGGTGTTAGTTTTTACTGTGGACATGTATCGTGTTGCTTTAAAGCCTATAAGTATTTTTTTGCTTCCAAAATTTTATGTTGGCAATACAGTTGAAATGACCTAGTCGAGTGTGAGGTCTTCCACATTTAAGAGCGTTAGTATTACCAACACAACTTTCGAAAAAAAAATAAAAGAGGCTTGATTCGCATAAGACTCCTCGACTGTACAGAGCTTCTTTTCATTTTTTTTTTTAAATATTTTATACATTTTTTCAGTTTACCAATAGTTTATATCTTAAGCAATCCAAAAGAGATTTGAATAAATAAAGTTAAAACCGCTGAGACAAGAATAACATATTTTAGCATTTAATGAAAAACCTGTGTCTTGTCGTTAAAATTGTCATACCTAAAATGATTTCACGTAAAAGAGCTGTGGCAGGCATTTATCACAAAGTTTGCGGATGTAGAGTGCAACTTCAGAGCGCGCATATAATTGCGAAAGTAAATCAGTGCGGCCAACATAAACAGCCCTTCTCTGTGTTTTGCCCCTTGAGACACCAACCGTGCCCGTCCCCCGAATAGGAATGTGACGCAGATGGCCACCCTGTATATCCTCATCTGCGACCAACTCGCACGATTCTGAGCCCTTACGAGAAGTCCCTCCACTCGGACGTCCCACTAAACTACATTGTATTCAAGTCCTCTACAACCAGTGTTGCCAAATTTTGCGATTTTGTGAATTTTAACCGCGTTTTGACTTGTAAACCGTTGTTTATAACGATAACCTAGCGATTATCCTTTTTTTTAATTCCTCAAGAGTAGTTCAAAACACTCAACACAGACGGCTTAGCGACAGATGAGCAAGCACAAGATGCTTGATGAAGATAAAAATCCAACCTTGATTAAACTAAGCGGCGTTAATTCCAATAAAGTCACGAAAGATTAACCCACTACAGCCCAGCGATGCCGTTCGGAAACAGGAAAAAAATATTTTAGAGA
>Ga0058701_10001990_pt1 | contig 15128 bp, 13 predicted proteins | sample AgamicOrMae_FD_97039 | JGI IMG/M metagenome (GOLD analysis project Ga0058701, IMG submission 97039) | Agave microbial communities from Guanajuato, Mexico - Or.Ma.e | ecosystem: Host-associated > Plants > Phyllosphere > Phylloplane/Leaf | place: Guanajuato, Mexico | collected 2012-06-04
AAAAGAAAACGGCGGATAAAACTTGGATACATTGTTCAAAAAAAATTACTAAAACCGCAATCCGCCTGTCATATTTCTGTTAATATAGTTAGTTAAACGTTTGCATAGCAAATAAATACGATTGCACCGAGACCGATGCTCCCAGCAATAACTTTCTAAATGTTATCTATTAAGATTGATCGTGAACTTTGTCATGATTAACTCGTCGAATTACGGAAAAAAAAGTGTTACGATTTCGAGAAATACTATTGTATTTAACTGTTCTCAGAGTATGTTGATTGTAAGTTTTCTGATAGGCCTTTGCCTTCATAATACCAAACCTCTCCTCTGTTAGTAATTAAAAAAAAATTGAGCTAAAGCATTCTGAATGTCAGTTCTAGGGATTTCTTACTTGCTCAAAAATGTTCCATCAGTTGATATCTTTTGGTGAATGGTTTGTGCAAATTGTTTTATCAGTGGAACAATGAATCTTTTATTTCATAATTAAACTCTGGTTGTATCTAAGATAAACTCCATTCTTTTCCAGCCTGAACTCCCAAAATCCAGCAAAAGACAAAGATTTTGTCTCTGCCTCAAGTAATTTGTTGACCAGAACAAGTACAAGCTAAAAAAGGTTGCACTACTGTCATTCCATCTAACTGATGCAAACTGATTGCAAAAGTGCAAGTCACAAAAAAAAAAACAAAAAAAAAACAGAAATTTACTAAAGATAAATAAAAGTACATGAAACAATTTAATCTGCAAATTTAATCTGCTGAGTAAAAATAATTAAGACTAGACACTGTTGAACAGAAGGAAATAATATACTTTGCTCTGTTTAATACACATATCATTTGAATTGCACTGCAATTAATTAATAATGCCAGCAGCACTCTCCGCATAATATAGGAATTTGGTTGTCATCAGAACATTTGAAAAGGAGAATGAGTTAGGGCCACAAAATAAAGTAAAAAACAAGCATTAATGCTGAAGTGGGACAGCTGTATTGTTATATACATTACAAACTGGACAACTGAAAGTTGCTACTTACACAAGTAGTTGTACTTAACAATCTGGCTAAGAAACTGTTTTTCAAATTATCTCCATGAATATGACAATATTCTTAATCAATGTCACAAAAAATTGACACAAATATCAGTATAAGAAACAATAAGACAGAAAAAAAACTACAAAGTTGAAGTATTTATCATCCACCATCCAAGTTCACAGCCAAAAATATAGTTACCTCAATGGCACACAAACTTCACTTTGACAGATGATACTTAAAGAAAAAGAAAACACCTGCACAGGAATGTCATTTTGTAGTAATGGTTCAATCACACATAATCAAATTTGTTTCAATGACTGCAGCAAAATAACCAGAACTAAGCAGTCAAAATTTTGAATTAAGAAAGGAAATATAAACAAAGTCAACTGATGAGGATACTTCACTGTCTTCTGGAGACGGCTTGAGACTGAGTCCTTGGCATCCGAACATTTTGATTCTCAGTTGTCTATTCAAATAAGAAAAAGATTGGTACTAAAATCAACAACAACCCATTTTAAATGTCATTGCAAAACTTGATAGCAGCATGTGGGGGAAACTTACTTGCTGTTCAGAGTTAAGTTGAATAGGACCTTCAGCTTTTATTTCATCCTTCAATGCTCCCAAGCGCAGCCTTTCAGCCACCTGGAAGTTTTTCTTTTCAGCACGGGGTGCATTGCTCAATATACGAACAACATTTTTCTTTGCAGCACTTGCACGTGGATCATAGGAAGGATAGGAAGCCTAAAAAATCAAAATGATTTTGTATGAGTGCCAAGGCACATACTGCAACCATTGAGAGGGACGATTACTTTCGACACTTACATCCTCCCATGATTCTTCTGACTCTGGTAGAATGGACTGGACTACATGCTTTGGCAGGGGTGCGGCCACACAATTCTGACCAGATTTCTGTTCCACTAGTGCTTTGTCAACCACAGAACGGCTTGGGCAGTTCTCTAGATGATACTGCATTAAGTCATAAAAATGGGTTATTGATGACAATGTAGGGATTAGGAAGGAACATGTCCCTCCCCTAGAAGATAGCTTTTTCATTACTTACTTGAAACTCTTGCTTTGGAACGTGATGCGTTACGTCCATCGGGCATATCTCTAAGCCTTGAGTGGGATAGTTCTTCCGACATTTCACAAGATGCGTTTGCATCCTCTTCTGACGAATCATATGAGCCGTATTGTACGGACAAATTATCAACTTTCCTTCTTCGTGTAACATGGTGAACGCGGGACCAGATGAACGAGTTCTTAAATGAAAAGATTTTACGTTGGACAGGATTTTGAAAAAGGGCTTCAGTGAGCACACAACGGCAACATGTAGGGAAACTCGCAATCAACAAGTGCCCTTTGAGGAGCAGTAAAGGTTGAGAACTTTACTCACGTAAGAAGAAGTTCTGTCACGTCTGAGTTAAAGATTAATTAAACGGCACTTTGCAACATCGGATTTATATCACTTGCACGTTAACCAAAGCAACAATTTCACAAGCTCGCAAGCATCGGCAAGCATGGGTACCATCGACGCCAGCGCCAGCGAGCGGTCACCGCGGCGTTGCCAGATTCGGCGACTCCGTCATATTTAAACGCGGTCAACTTTTTAGCCAGTGAAGTCAGTCCCATCTAAGAGCTGATCAGCTCCGGAGCGATCCGAAACATAACGAACATGCTAGGTTATCTCTTATGGTTCTCAAGTTAATCGTTGTTAAAATCTACAAAATGTCGAGATCTGACAACACTGGATCGTTGTCGCCAGGTCAAGTTCCCACCTCGTTCCCACGTGGTGAAATCCCGAAGAACTTCGCAAGAGGGCGCTTCGCGAAAGAAGCCGCGTAATTTAAACCTGCTTTCAACCGAACAGTCCAAAGATCAGCCCTTTACTGTTGCTTCGTCTCCGTATGTGTCTTTGCAAAAGATTCCCACAAACCAGACTCTTTGATGCAGAGATACCTGCCTACTTAAATCAAGTAGAGGCTAGAAATTCCAGTACCTCAACAAGATTTCTAGATAGCATTGTGTAAAAATGTCATCTCGGCCACGACATAAGTTTAAAATGTTAGAAGTTCGGTAACTAAACCAGGGCAATAAAAAATAGCCATGATAAAAGGAACAAACAGTTTTAATGTGAAATACCGTATTCTGCGTTCATCATTTACAAACCCAAACGTTTAAATTTCTGTAGCTACACACTGAAAGCTTGTTTGCTTCATGTTACAAAAGGTATTTCCTGTAATTTTACATGCGATCGTCGCTAACTAACAGTGATAGAAAAGATTTTGAATGCGAACAACGCACCTAGCGACCCGCGCTAAAACAAAACCTCACAGTTCATAGATGCAGCATGAAAGAAGAGTCGCCCTTCCCTCATGAAGTCAAAATACAAACAAGGCTTGAATTAAAACGATTACGACACTGAACTAAATGATTGAAAAATACGATAACGTGGATACTTCTGGAGACAAAAACTGCAATGCAAAACAGTGCCCTCACGTCGAGGCTTTTCGCTCCGGAGTACGAAATAACTTAGAGCACTTAATCGTGCAAAGTTTGCAGCAAATAAACAGAATTTCTTTCAGAAAATTCCCTCAGATTTCAGAAAAAATTTCCTATTTCACAGCCTTGAAATCTATTTGAAATAACCCGTAATAAAGACAAACTACGGAAAATTCATTTATCATACGAGGAGAGCTCAATCATGAGACTAGGGCTTACGTCTCATGTCACAGTCCGTGCGAAGGATGTAGAAAACGTTACTGACATAAAACGCCACTGAAATCGCCCGAATGTATTTTTAAGTCTTTGAACACAAATGTGAAGGAAAAAAATCAAACTAATCGTTCTTAATGTTAAGCCTTCCCTATGACAGACTGGAGGGCAAACGGACATATAAGAAAAACAAAAACCACGTTTCCATTTAAACGCTCGCACACCATGTTATTGACGTCATTACACAAACACACACAACAGCAAAGTCGGAAACTAATTTCGGAGAAGCTGGTGCTTTTTTGAAGCAAACATTCCCTCCTGTAAAATATGAATCTGTAAATATCTCATGCTCAACTCGGATGGACTAATTAATATCTCCGATCAAAAAGATTTCGAATCGAAAGTTTTTTTAAGAGCGTTCAAGAAAGGATTAACCGAACAATTCATCTTCGAAGTTGCAACCTGATCCCGCGATAAAAATTGGCAAAAGTTAGCGCTACGTAAAGGTAAGTACAGGCTTTCACAAACCCTTGCAGAGATCGAAAATATTTCATCCCGTCGCGCACATGTACACACTACTGTTATCTTATTCGTATAATTACAAAACATAAGGCAATAATATAATTCAGATGAAGAAGAAACTCAAAGGGCAAACTTTCCCACGACAAAATCAGTTCCCGACAGTGTACGCAGAAATGAAGGAAAAGAAAATGTCCACCCAAAAAACATTGGCTACAAAACTACAGCCAAAGTTCTGACTACCGTACTTCCCCGTTTATAATGCGCACTTTTGTCTATAATTTTAAACCGCGAAAATCCGGAAACGCATTATACACGGAAACTCTTATTCACATGTAACGTAGGAAGTTTTTTTAACATCAGTCGTTGAAAACCTGCGTGCGAATGCACAGGGCACACCATACACGGGGAAATACGGCAGTAAAAATTTTTCACTACACAGGAGTCTTTTCTTGAATTCCGATGTGAAGCGAAAATGGCTACCGACAGCCCAAAAATTTAGCTGCGATTTTCCAGCAAAATAATCTTGCTACCTGGCACAACACAATGTCTCCTGCAAGTACGATGACATTTTTACACCTTCGTTTTTAAGTCAAACATAATCAAAAATTTAGACTATAAAAACAAAATACTTAAACAGAGAGCAAGATCCACCAACAGAATAAGGCCAAAGACTTGGAGCAAAAGAGAAATCCTCACAGGCCACCGATAACCACAAAATACAGATCATGCTAGTTCTTGTGTCTCTTCACTTTTCACTGAGGCGAATTTCGGCAATCTATCACAAATCACTTTCACACTCACGACTAATCGATCCACGGTAAAAAGACATTTGAATAGACTATCCTTACAACATAAACCTCATTCGCGCTTAAAGTTATTTTCATCTAAAAATATGTGACCATATAAAAAGATTCTCTCATTTCCGAAACGGGACACAAGGTGAGCAGTAACTATCGAACATGGGAGTCCCCGTCGCTTCCACTTCTACGGTATTTTGCTGGGGAACTTCGCAAAGAAGGCATGTTTCGTCTCTTAAAAATAAAACCCGAGAGGACGCCGAGGATACGGAGTGGGGAGAGAACAGACATCTTGAGAGTAAACAGGGAGTCGGTCGGCTCAGTATACGAAGTATTTTCACAGCGTCAGCTCATCAAACTCTTTCTGCAGTTCAGCCTCCTTTTGAATCTTCTCAAGTTGATTTTTCTCCAGCTGACGACCTGCAGCCAGCTGCTCCTTCAATTTCGTAATCTGAACCAATTTCTGGAACACACCGCGGGCATAGAATGTACTTAACGTGCACACCGTAAATTTAAACGGGGGAATTTTCCGACTATTCTAAACGTTCGCCAATCTGAGCGGAGCGAGGCACAAGGTAGGTAACCTAAGTTATTTAAACCCTGGTTAACCTTGCCTTATGGTGGTCAAAGATGATGCCACTTCTCGGCGACAGTTACCGCAGCCAAGAAGTACAGAGCATGTAGAAACAGGAAAAATATGCGTGATGTAATTTTTTACAGCATTGTTACTCAAAAACGATCAGAGATAACCTAGCACATCGACCTATTTTTGGAAGCGCGAGCAGAAGGCGGTTCCAAAAATACGTCAATGTGCTAGGTTATCTCTAACCGTTTTCGAGTTACAAATGTATGATAATCACGTCACGCATAATGTTTCTGTTCCTGAGAATCAGGCTTGGCGACAGCCGAGCGAACCGGTGGCCGAGCACAAGGCAACATAGCAATAACCTAACCTTGGTTTACCTAAACGCCTCAGTTTTATGTTGTTACTCCCCATAATTTGCTTCACACTTACCCCTTTGATTTTCTTGGCTTTTTTGTTCTTCTCCGGATCAGAGCTGTACTCCACTTCCGCCGCGGGCGCCGCAGGGACTCCATTCGTGGAGGGCCTCGCCGCTTCCTTTTTCGGGGCGTCGCCGGATTCCTGCTGCTGCAAAGCCTTTTTCGCTTTCTTGGCTTCGCGCTTTTTCTTCATTTTCATCGCAGCGGAGCTTTGACTACCTGTCACCGGAAAAGTCTAACGTCACATCTGCCTGGGGCCAACCAACTGCACGAAACACTTCCTTTTAAAAGCAAACGCTACTTTTTCGGGACATTCCAGGGTAAAAAAGCCATTTTCAATAGATTACATGTTTGCTTCCTAGACATTCTGAGGGTTGACATGATAAAGTGGCACCGAAAAGTTAAACTGTTTAACCAGCGATATACAAAGACATTGTTCTCGATCTATGACTACCGTACATTCCGTGAATTAGACGCGTGGTATTTCGCAATTTGGGCTTGAAAAATCTAGGGAGGGTGGTATACAAGGTGTGTCCGGAAAGTAATGCGCCAATTTTTCTGACGCGTCTCTCGGTCGTACAGCGTTTTCGCGTAGCGGGTTTTGGAGAGGGGAGGCGCGGCAACACAGCGCAGCACGTGTCAGTCATCTCCGATCTCCTGAAGCGTCACGACAAGCGTCAAAGTGAGCCCCTACTGTGGTCGCTTGTCGTTGTTACGATAAACCGAACAATGCATTAGCATTTAGTCAAATACGTCATCAAATTAAACACGATTCCCGCCGGGACTTATCTGCTGCTTCAAGAAGCTTATGGGGATGACTGCATGTCTAAGTCGCGGTCGGAAAGGTGGCACAGGGTTATCCTGCAAGGCCATTACTCACCCCGAAAGACTCATTGCTTTCCGGACACACCTCGTACGTGGTGAAAAATCTAAGAGGTTGTTTCCTTAAATAAAAACTTCTCTCCACTTTGTGGGCACAAAATCGGATCAAGAAAAACATTCCTTTTCACGTAATAACTTAATCGACGGGTACTTACTTTCATTCATTTCCTCAGGGTGGACTTTGAACGTGGACTCCAGGCCTCTCGCGGCAGGAGGCCGATACGCTTGTTTGGAAGCTGCAAACAGACAAAGCGTCCCCGATAAGTGAGGTTAGGAGACGAAGCGCAGCTCTGCAGCTAAAGAGAAGAGAAAAGAGGCCCACTCACCTACTGACTGGCTCGGCTGGATGCCCTCAACTTGTTTCGTGCTAATTACTGGTTCCTTGAAAACGCCAGTCGGATAATTTTGCCATAAAACTTGCCAAAGTTCTTCCTGCTTGTTCCACGGCCGTTCATACATCAGAGATCCGGAATAATGCCAAATTTTAAACCTGCAACACATAATTAATCATTCAGGTGATTTAAGTGATTACCTTTAGTTAACTCGATGTTTTAATATCTTTCACTACGCAGAATGACAAGAATGTTCTAGAAAGCTAAGATCACAAGTGGTGATATGCTTCTCAAGACTAATGTCATTAAAAAACAATAAAAACGCTATGCAGAAGGAAAAAAGCTCATTTTTGGGGCCTCGTGCAAATTTTCAGCCTCCACAGATGTCAAGAAAAAGATCTGCTGCCAATTGTTGTCTACGCGTCAACTCCGCTGAGCGAACGAGTATAAGATTTTTTATATCTGAAGGCTTGTAATTCCTTCAAAAATGGTCGGAACCAGGTCCGCCAAAGGCCAAAATGTTGTGTAAGCATTCCCCAAAAACGTTCACACCAAACCAAAATGGTCGAACCATATTCCTAAGAGGAATGATTTCAAGGACTATAACACCCAAAAAACGTCTTTTTTCATGATATCTTGTCATTATAAGGCCTAGTTTCGGTGAAAAAACGAACACGCTCATCAGTACTTAACGAATTTGATCCAGATAAATAACACACTGTTTGGTTGAAAAACACGCCGTAGAATGTATGTTAATTTCCAGCGACCTCGCTGCATTTTATTCTCTTAATTCCAGAGAATTCGAGGGACAAAGAAATATTCCAATTTGTGAAAACCCGTTGATGAGAAATAAGTTCCATCTGATAACGCTCGTTAATCGTCAACCATTAGCAAAACCAAAAATTAACACCTACCCATTTCCTTCTCGTAATCTTGGCGCAGTCGTGGCAGTCATAAAATGTTCACCATCGGGAGACCACTGCAGCAACGTAGTGTCCGGGGCTTCCGTTTGAGAGATAATTTTTTTGGTCGTCATGTTCCAAAGTTGTACTGGTCCCTTAGAAATGTTTCCAAATCCAGCGATGAGAAGAAGTACAAAACATTAAGGAAAAAACAGTTCACGAGCGATTAACGTAGTTTTTCAGACGCAAGGAAAAGATACGGTTAACGTTTATTGCTGAAATGTGGACGCACTATTTTCGAAGGAACATAAGTCGGAGTTACTTTCGGATCGGTAAGCGAGGATTTATAAAATGCAAAGAAGAAAACCGCACACCCCCACAACATTTTTTCCCACTTCGTTTTAATAACTTTGGCGATCCGTTGGGCAGTACCTACACAGGGAAAGTACACCTTTCCAATGTAAGAACAGATTAGAAAAGAATAAACGGTAAATAACTGAACGCTAAAACAGAGTTGTAGCCCGACTAGTTCGGCCACCTCGCTCTCTGAAATGGCTCGCTTCTCTGGTTAGAAAAAATACCTCGCGCTAAGTAGGCAAAATATATATATATAATAAATTTTCGAAAAACGGACCATGATTGGTGTTACGCAAACAGAGTGCCGAAAATTGACCAAGAGAGTAACAAAATGAAAAGCAAATGAAAAACGAACTAATCTTGCAGTTCCTGAACACGCTAAGATATTTAAAGGACAAAACTATAGCAAAAGAAAAATCGTTAACTCTCTTATTGGAGAATCATCTACCCAATGAAAGCTCGAACTGACAGATTGGAGAAACCATTCTCGCAAAACAAGTGGTCGCGTAAAATGATAATAAATTTCACCGTTGCATGCATGGGCACTAGATTACAGCAAGATGCGTGTCAAGATTAGCGAATCGGTGACAAAGTTACGAGGATGCTGTGTAAATTGTGCTTGGAAAGGATATTATTCCCCATAGGATTATAGAAGAGCGCATTGAACGATCCGGAGGTGATTTCAAAGATGGCCTCGCATTTGAGATTGAAGACGGTTACTTTTGACGGCATATATCCATAGGCAACTGTGAACTCCGTGCTTTTCGGACTCCATGCTATGCTGTAGATCGGACCGTCTTTACCTGGAAACAAACGCGCGTATAAACACAAGGCAGTGACTTTCTCCTAACAAAAATTTTCAACCTCGCGTAGCTTCATCGATCCACTGAAATCGCATTTATGTAACCCGTAGTTAGAGTATAATATGAACCTGACGATGTGTTGGGTAGTTTTCAGGGGTTGGTAATGGTAACGTAAAGAGAAGGTCGCGAAAAGGCTTGACTTAGATGTGTCACCTCTGCCTACCGTGGTTAATTTTAAACTTTAAAAAAAAAAGAACTCTACCTAGGTTTGAGATAGCTGATCATTGTACTCGCGCGCCGGTATTCGCAGTCATAGCTAACTTCTCAAGACGCTACTGATGATTACAGACCAATCGCTACCTGTGAATTATGATTTTTTCAGCAAGGCGAATGCTTTTTCTGAGAAATGCGGTGAAAAAAGCGAAGGTGACTTACCCAGCAAAACCATTGCGGTTTCTTGAGCGGAAAAAAAGTGCAGCGATTGTTTCCCATAATACGAGTTGTTGCTTTTGTCAACGTCGGTTGTCGTCATGAGGAGGGCGGCATTGCCTTTCGAGTTCCAATGCATATCAACATCATCGGCCTGAAAAATCAAAGCGAACGATTGAATGTATCCATCACGTTGGGGGCACCGCGGAGGAAAATGGGGCTCTTTCTAAAACAGGCCTCAACACCCTTGTGCAGTGTATTAGCTTCAAAATCATGTCGCCCTCACGCATGGAAAGCCCATGGAAGGAGCGATACTTTACAAATCACTTTGTAATTATTTTATGTATTTCCAGCATAGACAAAGGCTTAAAAAAATGGGGATTGAGAATTTATTTCAAGGATAAATAATGAAAAACTCGGGGCCACAACTGGCCAAACGTTATGGCCGCCAAAACAAGTTGACGATTTTCCGTGATTCTTCTACGATAATTAAAATTTTCCAAACAAATAGCAAACGATTTTTCAAGACCTGAAGCTGTTTTTCCATGGGAGGATTTCTATGAATTAAATAAGTGCTGGCCATCTGCTACGTTTTTTCCACAACTCCCAGGACTCTTCACAAATTTTCAATAATTGTCCAAAACTTTGCAAGATCCCACATGATTCCATGATTTTTCAAGGATTCTGAGCGGCTCCTCTGCACTTCAAATCGGCCATAAGTTATCTAGGTTTCTAAATTTTCAGATTAATAAAATTAGGGGAGGAAAGAGCAAGATTGATGCCTTGAAATTAGGATCTCGACTCAAAAAGCAAATTTACGCTATAAAGTAACACTAGGGATATTAGAGCAGATATGGATAGGGAAATATCCTTCAGGATCAATTCTGATTCCTTACCTGGAAAAAGCTTTTGCTGGCAAGAGCTTGTTGGGGTTCAAATTTGGGATACTGGTATAATCGCCCTGCTCCAGGTTGACCGTTTGAACCTAGAAACAAGTAAAATATTTGAAACAAAATGATCAAATACCTCTCAGCACTTCACAAAGTCTGTCACGGTTTTGGTTTAGGATTTTTTAAATCACGGTTCTGAAACTTTGCGCTGGCTCAGCTCAAATCTGACTTAAAACGGTTTTAAATAAAAAATCAACGAATTTCATTCGGAAATGAAACTGAAAACGATCGATATTATGTAGACTTCCTGAGGCAAAACATCAAAGTCTTGTAGCTCTTGTTGGGACAATGGCTTCAAAATGAAATATACACATTTTTGGTAATAAGTGGTAATTTCAGACTTTAAAACTTAGGCAGATTTTCCTTTGAAGATAAACACTGTCCCCACGTCTTTTAAACATTGCATTCAGTTTGTTCCCCAAGAAAGTATGAGTGAATTTTGTTACCTGGAATATAGCAAAGAGCAAGATAAGGCGAAACGCTGGGCGATAGGTAGAAATTAGCCAATTTTTTGTCCTTAATTCGATGTTTCACTTTGCTAAAATCGGCGTCCTCAAAAAATTGAACTTCACTGTTGACGAGTCTTGCGCACAACTTCTCGTCGCTGGACCATCTTGGCTCCCAAGAAGTTTGCTTTTTGCTAAAGAAGTCCTTCACTAATTCCCCTGTTTCAGCTTTGAAAATGTACAGATTTGATTGCTGTGGAGTGGTAGCTGAAACAAATCAAATTGGAAATTCTTCTTTTAATATGTATCATAGAAAACTAATGCAATGGATGATATCTCCTTAACCTGAGACTGTTCAAATAAACCAAAAATGAGGGAAAGAGAATATTTAAGTATAAATAACCACAATAAAAAAGACCAAATCACAATAGAGAGGAATCTCTCATCAGCCCTCTTATTGCACAATCATATTACCTCAGCCCCAAATGTTTAAGAGTATTCTATTAAATCTAGGTGAATCAACTAACATATATGTAATAAAGTGATTATTTTCTGGCAAAAAGATTTTAAAACAAAGGCATGCATAAAAATGTGAAAAAAATCAAAACTTTCAGAAGATAAACAACTTGGCTATACCACAAAGTTCATCAAGAAAATTGAAGTATCTAAACGCAACCCCATGAGCTATGATTTTAGAGGGTAAGGATTTAAAAAAATAGATAAACTATGGCAAATACCTTCTAAACTCAACCCCATGAGCTATGATTTTAGAAGGTACGGATTAAAGAAATAGATAACCTATACCAAATACCTTAAGATACATTTTATATGTTAATGCCTCTGGTTGATTCATGCCACTGACCATGCATTTGATGATTAGAGGTGTGACTCACTTGTATATGGTTCCCATGTCATTAAATATGTTCCCTTAGGGGAAAACTGCAGGTAACACGCTTTTGGCCTGTCAATTTCAACAGAAACTTTCCATGTTGAGGTTGAGGCAATCTTCACACTGAAACAAGAATATAGATTTGAATGTCTGTCATGGTTTCAATAAAGAAATAATCAACAAAATGATTTGGGGACTTACCTTTTACCATTCACCCAGGCAAATTGTTTTCCATCTGGGCTAAATTGCATGCATTTGCAAGCTCTGCTATCATCTCGTTGAAAGGCTGTGACAAGATCATAACTGGGGGGACCGTGACTAACAGAAATTCCTGTGGAACCTCGAACTGTAAGAGAAAAGAGAAGCCATTTCTATCAATAAGAGTTCTTGCATCAGTTCCAGCTGACACTTCCTCATGGTCAAAGCTAATTCAAAATATTTCTAAATTATCTTTGTGAAGATAATAAGTGTAACAAACTGTAAACAAGATACCAAGAATAAAAGGGAAATGAAATTTGATCCTAAGGTTAGAAATGATTGAGACAAATAAAAACAGTGCCATGAAAAGCAATGGAATGGCAGGTATAACAAAAAAAGCAGAAACCATCATTGTACAACACATCATTAAAGATAACATGTGTGTTGGCAGATGTTTTCAAATATACCTCAACAAAGATATGGCACACCCCGAGAGACCCACAGCGAGAAGTAAATATTTCTCATTACGATGATACGGGGAAAATTAGCAAAAATGTTCGTTCAGAATTATAAAATCAAAATTATAAGGATGACACGTGATAACAGGAATTCAACTGTAGACACCGGCCGAGAAATACTGTCAATAATATCACCAGAAGGTTAGGGAGGTTAAGTTGAAAGAGGCGAAAATAAGTAATGATCAATATCAATTTTTGCGCGTATTAATTCTAAATACAGGCACTGAAAACCAAATAAACAAATTAATTTCACAGCTTACCAGCGACCACAGGGACGGGAGACGCCATTTTTTAATATATGAACATTGAACCAACCAAACCCTCCTTGATGTTTTTAACCAGATTCCAACGGGTGATTCCAACTAACAACGGTGTCGAATGGCGCGTCATTCAAACGCCCCTGTCCAAAGCCGTCTTTGCTCCCTTTAACTCCGGAAGAGAAAAGGTGTCTGCGGTGAGAAACAACTACCTTAAATTTTAAGTATTTTATTCTTTTATGATCGAAGACCTTCATTTTGAGGTAGCTGATCGATTGGACTTACCAGAATCAATCGGATTGACTGAGGCGCAATATTGTACTCGCTGTTTAGACAAACTAATAATCGCCAGATGAAAGGAGTTGAAATAAAACAGCAAGGAAATATCCGATTATTTTATTGAAAAATTTGTGCGCAGCACTAACGGTACCACAAGGTATTTCAAGTGCAAAAATACGTCGTACACCATAGTCAATCAATCATTTGGCATCAAAGTAGTTTATTTTATACCACAGAGACCATAAGGTTTCACGATTATCTGTACAAAAGTTTACAAATTCAAGGAAAGAGCTCCTCCCATCTCTTATATTATGCTGAACGCTAGAAACCTCAGCAGTATCATTTAAAATCAATCACAAAACAATAATAAAAATTCCATAGAAATTTGAACCATCATTTTGTATACAAGACTAGAATGTTGAAGTATGTTGAAGACAACATACCATTGAAATTTTCACTGCGTTCTGAAAAAAGAATTTTCAAAGTTACTTTTAATTTCTCACACGTTTCCAGCTATTCCTGATTGCTTTCTTAAAAGACTTCCTCAACTTTTCGCACTGATGATTCTTTGTACCATGCCGAGTTTGAGCGACAAAATGAATATTTTTAAACCACGTTTTCAACTGAACTGACACAATTAAGATATCCGATACCCCATTTTGTAATGCGCCAAATGTTAGCTTCTAAATAGCTCACAAGTGATAATTAAAACGAAACCAACGTCTCAAAATCAAGAGGAGATACAAACATTCAAGTTCATGAGTAACCAATTGAGCAAAAATTAAGAGGAAATGAACAGATTTAAGATTTTAACGACAAAAAAGGGAACACTTGAGGTGACTACCGGGTTTCTACGTGTACGTGTAAAACGCGCACTCGTGTTTTTGACGGTCAAAATAAGGGAAAAAGTCATCAGCCACATATAACGCGGACGTAAGTTTCAACACACTCGTTTAAACCTGATAGCATTCTTTATAGGATTCGTGTAAGTTACGAGAGCCTGGTACTCAAAAAAGCAGTATTTATTCAAATCAATTGATCCAAGGATTTGAAATAATTATAATTAAAAAAGTTTAAGAGAGGTTCAATTATCGGTGTTCACCTAACTTTATCTCCTTCGTCATCAATTAACATCCGTGCAATTAAGAAAATTGATATGAAGTAATAGTACCGTATAATCACGGCTTTTAAAGCATTTCAGAGGTAAAAAAATTTTTTCCCACACACCCGCGCATAAAGCTTATCCATGTTTAGAATATCTAAAAAAGAAATAAAAGAGGGGGGTGCGCATCATTTGCGAAAAAGCACGGTATCAAGGCATTGATAAAACACCAAAATAAAAAAAGAAATAAAGCATATAAACAGGTCTGTATTTGTACAGTGTAGCGTAAAATATATGAATTTCATGACTAACAGTTTTTAAATATTTCTATAAAAAATACGATACCCTGACTAAAATTCAAAATATAACTTAAATGCAGTTGTATTTGAAAACAACAAACTAGAAAACATACTTTCTGCGCAAGCAAACCTAAAACACAATGGCTCCTTGAAACGTCTAACATATTCATTGAGATGTTCTGACAACATCCAAGGAAATATTTTTCTAATCTATGTACAAACGAATATCAAAATTACAAGTGATAAAAGTAAGGGTAACTGTATATTTCTTCTCTTAAAATGGCCCTCTAAAAATGGCTATCAGTATAAACAAGCAGGATCAATAGCGGAACTAAAAGTAACAAACCAAATAAATTTGTGCGAATAATAAACTGATGCATCTTTCTAAATGTGTCGTTCCCCATAACGCACGGCTTATCATACGC
>Ga0058701_10001991_pt1 | contig 15116 bp, 6 predicted proteins | sample AgamicOrMae_FD_97039 | JGI IMG/M metagenome (GOLD analysis project Ga0058701, IMG submission 97039) | Agave microbial communities from Guanajuato, Mexico - Or.Ma.e | ecosystem: Host-associated > Plants > Phyllosphere > Phylloplane/Leaf | place: Guanajuato, Mexico | collected 2012-06-04
TGAGAATAAAAAGCGCGGTTTTTAAACATGTCTCCACTTACATTAGAAGAATTGATTTTGAATGGATCATCGAACGAGAATGCTTCTGTCTCAGAGTCTCAACTATTTTAGCGCCAGTTTCTGAACTTTGGACTTGTTTGACACGTCCTGGTGTTCCTTTTCTCACTGAAAAATAGCCGCATTCCTATGATGTAAGACATTCATTGTTTAAATTAATAATCGGCTTGAGTTTGCATCTAACCTCTTTTCGTAAATGTCGCTCCCCATTGATCTTGGTCATGTCTGCAGGTGAGCAAACATGTTCCTCCGAAACACTTAGTACAGCGTCTAATCACAGCGTGCCATGCAACGCTCGGCAACTGCCCCGCTGCCTTCGACGGTCTTCTCTTTTTAGCACACGTAATTTACTTTTTCGGCTAATGCAAACCCCTATGCATGCGAAAGGGCAATATGTAGGAATTCCTTTTCTTCTCTTCTTTTTCCTTCATTCTTCAGCTCGCGGCGCGGCCTCTGTCGGTACGTTTCCTTTGCGTTACAAAGAGAGGAAACCTTGTTTAATACCGAAATTTTAAAATTACTCCTCTCTAAGAATTAGCCGGCCACTTGTCAAACGCTCTCCACCAACGTTTCAATTCTATCTCCCAGACAACAAAGGAAGTTACTCCGGCTGCTACCACGGTCTTCCATTCTACGACCAATAGTACCGATTATTAAAATCATGGGACTTAAAAGAATAACAATCTATTTAATTGCCGACGGTGTCCTAAAAATTAAAAAAAAATCGAATAATGACTGAGAGTAGTATTTTACTTTGGTAACGAAAAAGTCGTTCCTCAAGGCACTCAAGATATTCTCCGATACTATAGTTGTCCGAAACAGGACATTGTCTGATTTGGGATGGATGAGGTTAGGATTGGTTGGATTCATGCTTTATCACACAACTTCCGTATTAAACGATTGCCGAGTCGGACAACCACCCGCATCTTATTCCAAACTCCCAAAAGCATCGCCTAGACGTAGGTTGGAAATGCTATTACGGTCAATTTAAAATCGCGGGGGTCCGAAAGTGTGCGTCACAAAGTTGGAGTACAAGGGTTCAGGCTGGCGAGGCGACACGCAAAGGCCGCAAATGCCGACAAAAGAGGGCGGGTCTTGTCCTGCCCGGCGTGCGGCTTCCCAATCACTTTGTTGGCATGTTCTAAGGACTGCTGTTGATCTCGGAAAATTTCTAACACCAAATTGTTCTCCATGTGGTCGGTGGCTATTCACAATTTTTTTTTTATTTAGGTTCCATTGTATGGGCTTTTAGTTCACTTCACGGGCTTCCCTTTTGCAATAAAAGCCTTTTCGGGCCCAAATTAAGTTATTGCTCGGCCTTTTTTGCAGCAAAAAGTAAGAATCAAACAATCACACGTCCGTCTAAGGCGACGTAACCATTCGACATTACTCGTTGCCTTCACGCTGGAGGGAATTAAAAAAGAACATATACACATTTTTTTAACGAAATGTGACATGATTTTGGCAATTAAGTATTTCTTTCTAAAAGGTGTTTGACAATTTTAGATGTACTTGACTCAGCTCCTTTGGATGCACGCCCCTAAGATCATGAAAAATTGTAATATGAATTTAAATCATGGTCTGTTCTCGAAGTATTCACTCTGGGTGGGACAAAATTACCAATGTATAAAAGTGACTATAACTTCGTACACATCAAAAAAGTGATCAGTCCCATACACAATTGAACAAATCCTCAGCACTCTAATGCAGCTCATGATTTTGATACAATAACTTCCAAAACACTCCGATCGTACAATGTGCTGCGGCTACGAAAAACTTCCTTGAATATTTCACATAAGATTTTTATTGTTTGGCTTCAAGGGCATCTTTTGATACAATCATTTTTTTTTGCCTGAAAAATGAGACTGTCGATTTTCACTTATTTCTAAAATAGGATTGGAATGAATTACAGTTTTCGGAGCGAGCAGAGTACTTGTCTACTTTTAAAAGGGCTAATTGTGAACATGCTTTCATTTTTAATTGGACTAACAAAGTTTGTGTGACACATTCACTGCACCTTTAAAAAATGCATCCGAAAAGGCGGCGAAGTCATTATAAAGTTTTGTCGTGACAGTCCTGACTAAAACAATCCTCATGTTACAAATATCCAACTTCTTTTTTTTATCTTCATCATTATAAATTACCCTCAGCCGTCCGTCATACTGGATAATCCGTCAACATTTTTGAGAAATCGTGACTCGGAACACATTAATTTACTCTTAATTATGGCGAAACCAGTTTGGCGGACGAGACGTGAGCACTGCAATAACAAGTGCCTTCGAATTTCCGATTGGAAAGTTCATGTCCGGCTCTGATGAACTCTCAATTCAAAATCATTTAACACTGCAAAGTATCCGTTCTTAAGAATGCCCTGAATGTAAGTTCATAAAATCAGGCTACTGTATTGAATCAATGGTAAAATATGAGGTACCATCGAACTTACTGTGTTTTCATACACCATTTTCCTGTACCAGAGCTTCCCGACATTTCGTCGAAATGTTATATGTACTCGCGCCAACATGTATTCCAAGACCTCAAGTATCATGGGGAAACTATCGACAAGTATAGTCTCATTTTTCGTTGAAATTAACTTTATTTCTTGGGGATTGTGTACTAATTACTGAATGGTCTTTTCAACCTGCTGATCAACAATAGATGTCGTCGTGGCAGGCCTGTGGTTGGGCTGTGTCTTGCACACGATCGATTAAGGTATTTGCATCAGTTGGCAACAGACACAGCAAGTCACGACTCCAACGCAGTTCTTCTTTTATCCCATTCGGATTGAGGTAGTTGCTACTTCTGACAAGAGCATTTGCATCAGAGAAACTAGGAATGACATTGGCTGACGTCTACAGCCCACTTCCGTAGGTTTAGCCTTGCTTCAAAAGAGCTGTAAAGAACACCAGCCTTTGTTAGAATCCTACTCATAAACTGTGCAAAATTTATAGACCATTTCAGCCCGTATGTCGGTCCATGCCTCCTAACGTCAGACGGTGTATTGTAGGGTCAATGCTGGCTCAGAACCATTCTCCACCATGCATGTTACCAAAACACATCCATGGGTATGGAAAGGACTAAAAGATATTACTAGGGTTGAGCACAGTCGTAGTAATGTTACTCGGGTTTTTGAAGTAGTCCACTAGCTGAAAATCACGATTACAAGTGGAGCAGAGTCAAAGACGGTCTATTAGCTCAAGGACAATAAGGTCTGTGATGAAGCTAAATTTAGAAATTACAGCAAACATGCCCGGGTAACTATTATTATAGCTATCTCTCACCATCTACAGAATGCAAATCATTCAGACTAACTTGACCCAGAACAGAGCGGATTAGGATAGTGGAGTAAGTTGTGACTAAGGCTGAAGGTTACGCTGCTATTAGTGGAAAAGCTTAAGCTGGAAATGAAAAGCTTAGCTGTCAGGAAGAGATTGTGATTAATAAAAGCTAAACCGTCTTCTACTACGTCTGTTTATTTACTTGGAATGAAAACCAAAATAATGCTTGTCATGCTACGACAATCGGGTCTTCTTCAGAGGTAAAAGCATAAACAAACACTCCGCCAGCCCCTTCATTCAAGATGCCCTTCTCCCTTGTTTCGTAACCATTGTTGCAGTATCTGTATTCCGAAAAGTATTACACAAAGCTTCCTACATTCCAGACATACTACAAAAACAAGTGGAGCCGTTCGACGGATCTTCTTTTTCTTCAGTCAACTTCTCTCTTCGGTGATGCAGTCATTCATCTTGCCCGAATGCAGGTTTGCAACCGATACGGTATAGTATGTAAAGCGCGTAACACCCGTTGATGCTTGGCCGTACTCGAGCAGCCAACATGTTACACGCCGTACATAACATGATGTGTTCGTGCATAATCGTCCGAGGAGATTGTGGTCCCATAACCTGATACAGCTCGTCCAAAGCATGCCGTTTTTCGTGGACATGACTTTAAACTTGTTCTTGACCTGACTATGGAACTACGGCCGATCAAACGATTCGTACCTCCAGGTACCAGGTAATCCACCGACAGAATTCGTATCAATCGTCTGTTAAGTTGTATTTCCGTATAAAATGCCCTAAAAAAACATCTCAGTATTCTTTTTAAAGAAATGCAGTTTGGTTCTTGCGGAATAAGGCTAAGAACGGGAACAGCGCTATAAAAAAATTAATTTAAAAAAATAAAAAATCAGGTTCAGAAACCAAAGGAGAAGCATCTGATGATAATGGACTGAAATAAACATTCTCACTTAAGAATTTCATTGAATCGGTGAAAATGACATACCTCCCAAGTTTGACGGGTTTAGAGTTAAGTCACTTAAGCGATGATAATTAATTTTGCCCAGATAATGTTTGGCGGGGTAGACCACAAGACGGGTAGCTCAAACTTGAGGTGCAACAGCTACTCGTAATAACGACGCTAAAGTTACCACACATAAATCACTATCCCGCAATAACAAAGTTACATATTTTTCCAAGTTTTTCAACTTGGAACCATATCGGAAAAACTGTGGCGAAAGAGCTGAGATAAATACTCTGTCGCAGCGACATATGACAATAACTGGTGGGGTATTGTCTTAGAAAGAATGCAATCGTTCGAACATCTCTTTCTAAACTCTAACCGCAGGAAGGTCCGACGCGGGCGACGAAAGAGTTGTGGCCACTTTAAGGGGACCTACAAGGACACGCTGACCGTTTTTGTCGATTGTCGTGGTGGTCGGAGTGTGCACCAGAGCTGTCCGGTCCGCTTGATACATGGGCCCCCGATGCTCCGTTGCAACGGACACAGGTTGCGTTCAACAGCAGGGTTAACATTCTTTTCCCGTGGCTACCTCGTTATTCTTGTGCCGTTTTTCTACGGCTGCCTTCCTTATCCATTGTTGGCAGCAGATCTATGGAAAGCTTTCAGCCTTCTCGTGCGAGTTGTAGTTTAAATAACTTTTTTTAATCTCGTCACTCCGGCCCCAATTTCTCATCAAAACACACGCAAATTTGTCATCGGTGCGTTGCGTGGAACCCGAGAAGCTTGTTAAGGTGTCCGCAGGGACAAACTACCGAAGGAAATTGTTTAGTAGATTGCGGATTCTTTATCAATCCCCTGTTAAGTGCTATATTACACGAATGCGATCTACGTTTCCAGATAAGTTTTCAATAAGATCTCTGTTGCGTTCAGCGGAAATAATTTTCAACTTGGTGTGTTCCTAGGCAAAATTATATATTTTGGGGTCTGCCCTTGTTTTCTTCACCAGGAACTTAATAATCTAAGGCTGGCAACTAAACCCAATGTAATAGAAAGTTTGATAAAGTAAACTAGAGACGTATTCCAATCTGTAACAAGTATTGAAAAATTTTATCTTAAAAGTTTTTTTTTAACAAAAAAAAACAACTCTATTTTCTGCCCTGGTTTAAGATTAGATCGGACTCATCATGAGAGGCAAAGGATGCCGCTTAAGTGGTTTATTATTTAACCTAATTATTTAACAGAAGTCTTTGTCAGAGTATTCGGTTTCGTCCGGGTATTTCAGGTTGCGTTAGATTGATTTAAGTTATGTAAGGCGAGTTAGACGGAGTAAAATTTGGATAGATATGACGAGATCAAGTTGAGTTGGAAGAAGTTCGAATGAGACTCGCAGTTGGTCTTACACAACGACTCTCCAGTTGGAGAATACTGTCCATATCACCGACGTTCCAATAATCGAACCAATCCATGTTGCCACCTTGACAGTTACGAGCGTATCTTTTTGCTGGAGCAGCCAGTAGCTTAGTGTGCGCCAAACCGTAACTCTAGTTGAAGTTGAGCATCCTTAAAATCGAAAATGTCAACTGAAGTTGTTCAAGTGTCCTCGCAGTTCAATAAACAAGATGCGGCCAGAGACGGGTAATCACTGCGGTTTTCCGTTCCGTCCTACTAACTGTTGCATTTGAACTTTGCCTTACGTCCGATCGGTTCTACAAACGAAATTAGCTCCTAGCATATGACTTCATCCTTGCTATTTTAACTCAAACTCGTAAGTTTCGAATATTCTTCAAGGAATTAAATAAATCAATTTTTCACGCGTTGAATTTGTTGGAAGAATCTAAAGCTGTTGTAGATATCATCTCTTCCATGTCTGTATGCAATTTGGCATGGACAAGAAAATCTTGGCATTTTACCAACAATCCCCAATGTAGGTAAGGATTTCAGGAAAGAGTTAACGGTCTGGGAAGTGTGTTCTATCCCACTGTAGGATTGTAAAAAGAATAAACACCATTATAATTGAAAGCGGCTAATATAAACAAGAGCATTCCGGAACGATTCCTTTTTTAATTAGACTTCAATCTCATTCTAGGGGAATAATTGAATGCAGTAAAGATTTCTAAAAACAAACTTCTGTTATCTCGAATCAGATTTAAACCAGTGAAACTTTCTTCCTTCAATTATTTTTTTCTCTTTTGTACAAGCTATAAATGACAAGTCTGAAATCTGAACAGATTCAGTGAGCTTTTAATGAGGAGTGAGCGGTGACCAATCTCGTGAGAAATTGAACCCGTGTAAATTCACATTACGGAATCCGGTCTGAATTTTATGCTGATGCCAGAGGAAAAAGGAAAAATGCTTCGGCGAAGAAACCAACCGGTGAAAGATTACGCTGCCTGTCCTCTCTCGCTCTCTCTCTCTAACATTAAAATATCAAACGAATTAGTAACCTCAGAGTGTGTTCAACTTTGGGCGGCACTGCGAATTACGTAACGTCTATTTCCCTCCACATGATTTTCGCAGATTCGTCACTGACGATTCATAACTGCTCAGGTCTCATGCCACGCTGAGTCAGCTGTATTTTTCTAATCCAACGACTGCCATAATATACTGTAGGAAATATGCCCATTCTGCACGCAAAAAATGAATTTTTCAAAATTAAAATTTTTAGACGACAGTTTGTATATGGTTACGGTTACAGTTACTAAACAAATTGTAATGGTGACAAAGAAACAGTAGAGGTGACAAAAAATATTGTTATTTCAACAGATACGGTTGTGGTCTGTATAGGAAACAAAGTGCGATTGTCATTATCACTAGTTACTGTGACAAAGTCACTTTTTTGCGTTTTGCGACGAACTTCAAAGGTAAAAATTACTGGATGCTTTGTTTCAGAATTGTCCGGAATAGTACATTAGGACGAGGTGATAAGCGAATGGGCTTTCCCCAGTATACGCTTAGGTTAGGTCAACTAAGGCTTGAATGAGTGCGTTTAGCCTCCCTCTCTTTTCGCGGACCATCCAACTCTAGAATGTTTCCTAAATTCCTAATTTTGTAAATTTTAAACACGATCAAATTGAGAAGTGATTGAAATAACCTTCATGTTGGTATGATTTGGATCGCTTCCGAGCTGGGCAATCCGAAAATTGGATTAGTCACGCGTTATCTTCACCGGTGAAAAAGTCGACCGCGTCTCCAGATGACAGAGTCGCGAAATCTTGCAACTCCTCCACCCTCCACTTCCCGTCCCGAAACAAACGCAGCGCGTCCGAAAAAAAATGGGGCGCGTTATTGGGAGCTTCCAGTTCATTGGGCGATTGGGCCGGTGTGCTCCTCTCGCCAGAACGCTCACGGCATCCTCCATGGAAACCCCCAGCCCAACAGCCCACTGGACTGGCTGCAAGGCGGAAAAAAAGTCCAGCTCTACTGCGCCCTGACCCACGTGGCGTCTACCAAAAGGGACGATTCCACCGCACCGACAGTCGATCCTCCAGAAGGATCTTTTTCCCCTCACGATCGGGTTATGACTGCGCGGCTAAATCGGAAGGAACACAGATAACAAACGCTGATAAGGCGCGATTGAGAGTTTGGAGGGTGGCAAGTGGAAAGGGTTCCTTAATGAGGGTATGGCGTGTAAATACTGTCATTACAGCTTGAGGTAGCTCATTAGAATGTAGCCTAATGAGAGCGTATCGCTACCTCTACTATTTCCGGACGGATTAGTAAATTGCACTTGCACTAATCCCCGGGTTTCAGGAGATCTAGCCAAGGGTAGGGCTACCAAACAAGATCGCCCTTTTTCCCCCCGCAGAGATTTTCCAGCTACGATTGGAAAGGAACACCATCAAAGTAATAACTAATCCCTAGGTAGTCCCATATCTGTTTAGGGTATAAATGTAAAAACAGGGGAAGAGCAAGATTTTTTTTAATGATATTTTTCCAACAAGTAACAAGGTCAATTGAGAGCTCTCGATGAGACCTTTTCATTGATGTAGTTGCTGATAGGTTTATCTTTGAGCATAACCAATACGCTCTTACCCAGTTTTAATGTCGAACCTAAAACAGGTATGGATCTACCTAAAATAAGGGGCTAGTTTTTCCTGGGATACATCGAATTTACTTCCATTGCATTGATTTTGGAGCATACTTACGGAACTCTCTATGAAAAACATTCTTTCGGTCCCAATTGACACCAGCACCAATATTTAAAATAAAGTAGCGGCCCATGGAGAACTTGTCCTTTTTACTTTGAAAAATAAAAGTTGGTAATCCATGTCATTTTTGCTCTCCGAAACACCTGATAGATGGACATCAGTGACATAGGAACTAAGAGAGTAATTCTGATGAACTGAGGAGGGAATAAAAGCAAGCTTAAGGGATTGGATAAAACCGACGGACTTGCAAGTAAATGCAAGCAACGCGCCGACAGAATTACGGGAGAAAACGTTCATGCGATTTGCGTGACTATCAAGAATAGGGATGAAGTGCGGTGTCTCTATGGCTCTAATTTTAGTGGTTTCCGGCCCGTGAGAAGGTGTGACAGGCTAAGGGGGTCGGATAGGGGAGCGGAGGATAGGGGTGGATTTGAGCCCCTTTCATAGTACGCCGGGTCACGGCGTGCCGACCGGCGCAGCGTGTAGCGCTGCGTAGAAGGGCGTAAATGATACACTTGGCTGATCACGAGCGTCAGGTGAGAAGGTTGATATGAGGACAGGAAGGGGTTGAGAGATGAAAGACAGCCGGGTGTGCTATATATAAGTATACACGGGAAGAAGCTTTTTTCGTTCTTCTTTTTACACGTACCGATGAAGAAATTTCGTAAAATGCTCTTGTGTCGTCGAGAACTTTTAGGTGGAAGCCAAAGACAAGGAGGTTGAATATCGCCTATGATGATGTAACTTCAAACGAATTTGTCGATGAACGCGCCAATGCTCTGGATGAACCTCTACCAAAACAAGGCGTCTGCAAGAGTGAAATTCAAGCTTGGTTGCACTCACGATACTGTAGTCGAATATGGTACGACCTGAACTAATACGGAAGCATTAATTTGATGTGATCCAATCAAGCAGTATGGACAGAAAGTTCACAAAACATGCTCACAAAAATAACCAGATCTTCCACTGGTTCATGACAATGGAGTCCAGAGGTTACAGTAAAAAGTGTTGTAGGAAGTCCAATCCCTGTTTTGGATGTTAAGATAGGAGAAGAGCGTAATTTAGTTATATATGAAAGATAAATTCATTAAGAACTATATACATAAAAAGGTCTCGTCGGGAGCTCTCGACCCGTAAGGTTATTGCTATGTTCATCTTTTTTAAAAAAAGTCTTCGTTCTTCTTGTCTTACCTTCATACCTGAAACAGGAATGGGACTACCTGATACAGGTAGTCCCAAACACCAGGAAGAAATTGAAAGGTTTCAAATATACTACGGAACGAATACAGCAGATCGAGACGAAACTATAAACAATACCTCATTTCTGGACAAAAAGTTGAATGAGAGAGGAGTTTGGCGAAAACAACGGCAACCAACACAAAAGGCCGAGAATACTTCGGAGGGTAGGAACGACGTCGAGGCAGCCGCAACCCCAAAACTTCATCACCGTTCAAATCCCGATCACGCCGCGTCTTATTTAAGATCCGTCCAAGGCGATGTCTTGTTCTGTGCGTGCGTCATGCTAGGTTCAGACCCTGTTTGGCCTACAGCCGAGTTTCCTCTATTCGTAGGTCGCGATTCCTTTTCGGGCTTTTTCATCTCCTCTGCTTTCTCCTTTGGTTCGCTCTTCATTACAACGCATTCTGTACCCTTCGCCTATTGCTTAAGCCGTTATCGATTGTGACGTGGAATACATGGGATGGCCAGCATTTAATCAGTTACCCGCAAGACATAATCCTCAATCTCAAATATGTCTTTCGTCGAAGAGATTGGAGGGCTGGACAGTCGTGTAGTGCTTAGGCAACTCAATAAGACGGCTTTTCTGCTTAGGGTTCATTTTCGTCATGTAACTTATGCTGGGGAAAACCAACAAGATTTCCAGACTTTACCATATCCCTAACAGTATTATACATCTTTCACAATTTTATTTTTTAGCCGCAATGCGTTCGTTACGAAATCCCTACAAAAGTATTGAAGATTAGCACAAGGGCTCCTAGAAAAATTCTCAATGAATTTGTAAAATCTAGATTTAATATACAAAAAGAACCTTATTTTTTGTGGGAGTAAATCTTTCAAGCATTCAGAATGCTTTTATGGCACTCTGTAGCTGCTAATCGGTTACTCACGAGCAGCCTTTGCTCAGTTAAATATACGCAATAAATGCACAAATGAGGCCTCAGAAACATTCTTTTAAATGGCTGCCTCTGCGATGCGTATTCATTTATAAAACAAAGGTATTCTTTTTCCGATTTAGATATACTGAATGGTTACGTGGGAAACGCGAAAAAGCGTCAACCTTTAGCGCCCAGTTTCCACACGAAACAATTTAATTTAGCAGCAGAATCGATGAAGCAACATTTTTCCTCCAGACCAATATTCCATTCAAAAATCGGAAACTAAATCAGCGAGAAGGTATTTCTGCGGAATCCTCCATTTATTTCGCAACCTCGCCAGAAATTTAATCGGATGAGAAAATAAAAATAAAATCGAGATTGACAATCCATCAGGGAAAGTGATCGACAAGGGCATGTATTTTTTGCTTCACCTTGAATACCACGGTGACCATGTTCTTTGATCAAATTTTCACAGGAGAGATATGCAAAGGTCGTGATAATCCGAGGTAAATATTAGATACCAGAGACGGAATGCCTCTTCAATACTTCTACCCGAGATTGTTTGCAATGTGCCCACGCGGTTGTTCTCGCCGATTTCTTTGCGTTTAATGAAATATATTTTTAACTGGCTCATATTTTTCAAACTCACGTCGGCTTGAGTAACAATAATTAAGCCATTGCTAGGACTTCCAACATCTGTTTTCATAGACAATAACAAGACTAACGGAATGCTTTGCCATGATGGAAATGTGTCTTAACATCCTAACGTCAAAAAAGTGAAAAACTCGAAGTTAACACCGAGAATTGATCCCAAGTAACTAAAACTATAAGCCAGCATCGTAACCACCAGACCACAATGCCACATCACGCAAATCAGCCTCGCGTCCTTATTGAATAATCGAAGCATGTTTTCTCTATTCTGTGGATTTTAAATTAAAAATTTGACTATCTTATCATGCACTGTTATGACAAAATTTATAGCTTGCGAAATGCAATGCATGATTACAAGCCCTTTTTTTCTCCTATTTCAAAGTTAGAAGCCTTCTTAGAGAATTGGCCGGGCAGTGACCTGTTGGTATTTTTACGGTGATGTCGTCTACAACATAAATTCTGTGGGAATGATTTTGTGAGTGGATTTCTTCGAGTGATTTTGGTCTTCAACTCGTGTTCGGCAGCTTAAAGTTGTCGCGTGAGCTTAGGAAACACTTGTATCCGGCGCCTCAAACATTGTACGATGGCTGCTGGGGATAACTTGTTTGGCAAACTGCTCACACTTTCCTTCCACTCTCTTGATTCACCGTTTTTATTTTGTGTGTGTATTGACATGTTATTTCGTAATGGGGGTGCTGCATTTGTTGAGGGGTCCGTTGTAATCGGATTATCTATTTCCGGAAACAGACGGTGCAGCGCCGTACACGAGTCAGCAAAAGAACCAAGACGGGCAATCACGAGTTAGGTTTGTTATGCCCTAGATTCATTTTGTCCAACGCCCTTTCTGCCTGAGCTCGTTCTGCTCGACGAGGTGGATAGTGGATGTTTGATAATTCTAGAATTCGAGTTTCAGATGATAAATAAGTCTTCATGTTTCTAAAATTAAGGGGAAACTGTGTAAAAATACTATTTGAATTACAGGTTTCTAAAATTGCATAAGTGACCTAACAACTGTACTAATCTGTCAGGAGGCCAGGCCCTGTAGAAACGGATTTGGATAGAAGGGTCGTGGAGCTAAACGAATTCAGGGTTAAACGTGCGATTCTCGCAAATACAACCACAACAAAGCTCGAATAAAGCGAAAAGTTCCAGAAAAAAAAGAGGTAAAAACCAAAAGGGCAATATTATCGAAAAAAAGTTCTTCCGAAAAGTGGCATGGGAATATGAAGTAGCCCGGGTTCAAAAGGAACCAAGCTGGGAAAGAGGACAACGTAGATTCATTGAAAGATAACTTCCTACCAGATAATCCTTAAAAAGAGCGACAATTTGACTCATCAAAATAAAAATCAACCAAAAAAAAGGAGCAAGAAATGTTTAAAAGAAATTTTAACAAGGAATATAGGAAGTATGTTTCAGGACTCAAAAATCATTCTAATGATTTTTGAAATAATGCAATGTCTTTCTTTATTTACCGGCTGCGTCATGCAAATCGATTTAAAGTTTGGAGAATTGCGCTCCAAGGGAAAAAAAGAAACAGAAGAACATGGAAAAATTTAAGATATGAAGTCGTCGCTATGGGCGTAGGCAAAAAAGTCCTCCAAAATGTATGATAATGTAGATGTTAAGATGACAGAGGTAGTGATGCGAATAAAGGTCTCGTCGTGACGCCTCAGTATTGCAAAAAGGCTGGTCAATGAAAGAACTTGTAAAATTACTTTGAAAAATTCTTATCACACTGCGGAAGGTCGGCGCAAGATACAAAGTTTTAACTAAATCATGAAAAAAGAGAAAGGCATTTTTTTTCTTAGTATTTTCCTGTCTTTGAAAACCCAATCGACGATGTATTATTTAAATTTTTCGGCCATTGATTTAAGGCAGAGAAAATAAATCAGAAACCTTAATGAATAAGAAATAGCAGAGCTTAAGTAAATCAAAACAACTTGAAAAAAATCAAAAAAATATTGCCTTCAGTCGATTTACACGCGGATGCGTTTCTTTTTTTTTTCTTTTCTGAAATGCTCTCTGGCAACTTGACAAGCGCAGTTGTAAGTCAACTATCTTAATCCTTACAAACGCGAGGTTAAGCCCGAGTGGAAAATGGACGTGAAAAGTATAACCGAAAACTGATTCTGAGACTGAAGTATATAAGATTTTTTTTGCTGGATCGGAAATGCGACTGACGTAATGCGAAATAAAGAATGTTGAGCGTTAGTCTCAGAGCCAGGCACTTGACAAGGGTAACGGAGCCCTTGTGTGCAGCTCAATATAGGGACCTGATAGGGCCAGAATCAGGGCTGCGAACCTTTAGAAAAAAATAAAAAAGTTGGCGTTCAACTGGAACACCAAAGGAGGTGAGGGACTATCCCTAAACTACGTTCAGGAAACGCGTGGAATCCCCTAACAGGGGGGAGGGGGAGGGAATTACACGCTTGTGATCAAAGTAAGGGAGAACGGTAGCACTTGACAAAAGAGGAGGCGGTGAAATATTCACCTGAGAGCTGAAGGAAGGGGCTCAATATCTCGCCGGAAAATCATCTCGACGAAAATTTTTCACGAGGGAGCTGATATTACATAGCGAAGTTCAAAGGTGGAGATGTCCTTTTTTTTACTTGGTAACTTTTTGTCATGAGCAATGAAGAGGGAGGCACTATGCATGGTCAAACAAGCTTCATCAAGAAGCACTAAATAGTAGAAACGAAATACCTGATTTAGGTATGAAGCTGAACAGTGGTAGTACGTATTTTGGTGAAGTTTCAAGATAGACCTACGTTCAGTCACATGAATGGAAAGCTCTCGCCGAGACCTTTCGAATTATAGGGTTGAACATAGGTCTGTCTTGAAAAATAAAGCACCTACTACCCCCGTTTTATTATAATACCCAAAACAGGTATAAGTTTAGGAAGGTCACCTCACCCTTGCTGCGCCCCATTATGGCTAAGCTTCACGACGTGAATCGGGACGCTGGAGAGAAAAATACTACGCTTAACGCTGGAGATATGCATATTCTTCGAAATGTAGAGCCTAAGAAGAAGAAAAGAAAAAGATGGTGCCAGTTGCGACCTGTGGAGCAGAAAGAACAAGCTCCACCCTACGACACCTTCCATACGCAAAGTTGGCTCTATTAAAAACAATTTACGCCCGAAAAGGGGTTGAAATGAATACGCCCACCGCCCCTTCGAAGAAGATCCAGCGCCCTACTTCCGATTAAGTGTAATCTTTTACAGAACGTATTATTTAAAGGTGCGGTTCGCCTGGATATTATTTCCGGTTAGTAATCACTGTGGTAATGGTGAAATTCATCCACTGCTCCATGTCCAGTCTTCATTACTGCCTTACATCAACTTATAATAAGATCACTTCCACAAAGGGAAAGAAAAATAAAAAGAATTCGGAGCATCTTCTCTTTCTGAGACGCGCGGTTTCAAATTTTAATCATCGTAAAACTTTAATCAAAATTTCCCGACGGCGATTTTTCAGGTCGGTTGAGACGCTCACTAATAACGAGTTCTCGTTCGTTTTACTATTACTTTATCTATTTTTTTGTATATCTCTAAAACGGTATTTTTGCTCAGGTACCTCTAGGCCAGTATGCGCGGCTTCATAATCTGAGAGGTTTCTTTTTCTTGAGCGTGATCAATACAGTAAAACCTTGCCCCTGTTTTAGGTAACTGTTTAGGTTTAAAGGTAAAAAAGAAGAGCATGTAATGGTTATTTTTGAAGATAGACAAAACAATAACCATATCAATAGAAAGCTCTCAGTTGAGACCTTCCCACTGAATTATATATATATATATATATATATATATATATATATATATATATATATATATATATATATGTGTGTAAATAAAAGAATTACTCTCTCTCTCTTTTTTTTTTTTATACACAAAAAGAGTATATGAGAATCTAA
>Ga0058701_10001992_pt1 | contig 15112 bp, 6 predicted proteins | sample AgamicOrMae_FD_97039 | JGI IMG/M metagenome (GOLD analysis project Ga0058701, IMG submission 97039) | Agave microbial communities from Guanajuato, Mexico - Or.Ma.e | ecosystem: Host-associated > Plants > Phyllosphere > Phylloplane/Leaf | place: Guanajuato, Mexico | collected 2012-06-04
ACACCCCATCCCGTCCGATCTGGGAAGTTAAGCAGGCCTTAGTAGCATGTGAGTAGTATCACATGTGAACCATGGGTAGATTCATTTTTTATTTAGTGTTTTCACAATATTTTTCTTTTTTTATGGAGATGAGGGGCAAAAGCTAGGCCACTTCAAAATTTTCTCTTTGCGGAGATCTCAAATAAGAGTGGCTACCTTATTAAGGCAGTAATAATTGGTAATAGGCTTCTGATAGAATCTAAGAGGGACATCTGTGGGTGTGTTTTGGGCCCTAGGATTTCCCTAACGGGCCGCATGCGAAGGCGGAAAGAAGAAAATAGTGTGGTGGCGGACCAGAGCTTTGCTGCTGAGGACCTTTAGCGGCATGTTCCTAGAGATGCTTGCTCTCTTAGGGTCTAAAGTTTAATTAAACTGAGATGCTTAATGAGGCCTCACCCCCTCGAAGATGAGGGGCTTTAAGGAGTAAGATAGCCACACCCCTTTTCGTTCCGTTCGCAGCGGTGTCTCCTGTTTTCCTTTTCGTTGCAAAAACACAAAAACAGGTAAGGACAGGTCAATTTCCCGGAGCATAAACTGAATGATGCATGAGGCTAGAGGTATGACCGCATATCAATGCAAGGAATGGAGTAACATTGACACGGTTGATACATTATGTCAAACGTGTCCCAAAGATCCAAGGTAGGAAAAGGAGTAAGAAACTAGACTAGGTGGTCAAATATGTTTTTTGCTTGCATTAAAAAAATAAATTTAAAAGGTTGCATATACGTTTTGTACCAGGCTGAACGAAGTAATTGAAAAATTCAAGGCGCAAATCAGGTAACATCATCAGAATCTCCCTCCATTCGGATGGCACATATATCTAGACGGCAGATCTTTCGTAGTTGAAGTTGAATTAGGATCAACGGCAGTCGAGACGATGTTGAAGCGAAGAACAAGATATCTAATTCTGTACGCAATGATGTGTCATTTACCTTTTTTTATCGCTGTGACTTTTCCTCTGCATGACTGTGACAATATACTTCTTTGTGAATATATCAAGATATCATTTGCAATTATTCATGACTGATTGCTAGTACATCATTACGTCCATAAGCCCACGCGGTATCATATTCCATGTATGTATGGTCTTCACTCGTAAACATAACGTGATGATACAAAAACAATATATATTTTTCCTTAATAATATGAGGTTTAATTATGAAATCGACCATACCATGAATACGAATTCATATAAGGTTTCCTGATAGAGGTAGAAATCGTGCATGTGTTGCCCGCCATTGAATTTCTATGGGAGGCCTATAATTGGTAGTCTATTGACGGGTATGCCTAATTATCCTGTAAATGCAAAACGCTTCATAATGGCTTTAAGGACTTGGGCTTTTTCGGCAGGAAGTGAAGCACATTTTGCGGCGAGGCAGAAGACCGCTGCAAACTGCAGTGCGACTGCACGACGTGACCATTTCATTGCACTGATTGTACTGCGGCTCGTAATTCACTTTCACTTCACGACCGAACTTGCGATTTACGATTGCGTTTGGGACTGTTAGAAATCGCGGACGCAAATCGATGCCTGATCGAATGTATGCGTGTCCTCCTGGTGTTAGATAAATAATGTACTTGCGTACTGAATAATTTATTACGCTGTGCCGCAGCTTCGTATAATTTGGGATTGAAATCGTGGATTAAATGGGGCCGTGAGCCGAGAATGTAAATGGACACAATTTGTTGTGTCTTTTAGCTATGTGGAAAGGATATTAAATTGGCCGAAAAGATCGCTATCTTCTAGTCTTGTCCAAAGTCATGGAATATGCAAGTTGAGTTTCATTGAACCGAGGTGATGTTACCTAAACTAGCTACTGAAATTCGAATCGTCAAGATTCACTAGGATGTGTAGACTATCACCGACCCGCATCGAGTCACACAGATGCAGATGAAGACTTTAAAATAAACAAAATAGCCAAACCTAACTGAAGCGAGCAAACCAACATTAGAAAGTTTTTATAAAGTTTACTCCGAGTCGTAGAAGTTTTGTTGTAAGCATCTTCTTCCCTGTTTTATTGCATCATACACTAACATAATTAGTGGAATTCCCTGTTCTTGGAATTATTCCCCAGGTTCCTTTATTTGATACGGCCTTTTCCTGTTTTGCCTGTTACTAGAAAGTCTCGACAAGGTGTGTACCTGGATACTGAAGTACAATTTTCTGTTTGATATCAAATATACGCCGGTCATCCTCGCGATCTCCATCGGATTCCACCATCGCGGGGAATCCTCGTTTTATGAATATTATCCCCCCCAGCAACAGGTCCTCTTCACAGAGTGGTTGTATAAACACTCCGCCAGTGTTGATGTAAGCCCGACCAGTGAACACTGCACTCAACCGAATCAAATACAAAATTTATCATGTCCTTTTGCTTTTAGGAGTCTCGAGAAAGCTCTGAAAACAAAGTAACCTTCATATTAGGGAAAGAAACCAAGTGGAATCCAGGGTAAAGTAACAGATGATGCTTTTGATGTAATGAGGGCTTTCGCTCTAATGTAAGCTTCTTACAAATCAAGTCTCGTTTATTCCGAGATAAAATGCTTTTTTAAAACGATTTTGCTCTTGAATGTCTTCTTAGGTTTTATCCTGCGAAAGTTTTGAATATTTTGTGGTTAAAATTCATATTGTAACCATTGAAATTGTTATCATAACAATGCTGGTTCGCTGAGGCTACATCACCAACCGTTTTGTTGAGGTAACAAGTCATTTCCTTCGTGAGGTACATTACGTATTTCGATTACTTCTACTGGTACACCCCTGTTCAATTTCCATATCAAACGAGCAAGCTTGGCGAGAATGATCGATACGTATACCTAGTGAAAATTCTACATCAGAAACGAAATTAGTAAAGGCGAGTATGAAATATTAGATGAGGCATTCGTCGTCTTTCGAATGTAGTGATAATAATAAAACCCTTTATGGAATAAAAAAAAATACAATAATCATGGTTATTTTGATTTACTGTCAGTTGAACCTACGTGAAGTTTGCTGTGGTGCCGTGTACCTGGCTACGCTGTTGCTTTGCTTTTTTATTATTATTGAAAGGTGACGTTTCTTAAAATAACAAAAGAAAACTCGTGCAGCCAATTCTATTATTCCTTAGATTTTTTTCAGGAAGAGAGACCACAACAAGTAAAATCCCTTTCCTAGTAGTGAACTGCAAAGTTACATTTCGACTAAAAATGAACTCTTATGATTTTTTTTAATTACAGCAGTCTGGCTGTTTAGAGTTGAATTTCTGCTATGTTACGTTAACTGAGTTTTCATCTGTGATGAACGTCGTTTTGCAGGGGTACAGGAGGTCACGTTTAAGTAAACTTTCTGATGCTATCATAACATTCCTTAAGTACAAAGTCAAGCGTTGCCATCAAGGGATGAACACTTTCGCAGATGAGTGTGAGGACTTAAGGTGACACGGGCATATTGATGCAAATCGCCTCTACCTGGAAAGTTGAAGTTTTGTGAGAACGCACGTTTTTAATGGCCACTTGAGAGGAGCAAATATTAGTGTAACTCGCCAGGGCTAATTTGCTTGTAACATGGCCATGAGCACTTCCCCTATCTGATGTTCGTCGCATTCTAGTTCGTCGTGTCGTATCTCTATGTAACGCTCTGCCCGACCAGCCGCAACTTTGCATTTATGTAGGTTCACGAATCGTAATAGAAACCAATACGTCACAAAGCAGAATATAGATGAAACGCTAAAAAAGCTTTGCTTTTTGCAGGTTTCTTGCACTATTGTAAGTAACGAAGATTGCAAAAGCAGAGAAAAATGTCGATTTCGATCGGACATAACTGGTTAAGTGTATGCCACAACTGGTTTGTGACTTGCTAGTTTTAGACTAATTTCTTTTTTAAAAAATATTTTGAAGTTTGAAAGCTTACTTTAAATTGAATAACTTTTACTAAGCCTACAAATTTTGACTAAGTTCACTCTAGGTTGAAACCAGTATGTGATTCAGTGAAATTCAATGAATTTCTGAGACTCTCACTGATTCAAATTTAGAGTGGTATCTTTTAATGTATTAACTTCTGCATATAATGTTGAGTAGGTTTTTTTAGTTAATCTTAAAAAATAATAAAAGTCTGCAACAGTTATTCTTATTTCAAAATCAAAGGTACGTAGACAAAATTGATAAGTTTTTTTTTTGTATAGTCGAGCGGGTTCATCGCAATACGGATATTTTAGGAAAATTAAGGCAGTAAAATTAGATTTGGTGGTAATTGAATATATTAGGTTTCTTCAGCCACGCTGTACTGTTCTTCCCTTGACAATCAGTTCAGCGATGAGGGATGGAACACGATAATTTTATGATACGCAATTATCAAAATGTAGAGTGTGTGCGCCTCACGAATAAACGGAGTGACGAAGTCCTCCAAACTTCCAGTATCTCAGCAGCCTGTGCTTCGTCCCGATTCTCTTTCCTTTATATCTCAACCTGACTGTAATAAGGACCTCTCTTGCAATCTGCTCACCTTACGAAGGCACGAATTCCTCTAATTAGCACAAGTGCTGTATTTAATCTCTGAAATCGAAAGGTTCCTCTGTGACACTCGCTGAATAGGTTCCTCTAACTTTCCAACGAACTCGCTTCTCTTTACTTGTCACTGCGATAAAATCGTTGAGGACTCCTATTAACGGAGTACCTGAGATACTTAGTATCTGCAAATTGGGAATAACGTGGTGCTTCACTGCACGCACCAATTTCAGTAAAAAATATTTTCTAACGGTGTCTTATTCTTGAAGAGAGGTAGGAACAGATGATAGTCTGGAATTAATGTTCACTGCTGACGATCTGCGCCTTATTTTCCATCTTAAGATTTCATACCGTGTTACCCTCAAGCTGTTCTGTTGTGACTGGAAATGCTGAGAGTTGTCGTGGTCAACTAAAGCCAATGGTGTTCTATGATGACTCATAGTTGGTAATGCGGTCTGTAATTTTTCATCAAATGCGGGATTTAAGAATATGAAGAAAATGCGATGCATATGCGTTTTGACAATTTTAGTTTAAAGTCAAAGTTAGGACTCATTATTACGCAAACTCATTAACCAAATGTTTCAATGTAGGGATAGGTGTGCAGACCGTGTAAGCAACCGTTAGTCAACATGGTACGGCATTGGGCTTTGTTTCACACCACAGAACCCAGCCATTCAAGTAAACATAATACTGCTGGGAGGTGTCGAGCTGAACACTAGTATTCTGGCTGTAGTTGGCACCGATCTAACGGCAAATCAGTCAAGGGGAAAAATGTCGCGACAAAAGTACGGACGTGTAATGTCTCTTGTTTTTGATCTGTATAACCGAGCCAAAGTCTTAAATTAAACGTGTTTTGATGATACCGTACGTATGACAAAATTCAGGTTCTGGATGAAAGGGTTATTTGCGGGTAAACTTTTTCGAGCTGATGACAAAATATAAGTTCAGAGAGAGAAAAGGGCACAGGAAACGAACCGGAGAAGCGCAAGGACTCTGTAGCCCAACGCGGTACTTAAATGGTAAGTTTATCTTACCGCGTGGAGAAGTCAAACGGTGCACATGTGGCCCTGCGAGCGTCATATTTTTCGAGGATGTGAAAAGTTTCGTTTGCTTGTAATCTTTTGGAGCAAAAATACGATACCTTTCATGGAATTACGATTAGGCTCCCGGGAATCGAAGCTAGGTCGAATTCTACCCTTACCCACGCATCACAAAATATGTTCAACGTGCGTCAAAAATTTGTGCTCATGCGTGGGCGTACTTTATTTATGTGGAGTTGGCTTCTATGTTTTCCTTAATATATATATATATATAAAAAAATGATTCGATCCCAAAGTCGCTTTTTAAAATTGAATGTGCAGAACTTTTCAACAAAACCTCTTTTAAGTTTGGCTGAGAATGTTGTAAACTCCACTGCCAAAAATTCGATTTTGCCAAATGGAAAGCAACCACCGCAAAATGCTGATATGAACCATCTATTAACCATTATCTTTAAACAAAACAGTTAATTCATTGTCAAAACTCGTGGCTTTACAAGGTTTTTCGTTTGAGCTAGTGCTTTTACTTGATCCACGGGTATTCGAAGACATCGTCTTGCATAACGTTCTAATATGCTTTTCCTCGTAAGATGAAATGTTTAGCATGTTTTTCTTTTCCTTATTTTATTTTTAGCGGAATATACAAACAAATAGTAGTTATTTGCAAAAAAGACCTTCAAAATCTGTTGTTTGATTTTTTCCCCTTATGTCGTATTCAGTTAATTTTGTTTCCGATTTAATGATACGATATATATCCGACCGTATTATACTGGATATATCCAGTGTTACGTGGGTTATATCCTTTCTGCTTTTCAAGAGGGAGTCGTCTCCCTAAAGTAAAAAGACAATCACCCTGAGAGGCACTTTAAAAGCACTACTAGTAGCAAAGAATTGAAAATAAGTTAGCGATGTCACCGGTATTTTCTCGCAGCTCCCCAAAGTTGATGGTCGTCTCGTTGAGCCCGCCTTGGCCATGGCCGGGCCTAACGACGCTTTTATCTACGGATTACGGGACTCGAATCCAGGCTTGGCTGGGAAACGCAGCATCGCTCGATGGGATGGATCTAGAGACTAGTGAGACGGTCGTGCGAGATGAGTTGAAAGGTGTCTCCAGCATTATTCAAAGTACAGAAGCCATTAAATCGATAGACGCGTCGCTCCGCCGGAGCAGCGAAGCAGTGTGGCTGAGGGTGAGGAGCATAGCTGCATCCGGCTTTCTCTCCTCTCCGCTCCTCGATGATGGATTATTCCTAAATGCTCGTCACCACGCCACTTCTGCCGCCGCGGATTTTATTTCCCACCAAGCAACAGGGAGACTACTTGCAACCTAAACCCACGTTAAAGATGTCACACACTACTGCACGCCATCAGCACCTCCCGGGTTGTGCTTCGAGTTGTAATTGCTAGACCATAATTGTTACCTGAAGGAACTTCGATTTCACTTAAGAAGTATAATCTTCACGCTAAAGACAAATTAGTAGAAATCTACTGGTTCCCAGTCGAGTTTTAACTATTGATTCACTTCAGTGGTATGGTTTTGATCGAAAATCAGTGGATATTGAGAATCAGTAGATTTCTACTGATTCAAATTTGGAGTGTTGTATTCTGTACCCCTCGCATCGGTAATTTGCGAGATGGGGTGTTCAACCTCCTGCGTGAAACTTATCATCGCTGTACTAGGCTAAGGGTCTACGGAAGAAGCACAAGGAAGAATATCTTAATTCAACAGTTGCCTACTCTTTTGCTGCATACTTCTTAGTAGTGCTCAAATGGCGAGAGTGGTTCAAGGCTGATGACGGTTATGGCTACAATTCATATCTGTTTCGGTTTACATTTTTTTGTTTTATTAGATTTATAGGCGAATAAAAAGGGTGCAGTATGTTTTCATTAGGTTAGATTTTTGTCAGCAAAAAAATATCATGCTCTGGCATTTTGCTTTCTTTACGTAACGCTTGTCTATTGTTGGATGTACTGCAGGGTAAACCCAATTTCAATGTTTCGTACATGTGTTGCAGGTGAGTTGGGTGTATTCTCTACTGCCCGTTGCTGGAAATCATTTCCGTGGTGAGTTTGTTTACTCCCTTTTCCCTCGTAATATTGTTTCCGTTCTTCTGTTTACTTCAAGAGATCGAAACCTGTCCTTATGTACAAGGAGCTGTACATTGAAACGAAATTACAATAATCTTATTCGGTAAAATAAGAAACTGTTTGAGCTACTCCTAGCAAGTATCGGTTTTGCGGCGGTGAGTTTCACGAACTTAAACGTAAAATTTAAAAGCGCAAATGTCATATTTGGCCGCAAAAATGTTCGGAAACCTAGTTTCGTTTTTTTAACTATTTTCTCGAGAGGGTGAAAATGAGATTGTATCTCCTTATGCGGACTTTCAAAGAAAGCAATTTTCGCAGTGTTTTTTTTTTTCTTTTTTTTTTGGAAGAGGGTATGTCCGTATTCGCATTTTCCCGATTTTAGCGTGTAGATCTTTATAGGTGCGACACAATGGGAATGGAGGGTGTCCTCCCTCGAGGCCCTATCCTCTTCTCCACGCCCAGTGTATTCTTCTGAAAATGTTCCCCTTGTGATAAGCACAGTTATTTCTCCTCCCTGACAGCTTCGATCGACGAAAGACGCGTTCCTATCCCCAGTCGGCAACTCTATAACCACTCACTACATTGAAAGGTTGAGTTCAGCTCCACCTATCGTCGCTCGGCTGAGCGGAGCGAGGCACGAGGTACAACTTTGAAGTAGCCACCCCAACGGCAGAGATGTTTACTGGTGACTTCTGGGTCTTTTAGGTATGAATCAAGTAATTTATGAATAGGAGAAAAAAAGCAGGTGCACACTTTTCTTAGATTTTTGAGGTATGTATCTATACCTTATGAGAGAGATGATGTGGCTACGACTCTTATTTTACATAGTTATCGATGAATTTATGAGTGAAAACTTATTAGACACATTTTTTCTTATTTATTACCAAGATTTTTGCATGAGATAGGCACAGAGGTAAGAGTATCCACAACAGATTAAGTTTTATCCGTGAACATATTAAGCTCGGTTTGGCATGGTGGGGTAGAATTAAGTTATAGGATTGACTTTGCATCGTTAAACTTTGCCGATTTTTCCCGTTGAGTAGTCAAAGCTCGCTTCAGGGAGTGTAAAAAAAAAAGCATTGGCGATTTTCGGAAAATCGGGCCAGTTCAGCGTGCCGGAGTAGAAAAGATAATTTTACTAATAACCTCTCGGAGTCCCCAAGGAATCCAGAAGACGCCAGGGCGGGCTTGGAACCGATTGGTACCCATGGAAAATGCTTGCGATAGCTAAAATAAATCAACGTCGTGAAGCGTACCAAAAATAAATATTTGTCGTTCAGATTTTCCTCTAGAAGCGGCACAATCCCCTGAGACCCCATTGGCTGTAAACGTAAGGACTTTCCAGACCTGATTCCGTTCTCTTTTAAAAACTCATTTAGGACGTGGAGTTAATCATTAACTAGAAAAGGCAGGAAAGGTACAGCGTTGCCCGCGAGCTTAAGGCCATGCTGTTACAGTACGATTCGAGTACGCATATCTTGTGTGGAAGAAATAAGAACACTTACGTTAGTGCAAACATCCAGAACGAGTAAATGGAGTTAGGCTTTCTGTGCGATGGCAACATTGTTGGTCTTTCATAACAGCAACAGTGCAGATAAAACGGAGGGATATGGGCGATATAAAGTAATTGTCTGGGCTGCAATGATGTGTTCCTTTATTGCGCACTCAAAATTATGTGGAACGTTTATTATTTGCTAGTCGTTAGCCAATCGTAAACGCTAAATCATTGGCCAGTACTCAGTAGCGTACAACCAGAAAGCGAAATGGTGGACTTTCGCTGGTTCTACTCTCGTGTCTTCTATGTACTTCTTTCCTATTTCGAAGATTCACAGGGGGCAACTATACCACCCAGCTGTAACAATTAGTCAAAGACCACTGATATCATAATATTAGTTTCGCCAATCTTTCTTATCAGAAGGATGCCGCTTGTTTGAGGAATCTTAGAAGGAGAGTTCTCTTACTCGTTTGTTAATCTGGAATGATCATAAGTCTGGAGCTGGAACTGTCAGAAGCAACACTTCCACAAATCTCGGAAAACCGTTATGAATGATAACTTTTGGCGAAAAAGAAGAAACATCCCATGATAAAAGGGAAATACCCGTCGGAGCCTTAACTTTGATATGCTAGAAAACTCACGTTGTTGGTTAGTATACCCAAGTGAGTGACAACATAACGTACTCCATTGATAACCTTCCGATGCTTGCGATAGCTTCATACATTCGGTCTGGGCGTTGGCGCAAGATTTTTGTTTCGTTTTGTTAATTGTAATCATTACGATTGGGCGTGCCAGTTGTAGGCTAGAACGTGCGGAATAGGCACAAAAGCTCACAGCTCAGACCACCGTAAAAGTTTAAGAAAACTTTTATCCTACAGGGAATGAAACAGAAAAGTATGGCTCCTTGGAGAGGTGAGTGTGGCTACTGAAAATGCCACCACAAAAGCAAAATGTTCCCTTCACTGTCATACGACATACGAACCAGATTTGAAGACCGGTTGACGCCAAGAGACAGAGAGCAAAATTTAAGGTAGAATAGAATGACCACCACGAGTCAGGTCGCTGGGTACTCCTGTGAGCGCTTTTACCCTCTCATCAGCAGGGTTAATTTGAAAGCTTGCTTTCGCCATCTCTTTTGATTCACCTTTCGTTTCTAAGTTCAACGGAGCCGGGCACAGCACGCCACGATAATGCTATAGTCAGCGCCTCTTGCGTAGTGACAAGCTACTAAAATCGAAACGAAAATTTCACCAGGCTTTGTTAAGAGAAGTATGACGAATCGAGAAACAGGACATTTACTATTCTATTATTTGACCTAGCCTAAAACAGCCGACGCGGTGCTAAGTCGTTCACTTCTTTATGTAGATGAAAGACCAAAATACAAGTTGTAGAAAATCCAGTTTCCAAAACTTTGCTTACATCTCTATTAAGCCGCAGTCTTCTACACCAGATGAATGGAAAAGTCTTGCTCGTTTTATCATGTAAAGTAGTATTCGACGTCGGACGGACCAGGGCATACGCACCAGTAATTCGCTGTCATTATGAGACTTTAATCATAGCCTAGCGACCGACGTGGTCATTTCGGGGGCCCCCTAGCTCACTCCAATAGATCAAAGGGGGGAAGCTCCTGTGGAAGTTATGTGAAACGGGGGCAACCTGCCAGCAGGGGCTCTTGCGTAATTTGTCCAACTAGAAGGCGCGTGCTGGCGATAAAAAGGTGCCACCTTGGAAAAAAAAGACCATAGCGCACCGAACTCCCGACGTTTCCCAGGCACCTTGCAGGGTTTACGATACCCAAACTGATCGTTGAATAAAGCTGCCAAACATCCTTCTATGTTTTCGCGCTTAGCTCGGGATGGAGGAGAATCAGTACACATTTGAAGATATTGTCAAAAGTGGCAAAGCCTCGTGGGCTGTAGGAAACCTACTCTCAAGTCCCGCTCTAAGATGTTTCGAGTCCAAAGTCCTTTAAGTCACGTTTGAAGTTTCTTACTCCTCTACAAGATCTCTTTCCTTGTCCTTAGCGTTGCTTTGTTTGCCTCATTCTTCCTGTTTTGGTTGTCTTCACCGTGTCTTGTATCTTATCGTCGGGTATGGTATATAGTCTGAAAAATCGTAAGCACCTTTCTGTGGGGGAGCGACACGATAGCTCCCGTCAAGAAGTTAATAGCTGCTCGCACTCTTATCATAAAGTAGTAGCAGCCACAACGTGATTCATAACGGTGTACCTGCTTATGCGTTCTAATGCTGCCACATCGTTATGGACCCGTATGTCTCTACTTCACGACGTTGTGACTTGGACCAGGTGCGTGGGGTCAGTGTCACGTAGGAGCAGAGGTGCAGGACCTTTAGGCCAGAAAAAAGAGAAGCTTCGCTCGATTACTTCGTTTTCTTTGTAATTTTCTTGACATCCGTATCCCTCTTTCTTCCATGCACTCTGCTCCTGCATCCGTCCTAACGCAATTTCCTCCGATCAGTAACTGTACTCATTCCGTTTCAACCCGCTGCTAGTTTCAGATTTGATTGGTCCTGGACCGTAATAAGGTGGATGCAGGATAAAATCCTATAGTAAATACCAGATAAAATCAATCTCTGTGGCCTTCCTTCTCCGTTCGTGCCGTAAAGTACTCGCAAGATACTTGTGTTGAAGTTTAATACATTGTCACCCATCGTAACCATCTATCGGGGTAATATAAGATGAACATGTACCGCGACAGGTTCAGAAAGACTTAACCTAGCGTTCTCAAATCATTTTGGCCTTTTGAAAGCTGTTTGAGCTCAACCACAGGTAATCGTTTTACGCTATATTTTTGAGGTGCTGCAGAGAAGCTTAAATCTTTTCTATGGAAACCGTGGTTCAACACGTCGGTTCGTCAAGACGCTTCCTCGCACAAACTAAATTTGCAACGTTAGGGTATTACTCTTGAAGTCCATCTTTGACGTCAAGCCGAGCGAAGCAAGGAATGGAATACGTGGTCTTGACGCAGGTTTTCTGAGCCTAATAATAACAAAACCTGCAACCTCTTAGTTCTCAGGGGCAGTAACTGCCGAGTTGTAAGCTGTATCAGACTTGTTGACATCTATACTCAATAGCAAATCGAGTCATACTAAGAGAGCACATTCGTTCAGTCACTGGCAAGGTGCTCGTCCTTCCAAAAATCCAACCCAAGATTATTTTCCGTAACTCACACGTCGTTATAACTGTTAATGGGCGCGATCCCTGCTTCAAAACAACCTGCATGTACGGAAATCCTATGAAAGTAAAGGCAACGACTAAGGCAGCCATCTTATTTCTGTGGCAGCAAGCCCACGCCTAGCACCCGTTCTGTGCACATTTGACTTGACTTCTTTCCTCTCCCGCACAGAACATCCGCATGAGTTTATGTGGCGATCACGGATGCTCTTGTGACAGTGACACCGAGACATCCTTTCGTCCTTGTTAGGTCTGCGCAGAGGCAGGTCGCAGGTTCCGGACAGGAAGGCAAAGTGGCTGACTCTCGGTGAATGTTCCTGAAACTAACCCTAATAGAGTTGAGGCTGAATTATGTTCCCTAAACAGAGCGTCGCGTCCTGTCGAGCCGAGTCGTTGGAGAAGAGGTCTCGTTGAGTTCTCGCCAAGAAAACTTAAGTTGGATCGAGTGCCATGGAATGGCCCGCTTTCCTTGAGGAATCCTTGCAGAAATGCCCACCAGACAAAAGATTTTTCGATTCCAACAACTTGATGACTATTAGGCTATGATCCCATGTTTACATGAAGAACAGAACCTCTGCTTGAATTCTGATGTAAGATGGGACTTTTTATGGCAACGGATTGCGTTTTATTTGTTGGCTATGGAAATTGTTCGACTGTTATCCCAACCCCTGAAACTCAGAGGCTATATCTGAAAATATTGACTTCTTTTAAGCATGGAACTTGTGTCACATTTCTTTAGAAGATATCGCATCCATTGTAAAGCTGCTACTCGATTCTACCTATTGTGAATGCAGGCGGCATCTTTTATCAGATTTTCAAGATTCACATAAGCAGCTTTCTCTTGATCCCCTGGGCACTATTGTCGCTAAAATGTATATCTTGGAACCCTGCCATCCATCTGAAGGTATCGACGTGAACACAACTGTATGGACGATTATCTAATGTACAGGTCTTCTTGTATGTATACATTCTAGGCTGCGATTATTCCAGCTAATAAGGATAATTACTAGAAAGCATGAATAATATGCGTCGTGAATATTCATTTTAGGTTGATACCGGGTTACATATGCGGAGGAGAAATTGTAAACTCTAAAACATAACTTGTTTTCCTACCTAACGGAAAATATATTGAGGTTAGGTACTTATTGATAATTTCGAAGTATCTTTATGGTATGATTCATCATTGCACTTTCTCATAGAGCAAATTTTACGTTTCAAAGCACTTGGGAACGCTATCTCATCAAATGAGAAAAAATGGAAAAATGATAACAATATTCGAGATATATCGTCGAAACACCGAAATGAACTTTACGTGAAGATATTCCGAAAAGAGTTTCGTACTTGTTGCTACTCAGCCCCACGATATCCAATGGACTGAAATCAAAGGAAGGAAACTCTATCAACTAGTCAATCGAAGAGCACCTATCATTAAAATGCAAAGGAGCGCGCGGTACGAGCAACAGGCAGGCAAACTACAACCGCAGACAGACAGGGTTCGAAACTAGACATTTTACCTTAGGAAGTGTAGACTTATTACTGATCTGTTTAGGATGACCTACTGACCGAGTGGAATGAGGGGCGTTTCAGTTTACGTGAGATTAGCATTCATCCGAAAAATCGACAACGATTACGCGCATTTGTGTGACTTATTGTACATTCTGTTTTACGAAGCACGTACACCTCGCCATTTCCGGGACGCCGTCACCATTTTGAATCTAAATGGTATACTGTAAATATTTTAAAGGTTGTGATATCTTCTTGCGTTCTATATTCCATGATTTAGCCGAACTGAGCGAGGCACAGGGCTACCAACGTAGATATACTAACTTTCTCGGAGGCAGTTGCCGTAGAGAAGAAATCGTCATTGTTCCACAGTCAAGCCTTGCTGCGTTAGCTACTGGTCCATTGCACAACATCCATCCCTGTCGACGAATTGTCGTTCAGGATTACAACTAACAAATGTCAAATACAATAGCTTGGCCGGCCATGGGTATCAGACCTTTTGATGAACTGGTAGCCTTGTATTGTAGACATGTTACCTTAAAATGTTTTTAGGAGAATTCCACAAAGAACGCACTGTGCAAGAACCGGTGTTTATCTAGCATATTTCAAGGCAAGGTAGGAGTTTATTACGCCGTGGGGGAAGATCAAAGATCTCTGTCATGGGGACGTTGCGACATGGGTGAATCCGAACTTGCCTTTTTGAAAGGGGGATTTTAATAACTGACGTCAGTTTTGTGCAGTGACCGTAAGCAAATCATGGAAACGTTAGTGCGTTGGTCCAGACGCGCAGCATCGCCCCTCGAGACCGCAGATAAACCTTCGCTGCGTGGTAGGTGGAAGGAAAGATGTATATCAGGCAGAGAGCACAATGAATACAAATAGAATTGCCACTGTCGGATTGGTTACAATATTGCGGCACATCCGAAGTACAACGGATCGATACGAGGTGGATTCAAAACACAATAAGGAAACTTACGGCCGAAACGTTTTTTTGTAGTTCTTTTTTTAAGTGGACCAGTAACGATGGTGTTGGAACATCTCCGCTCCGAGGAGAAAAAAAATGTAATCGATACTGGTGTACGAATGAATCAATAATGCATTTCTTCGTAAGCCTCAAAATAAAAGGTTTTTCAGAGTAGGCCCGAAAGCAATACAAAATAGAAGAGGCGGCATTGAATATACAGCTTTTTAGGGAATTTGTAACGGTGGACGAGATTGAATTCTCTATTGGCTTATATTTCTGAAAATCCATACCGTGTAAACATACTTGTCTAT
>Ga0058701_10001993_pt1 | contig 15108 bp, 11 predicted proteins | sample AgamicOrMae_FD_97039 | JGI IMG/M metagenome (GOLD analysis project Ga0058701, IMG submission 97039) | Agave microbial communities from Guanajuato, Mexico - Or.Ma.e | ecosystem: Host-associated > Plants > Phyllosphere > Phylloplane/Leaf | place: Guanajuato, Mexico | collected 2012-06-04
AAAATTAAAAAAAGGCAAGGCATTTTTTTTCAATTTTTTGGGCCGGAATATTTTTATTGGATCTTTATTTTGACGGCTGGACCTGATTGACGGAAACTAAAAATGACAAAAAAACCGATGAGTGTTACTCAATATGTGGATTTTAAACGGTCCAGAAGAGGAGTCAGTTCGCGGTCAGGAGGTTGGAGAAAAAGCCGTAAATTTCATATTCCACTTTTGGGTGCGATAAATCGACTAAATGATTAAACAAAGACGGTAAGCAACACTTTTAGTTCCCCCTAAACAATGCCAACTATCAAATGTTGAAAATATGGAACAAAAAGTTTGTGGCTAAATATCCGATTGTCATCCATCCATATCCATCGATCCAATAGTCATCTATCCATATCCATCCAACAGAAACTAATCCAAATCGCCGAAAGAGTTTTGCTGTGTTAGATTTCCGAAGTCGCGCCAAAAATTGACTGGTCCAACGGCCAATTCCACTTGGCGCCAAATCGGTCGGTGCTTTGAGAGAGCGCTCAACACGCAAAGTTCCGCTCGATAAACAAAAACAAGATCCACCGTTACGAATTTACAATGCCCTCTTTTCGTTACCATTTTTCCAGTGACACAGATAAAACTGTGTTAACGGTCATCGCGGCCAGTACGAGACACGGGGCCGGGACGGGTCGGGAGGGATTCGAGCCTCTCGGGACCGGGCTGAGTTCCGCTTCAAAGCCTCCTCAGACTTAAACACGACGCAGCACATTTCTGACGCATACGTGACAAGTCTATGGAAACTGGACTAAAGCATAAAAACATGCGAGTCGAATTTTAGGGCGAACGGCATTCAGAATACGAACCCAGTTGTGGGCGTAACTTAAGTGTTACGTCATAGACTTAACTTTGCAAAGTCACGTGTTTGCTGCAGTTGCCAACAAACCTCACAACCCCAATCGATAGCGCCGTTGTGCAGCTATTACAATGGACTGCGTAAGGGATCGATCACAACTCGACCGCGTAAACAGAACAGTATAGCCTACGTCAACTCGTTGGGGCGCCGCCTTCTGGATGAACCGTTTGTAAAATCGCGATGATTTGTATGCCTAACTAGTTCATAGGCGAGCAACGGTGACATTAGCCTTCAAAGCAATCGCACGAAGCCAATCCGCCCGATTCCGCGAGTAATTTTAATCCCGCGGGTTACTCAGGAAGCATTCGAGATAACTCAGGAAGTGACCGTTGGAACGCCCCCGAGCTAAACTAAAAATGCGGAATTCGTCACTTGCTTTCTTTTCTGGCTAAAAGTTAGCAACCGGTTTAAAAAATGACGGCATAAAATCCGGCAGCACTGGGGGAACGGGGGGGGGCGGAGATATCAACAGGATTGCAATTCGCTGTCGGGTGATTGGTTTAATTCATTATCACAGCTTGAATAAAGCTAAATGTACGTTAAGTTACGTGACGAGTAAACTGAACGACGAACCATAGCAAATACTGATCGACTAAAAAAAACTATTTCTGCTGGGAATGAGACAAAAACTATATCGGTAGACGCCGAAAGATGGTACGGCGAGGGGGCAAACACTTCAAAACATGAGCGAATTCCATAAGGGTATAACATACGCATCTATTACGTCTATAACATCATTTCACCAACTATTACACGACTTTTCCAGCGATTGCGCTAATACCGATACTTCATTAATACAGCTTTTGCTGCAAAATGCTTCTTTAAAGCGTAGTTTTCTGTTTTTACGCAACAATATCACATTATTACGCTGACATATATTTTAATTGCGACTATATTTCACAACGGTTGGCAGCGCTGATATGCCCTTTACACGTGACATGAGTTGTCTATGACGCAGATTTTTGCGCTTAAAGAAAAATCGATAAACTCGTCGTGGCAAACCGTGGGCAGAGGAAATATTAGTTGGTTAAAATGTCGCCAGTGTGTAAAGAACATAGTTTGGTGACTACGCAGATGCTTGGGATTACGCGAAAAGCCCCAATGCCAAGGACAATAGCCAAGCTCGAAGCCTTACGGTACGCAGGCGAAGATGGTCTGGGGAACACGGCGGTTAGGCCTCAGGCCCTGGCCAGACAGCTCGTCCTATTTATTGCTGACAACTTTTGCTTTTAGCAATGCGATTTATTCCGCATTATCTCATCCGGATATAGACATGAAATGGCGCGAGGCGACGAATAAGAAGAAAATCGAACTTGCTGCCGCATGCCGTCCATAGACTAACAAAGTCTCCACCTGATATCAGATGTGGTCTACACTCTAGAATTCAAGGAGAGATTGTCTATAAACTACCAAGGAGGATACTTTCATGGGAAGGGGGGTTAAGGTTTATGGTGTGAAGTTATCTCACAGGGAAAATCGACGTTTAAGGACACAGAGAGAAGGCGTCAAGAAGGGGCCTAAAATAGCACGTAGAACCTTAATTGTACTTACTGCCGTTGTTTCGTCGCCAAAATGAACGGAGCGAGGCATAGGGCACCCACTCTATTGTCGCCAAGCCTGATCATAATCATGAGTGCCACCAAATTTCGATTTTGTATAAGCGAACATTTTCCTGACTCCCCAGACCCATTTTCCCGATTTTCTCTTATGTTTCAAACGAATACATTTAAATTATTACCGATGAACCGTTCTTAAGGTAGCTTTAGATTTTATTATTCGAAGTGACTATTTACAGGCTTCCTTATTTAAAAGGTATTAAGTTGGTTTCCGTGCGTTCAAGTCACCTCCTCTTTAAAATGCATCAAGTTGTTTTCCGTGCGTTAAAGTCTCCAATCTATTGACGTTGGCGTGCGAATAGAACTGACCTTTATTATTTCAATACGCTTTTACTCGTTTCGTACCGGCTAAGTTTTACCCCGTCATTTCCCTGATTTCCTGATTTCCCCGACAGATGTACACTACACCCCTAAAATAACCGAGCCTTTTCCCTGATATCAGAGTTTCGAGGCTGCCCTGCAAATGGCACTTTTAGGAAACGGTTTGCCACTTATAAGCGGGATCAGTCTTACTCTGGATGACGACAGTTAGGTTGGGTGTCTGGTGCCTTGCTCCGCTCAGCTTGGCGGCAAAACGTGGGAACAAGAAAATCCGACGTTAAAATTTAGAGGTTAGGAGTTCATTTGTGCTGATTTCAGGGTGAGGGGACAAAACTGGCTGTCATCCTGTTCGTGTTGGGCGGTCTTAGCGCGGCCGACGCTCAAAACGTAAATCCACTAGGTAAGAGCGACGAACCTTCGATTCGCAAACCATCCTAAATTATATCGCTGTGTGACGTCGTTTGTTCTTTTGTAGAGAGAAGCGACAGCGAGCCGTCCCAAAGCCACTTTGAGAGCACCGGCGCCAACGCCGCCCATATGGGAAATCATGGGAAATACTTCCAGTAAGTTCACTCCTTCGTAACGACGAAACAAAAATGCTATGTTTTAAACCTCAGGTAAAATCGACTCCCCACGGATCAATGAACGTCCTTTAGACATCAACAAAGTTTTCAGTCTACACGCAGCACAGCAATCTACGAGCTTCATTCGATCAGTGCGTAATATCGTAGATTCCAACTTCGTTTGGAATTCACAGAGCTTAATTTCGCTCAAATTAGGATTGAGTAAAACCAGCTTTCCATTGAGTTACTCAGCGCAAAATAACAACCTACATGTACTGGTATTTGAAAAGGCTCGGGAACACCGTTATGGAGAAAACTGGGAAAACTAAAACACCCCTTTAACCCATGAAAGCCTTAAGTATTTGGAGTGAAATTTAACTTGAGAGAAATTGGAAGGATTTTTTAATGAAAATTCGCAATTTTAAGTTTTGGAAAATGATTAAATTATTGAATTTCAGGTTTCCAGAGGGGTGATATTTTTTTAAAATGTTACAATACTGAACTGAAAAGATCCTCTAAAATATTTTTGTCTGTTTACGAACGGCATCGCTGGGCGGTAGTGGGTTATCAGAGCTTACAAGAGCCATGTTACTCCAGGCTATCTTAAGCTAGGAAATATCTCTGAGCTAACTCATTAGATAATACTATCAAGACTCGCCTAATTACTTGGCACAACATTGCTCCTGACCTTCCAGATACGTATCGTTCAAAGTACCCTAAGATAATATCCTTCGAGATATTTAGCGATTCGTTTCGAAGCTATAGCACAACGGTCCCAAATAATCTGGACATAGATTTATAAAAACGCAGTTTGTAAAGCAAGTGTTTTTCATGTAATAACGAGCGATTCGGAGTTAAGCTGAAAACAAGCAGCGACTTGGTGGCTCTGCAGGGATTTCTATTCGCTACAATACGGCCCCAACCAGCTGGAGTTCGGGCACGTGTGCGAGGACCCCTCCACGTGGGAGCAGCGCTTCGAGAGGAAGGACCTGGACAAGCAGCACCACCAAGGACAGGTCCGAACCGAACCGACGCGTACCTACACTTCCGAAGTGCCAATAACCGAACAAAGATTATTCGCAGTTTCGGGCGACTGCGATGAAACCCAACCTGACCGACTAGCTCGATTTTGACCTTTCCACTTATCCAACCTAACTCGAACTCACACCCACACCTAAATCCTTTAAAAATACGGCAGACAAAATTTACGGAAAAGTGACTAATAGCGAGAGAAATCGTTTTAAGTGCTAAAAGTGACTGAATGGTAGCCCCGACATCCATAGAACGACTAGGTGGAGTTACAGCTTTCTTCCGTAGTAACTATTTTTCTCTTTACAGATCTCTGGTGGACTGTTAACCTCTCTTTGCTTCCTGTGCGATTTTGCATGAGAAACTTTCGCAGGCTCTTTACAGCTTTTGTTCTGAACCACTCAGCTTTTAAAGGACACTCCGCCTACGCAGCAACCTTGTCATAAGTTAGGAAAACCTGGGTTGACCTTGCTTTGTTTAACCTTAATTAGATCAAATCACTAAATATGAATCAGTGACAGTCTCTAATAGACAGTGAAAATTCACTGAATCTGACAATGTATCACCCCTGAATTTTTTCAGTGGTGCTGTATTGACTGAAATTCAGTAAATTTTCACTGAATCTCAGAGATTTTCACTGATTCATATTTAGAGTGATGCCTCGCGCCTTGCTCCGCTACAGCCAAGCCTGACGCGACGTACTTCTCGGAGGCAATGATTGCCACCCCAAAGTCAGCGCTATCAGATAGTTGACCGCTAAGTTACGTGCAAGGTGTATAACGTGCCTCGTGCCTCGCTCTGCTCGGCTTGGCGACGAAAAGTGGAGTACAAGAGGTAGAAAACACAACTTTTCAAATTTAGAATGGATACTTGTAGTCAATGAGTAACCAATCTTTTGTCTGCGAAGACGGCGTGTCCTAGATGAGCGTATGTTCTCAGAAGGGGAATTAAATGGAGAGCATGGAATGTGCGCAGGTATGGGCACCAAGATAAAGACCACTACGACATGGGGCACCGAAGAGGGAACGACCATCACTTCATAGAGAAGCACGAAAAGGGCGCCCCCCACCACGGCCATTTTAGCACCAAAGTAAGACGACATAACCTAAAAAAAAAATGTTCTGGGGAATGACATTTGTACTCGTGTATCAGTCTCACATGCCCGTATCGCAACACTACTGCTGTAGCTCGATTTTAGTGGCATTTTAAATAGCCCACACTGTCAACCTTAAGGACCATAACTGTCATTTTTTTCTACCCAGATTATATATACGAAGGCTCATTTATTAGTCTAATGTTACCCTCTGGCCCAACCTTACCTTGCCTTTCGTTGACTAACCTTAACCTTACTTAAGCAAACCTCACTCAATATACTCATAATATGACGTAAGCGTCACACAAGGCAGGCATAACCGCGTTTAACTTAGCATAATGGTCTCCAAGCCTAATGCCACTTCTCGGAGATAAGCGGCATCAGACTTAGCGACAGCTTAACGGAGCGATAGCGACAGGCACAATCCTCCCTACACGGTTGTATGTAGCTAATGCTGCTAATGCTTCGAATGTTGTGAAAAACTAAATCGGAGTGACACACAAGAGGCTAAAAATTCCACCCTGGAAGCATGAGATTCCTCTCATGCTGGAAGTTTACACAAGTTGAGATCCGTTTACAGCTTGGAACGCTTGATGCATAGGTAGGCAACATCAACACATCCCTGTGTAGGGGGTTGCCTATCTAGCACTTCGCAGGGGCTCGCTGATATGTTTACGCAGGGAAATTGAATAGAAGCTTTTACTTGATGTGAGCACGGGACCGGGCGCTCCAGTCTCTATACATATGTAATGAAAAAAACATTTATGCGGTTTGTAATTAGTCGGCGGGATTATTAAAACCGGTTGGGTTCAATCTTTATCACTAGCCACATTAAACGAGGTCGACTAAGAGATATCAATAGAAAGGGCTTGGCTAAAGCTTCCCGCTGATATGGCTTCTGATAGGCTTACCTTGAAAGCTGACAAAAATACAAGTACCCGTTTTGAAAGTACTTTTTCTGACAGTTTTACCATCACGCCCAGAACAAGGAAAATAACTTTTCAGCTAATATTGTTAGGTGCGGGTTAAGCCCAATTTTAAAATGGGTATTTCTTCTCTTTTTCTGTTTTCTTTTAGAACCTGTCTTCATGCCCCGCATAACACGAAAAATATATATTTGGGGGTTTGAGCTCTTGCTTGGGTGCATGTTTTGGAATACGCTGCTTTTCTGCACAAAAATTCTTGGTCAGTTTTATTCGCACGCCTATGTTGGGAGACTAAAGCGCACAGCAACCAACCTAATACACAACGGGGCAGCGTGTGCTTAGTCACTTCGAATATTCTTTTAAAACCAAAAATACTCCGCTAAAACTACATTGACATATTATCAAACAAGTTCTTTCCAATAGTGTCTATAAAAAAATGAAAGGCCGATGATATTCGCACAAAGAATGCATTTGTATGGGGAGACTTGAACGCACGTAACCAACCTAAATCATTTTCTTATGGGGAGACTTGAACGCACGTAACCCAACCTAATGCATTTTAAATGGACAATTTGTGCCAATATCCACTCAAAATGCAACAAAAACGGAGTGACTATTCACTGTCCCATTTAAAATGTGTTACGCTGGTTTCCGTGCGTTCAAGTCACCTCCCATTAAAAATGCATCAGGATGGTTTCCGTGCGTTCAATTCTCCCTTGTTTAAACGTATGCGTGCGAATAGAACTGACCAAATAAAGAAAGCGTGAGGAATTGAATGCTTTCATTTTCCCAAAATCTACTATTAAAGATATTAAAAATACTTTTAAAAAAATAACCGAGATTTTTATCCGTGAATTTACAACAGTAAAATTTTAAAACTTATCAAGTAGCATTCGCAAAAGATTCAAAATTATCTAAACACGAAAAACATCTGTCACGTATATCAAAGTGGTAAGTGGAACGCGGGTAGTATCTTCGATATCCGAACTTCACTAAACTGAACCTATTTCAGTGTTGCCAGATTCCGCAATTTCTTAAATTTTATCCGCGTCTAACTTTTTAACCATTAAAGATAACCTAGCATGTCGGGTATGTTTTGGATCGCTCTCGAGCTGAGCATTCCAATAAAAGGATTCAACGTTATGTTATCTTTAACCGTTAAAAAGCTGGACGCGTTTAAATTTGACGAAGTCGCGGAATCTGACAACACTGACCTATTTATTTGCTCGTAACAGGTACGTTGGGGCGACAAGCACGGCGGGTATGGCGAACATTACTGGGACTACAACCACGGCGGCCACCACGTGGGTACCCTACTAATACCCTCTAATTTCACACAAAAAGTCACTATTATAAACGATCTTTTTTTTCAGGATGGTGGCGATGGTGGTGATGGTGACGGAGTAAGTACTGCAAACAATTTTTTTGCACATTCAATACCCAACCGCAGACGAAAATACCTGATTAGTGTATTCCTGGTACAGAAAAAAAAAGCCGGAAAAGCTCTATTTCGGTGGGTAACTATCATAAGCGCCAAAAACCTCAAGCGCCAACGCCGCAAGCGCCAATCCGTAACCGCCAAACGAGAAAAGTCGCAAACGCCAGAGTCTTAACCGCAATACTAACCTTGCCTAACCTAACCTAACTTAACCTCACTTAACCTAACCTAACTTAACGTAATCTAACTTGACGTAACCTAACCTATACGAACTTTGGCGTTTGCGACTTTTCTCGTTTGGCGGTTACGGACTGGCGCTTGCGGCGTTGGCGCTTGTGGTTTTTGGCGCTATCGAATGCCCCTCATTTCGGTTGGTTTTCAACGTAAGCCAATCCATTGAGAAACCTTCACCAAGCGCCCTCTATAATATGGCTGTTAATAGTTCCACCTTAAAAATTGACCTAATGCGACTTACGCCTACATCAGGTATACAAGCAGTCTCAAAAGTATTGACCGATCAAATTTTTTGGAACCTCCGGAACTCTGAAACCGCGGGGGATACAAATGCACAAAATAAAATCGGTAAGAGATCAAGGTGATTCTGGCTGTTTTGTCGATCTCTTTCCGATAAGTTACAGAGGTATGAAAAAGTTAGTGATCGATCCTTTTGAGACTGCTAGTACATGACTTTAGTGATTTTATCAGTGCGAAGAATATTTTCAGAAACAAGAATGAATGTTTAATGTGAAAATTGATTGTAATTTGATGTAGCATGTTTAAAAAATTGGAATGTACTGCCGAGATTATGTGTCGTGTCCCTTTCCAGATGAGTACCTCCACGGGTATCACGGCTTTTGACCTCGACTGTACTAAGGTATGGCGTTACAATCATGCGTATGTTTCAGACTGCCCCGGTAGCCGAGTACGCAGAGAACGCTGATATGGTCCCGCCGAACAAGGAATCATTCCAAACAATCGGCGGCGCAGTGGCGCCAGCAGCCATCAGCACCATTAACCGTCCCCGCCAGCAAACCAATCAGCATCAGCTGTTCCATCAGCAAACCCTTCAGCAACAGCAGAGCCTTCAGCAAGCGCGGCATCCGGCGCCAACCGACGGCTTTTTAGCAGCCGCTAAAATTGCCCCAAAGATTCACCCAGTCCAGTTACCCTCAGTAAGTGTGCGACTGCAAACTGAAAAGTGGCATTTTCTGACCTCTAATCTTTCACTAAATGAGGATTAAAGGGGTTAAAATCGCGATACGCCCAATCCCCACGGGTAAAATAAGTAGTACCAAAAGGTACTTTGTCTATTGACCCGACTGTCCCATATTAAATGTATTAGGTTGGGTTCCATGCGTTCAAGTCACCTCCCATTTATGAAATATTAAGTTGGTTAAGTGCTTCAAGTCTCCCTATATTAATGCATGTCGGGTCAATGGCAAAACCCTAAAAAAAGGGGGGGGGGTCTTTAAAATCTGTGAAAGTTCTTGCGTATGTTCAGGGAGGTCCATATTTTCCTTTAAGGTCTCAAAGAGTTACCCTGTCTTGCTTTGGGACGTACTCAAGAGCTCCAAAACCACGCAAAACGCATACAAAAATTTACAGCCGATATTTTACGGGAAAAAAAATTCATGCTAGTTGTGGTCGTTATTTGGTTGAAGACATCAACATTTGATTGTATTCTATTAAATTTTCACCTTGAAATGAGCTCAGCTTTTATGCAGGAACCGCGTCAAAAAAAAAGGACGCGAACCGAACGGGACTCGAACCCTAGACTATCCATTTCCTGTTCCAGACGCAGATCGCTTCCGAGAGCCAGATCAACGAGCAAGCGGTTGCCGCGCGCCTCCCATCCTCGTGGTCCCCCATCCCGTCGGCGGCGTCCTGGAGCCGGCCAATGACGGCGCAGCAGCTGAGCCGCGCCCGTCGGTCCCTGCGCCTCGCCGCCCGGATCCCCAGCCCCGTCGGCACCCCCACCAGTGTAGAGACACGAGAGCAAGCGTGACTCGCGATTCCGCACACCCCGCGAACCGGAGTGGGCTTTTTCGTGCGGCTGGCCTTGTCGTGGCTCATTCGCAAGGCGATCCAGGCTTACCTGCCCACAGTCGCCCCCTGGCTGGCGACCTACACGCGCTACAACCCCCCGACTAGCTCTCTTTTAGAGAGCGTACTCATTCCGGCTCTCTTTTCTCTCGTGGGTGTGTTTTGGTGATTGCAACTCGGCGACATGCCATATCCAGACTTATTGCTCTCCAGAAAAAAAAATGTTGACACGAAAACTTTAGGTCTTTATGAATATCGTTGGATGTATTTAACCGATTTTTGTGGTTATGCCATTGCATATATTTTCATTTCACTTTCATAATAAATCGAAGGGCCACTTAAATTTATCGTATGAAATATACGATTTTCGGGAACGTTAACAGCGGGAAAACTTCAACCGAAACACAACTTTGGTTTACAAAGTTCATCATTGCTTCAAATAATTTAGAATATTTTGTCAGAAAGCCACAAAAATGTAAGGAGAAAATCTTCTGTAAAAGCAAATGTTAAGTTGTATTTTCCACGAAAATATTTAAAATTGCCTAATTTTTTTTTGCAAACTTTTTTTTTCAAATTCTCTAGACGCCCAAAAACCCTGAACAACCTGAATAGGGAAATAGGAGAAAATACTTAATTTAAACTACAAACCAGTACTTTCGGGTTCGCATTCTTTCTTTTCTTTGTCAGAGTGATTTAGTCATGACAGCGTATATTTAAAAAAATATTTCACCCCGATGTTAGTGCTTTATCTTTATGAAACCGAATTCTTAAAAATTGTTCAATGTTCATTTCCGGATAATCTAAGGCAGTATTTCCATCATGATCGATCAGAAATCTATTGCAATGTAATGAAACAAAATTCTGAATGGAAATTGTTCAGTGTTCATTTCGGGTTAATTTAAGGTCGTATTCCCATTATGATTAATCATTAACTTATCATAAAATAATGGCTATGGACGATGCACCACTTGGACAAAAAATTTTCACACCAAGTTTTCTCTGAGAAAATTTGCACAAGTACACTAAAAAAAATTTCCAAGGTTCAAGAATATTATTGACATTTGGGTTTCGACGAAGGGTTCTCTTGCTTTGGTCTTCGTAGCTCTGCTTCTCCCTCCTAATGTGTAGGCATTTAGTTTCGCTATTTTTTCCTCTCACTGCGATATTTCACTACTAATCTTTTGGAATAAAGAGTTTCTACTTGGCTAAGCAAACTGCAAAATACGGCATTCGTATAAAAACTTGTCCCCGAAGCTATGATAAAAATTTTCCGATGATCCTTGTCTCATCATTGATCCCTGTCGGACACATTCTTCTCGGAGCATCCACCATACAACAATGTTGCTATTTGCAAATCAAACATGGAAAACATCTGAGACTGAACGACGAGAAACTGGAAACTAATGCAGTCGATGCGAAAAAAAACTCACCAAGACGCAAACCCTTCACCATACGATTTCAATTTTAAATCGACCTTAAAATACTTGAGTTAGTGCACAGTTAAATTTCTTTGAAAAGAGAGCTTCCTGAAACGAACAAATTTCAAGACCAAAAATATTCTGCTATAAATACTGAAAAACTAACTTTTTGGATTTCAAATGTAGTTGCCAAAGAACGGCCGAGAAATATTCGCTCTGAACTTTCATTACAGCGCTATCCGAGGCATTATAAGTAAAATAATAATAATAAAATGTTTAACTGTTTTCTTTAAACAGTTCAAGATGTTAAGTTTTAAAAAAAGGTTAAAATATTTAATCCCGAAATCCAAGATCTAATTTTGAAACGTTATTTTCATGTAGCAAACTAAATAAAAGTCAGCCGGAAGAGGAGAAATTGGTCTAAAAAGAAATACTAAGAACATATTTTGCGTCACGTCGCTGTTTTCGGAAATCTTTTGAGCAGGTTTTCCATCCCAAACAAACGACAACGTCAATCAAAAGTCATTTTAATTAAAACATAAAAATAAAATAAATCAGTCGTACAAGGCTCCGAGATCTGCCAGAACTTCATCTTGAGCTTCGGACTCCTCTACTTTGGACACAAAGTAGCTGCCAGGCTTCTCCGATTCATCTTCGTCGCATGAAAACGCATCACAGCTAAATCCACTTTGACCCTTTTGATACAACAAGCCGAGTTCGCTTTCTAAAAAGTCCAGAACTTCCGTCCAAGTCCTTAGTTTGTTGAAGGAGCACCGTTTGGACTTTGGCAAAGTTTGCTCGAGCATGAAGACGAGGTGGTGGTGGAAACAATTAAAAGGAGTTTGCAGGTCTTGCGAAATGTTGATCCAGTCTTGCACACAAGACAGGGGAGTCTTGTTGAAGCCGGCGAACAAAGCAGGGTTGCTCAGCATTCCCCGCGCAGACATCACACCTGCAAAATTCCACGTTCCAATTCCGTTTCCACGTCGCACGAAATATATTGTATAGTATCAGGTACATCATGAGAATTTACTTTTTCACTCACTTTAAGCGTTTCACGATTAACGACGAAGTCATACCCTTAGTAAAAAAGGAAATTCCTTCGATTTTTCTAAGACCACTATGTTTAGTTTGTAAAGATATTTTTGTGGAATTTCACGCGAAGAAACTTTCATTTTTTTCCCTAAGTCAAAAAAGGTTGACATTAAGAGAAGTATAAGCCTTCAAACTGCTATTTTTTCGTTATTTTTACTACTAGTGTAAAAAATAAATAAAAAAGGAGAATAAGCAGAGAAAGAAAGAAAGAAGGAAAAAAAGACGAAAAAAGGGAAAAAATAAGACGAAAAAAGAAAAAATGTGATGAAAAAAATAAGATGAATAAAGGAAAAAAATAAAATGAAAAAAGGAAAAAAATAAAATGAAAGGAAAAAATAAGATGAAAAAGGGAAAAAAAGATGAAAAGGGAAAAAATAAGATGACAAAAGAAAGAAAAATAAGATGAAAAAAGGACTAAATGAGATTTAAAAAAAATTGATTTGGTAAATTTTTTAGCTGAGAATTTTCTTACTGTTTCCAATGAAGTAAAAAGTTCCAACTATAAAACGTAAATTAAGTGAATTTCTGCACAGAAATTCCCATTCGTAAAAATTTTAAACAAGAAAACCATGTTAAAGTGAAGAAATAGGTCCACGAGCAATCCTTATCTAAAGCTGAAATATATTTCGTGTGCAGCGGAATCTACTAGTCCGAGCAGGCACTTGAACCAACCTCGGCATCCGGCATCAGCGTGAAGCTGCTCAGCTCCCTGCAGAGTTTTCACGTCTCCGTTTGCAATTAAAGGTACCCGCAGACTTTGACAAACTTCTCTCAGTTCCTCCACGTGGATTGGGCTATGCCTTTCGTCAACTGTCCGCGCATGAAGTGTCACAAAAGTCACCCCAGCTGCTTCCAGCGATCTGCACAGGTCTATGGTCCGCCTGCGAGTAAACCTCAAAAATTTAAACTCCCCACACAGAACTTCATTGATAAAAATGATGACAATATTAAGCCGTCCTTGACCCGTTTTGGGTATGAACTTGAGTTTGTGTCGTATTTCGGGTACTTTTAAGCTATAACATAATGGCAAGCTCCCGCCGAGTCAATTCGATTGATGTGACTGTTGACCGTTCTAAAAAAGTACGCAGAATACGTGCGATTTTAATAATGAACCTTTAATAGCTTTGCCAATGAAAAACTCTGTTCACACACATTCAACTGACAAGACTAATGACGAGTCTATTTTAATACTAAACGAAATAACTTTTTTTAGGGCCAACGATGGTTAATATTTCCAATGAAAAATTATCGACAAGCCCATTCGAAAGACAAGCCAATGGACAAGTCTTAAAAACGATACAAGATATGTTGATTAGAAAGATAATCAGAGCCCGAGCTTTTGTATGATATGAATTTAGGTCACTATAGGAGACCAACAATACCCCGGTGCGCTCTTGAGGTCCATACCCAAAACAGGTCAACAAACAACCCAAAACATCTAGTTTAGTTTCATAAGGCCTTGCAACAAAATTTAAAGCCATTTTTAGTTGAGTTGAAACTTTTGAAGCATTCTCAAGGCGGTTAACAAAGATATAGATTTCTGTGCGAGTACATTTCGAGTGCAGAAAACGCGTGGGGCAAGCAAAAGCTTTTGCTTACCTGCTAGAGTCAAGAAGCCGTAGTTTCACAGAGACGGAGTATGTATCAGACACGCGGTTTCGTACTTGAAGGACGATATCTCGAATGAGCTCTGGTTTAGTCAACAAGTGAGCTCCGTAGCCTTCTTTCATGGCCCATCTTTGAGGACAACCACAATTGAGATCGACGCCATCACTGAACCTAAAGACAACGTCCAACACCACGACAAACATTCATTCTTCCCAGCTCCAAAATACAGCATCTTCTTGAAGAGGGCTCCCCGTCAATGATGCGCTTCCAAAGAACAATCCGTCGATCGAACCGTAAAGATTCGGTTCGGAACGCACACCGTCGGACCAAACTGCCCCGTGCAACAAATTGACCAACAACCGACCTTACGAAACGAGACTGTAGTTCAGAGACAAGGCAAACCTCGCGTTCCGAATCGAGGAGATCGGAGGGTGGAGTTCAACCCGGTGCAGCGCAGCAAACCTATCAAAATGTACGGAGCCACTAGCAGTTGCCACAAATTATATAAATTTGTACTACTCTCTGCCAGCATCTAACATGCAAGTGTTCTCACATGGTTTGTTCAGACTTCCAGGGTAGTGTCTGTGTAAACTCCCACTGTAGGAGTGTTCCAGAAAGTATTCCCATAAGTAAGGGATGAATCAAAATCTTTGTGAGAAAAATTTGTGGTTTGTTTCAGGGATAGATTACACAGCCGCAAACTCCAGTGGAAAATTTTCAAATGTCCCATTGAGTCACAGTAGCAAACCACATTTTTTTGGGAACTACCAAAACCTCTACAAGTAATAATGCAAAATATATTACTTACGGTGCAACAATTTCTGCAGCGCTGACAAAATCATCCACATCCTTTGATGCAAATTGGACAACTAATGGGGTGTCTCCTGTAACCAAAAATTGAGGATGTCATTGTGATCAAGAGAAATATGTGGCTGAGTGCTGTAGTCTAAAGGAAATGATCATCTTTTCCTTAAAAAACTAAAACCTCCAGCAAAATGAGCTGCATCATGACAACTAATATAATAATGTTTTTGTGCTTTGGTAGGCCATGTTAGAATCTGTC
>Ga0058701_10001994_pt1 | contig 15107 bp, 6 predicted proteins | sample AgamicOrMae_FD_97039 | JGI IMG/M metagenome (GOLD analysis project Ga0058701, IMG submission 97039) | Agave microbial communities from Guanajuato, Mexico - Or.Ma.e | ecosystem: Host-associated > Plants > Phyllosphere > Phylloplane/Leaf | place: Guanajuato, Mexico | collected 2012-06-04
ACTAGACATGTATGTCAGATTAAAGTTTTATGTCTGAAAACAATATCTCGTTGCCCTTAAGTTTGCACTTGGGCTCAATTATTTTCTAGCTTTTGTCATGAGGTACAACGCCTAAGTTTCGCGAGTTAAAAAAGTTAACCAAGTCGCATTTTTCAATTTGCTGTAAAAATGTTGTGATCTTCAGCTGCTTAATGAGTTGGACACACCCGCTGATATCACATTATTCAAATATGCGTGCATTTGATTCACTCCAACTGTAACTCATTTCTACTTGCTCTAATATATGCTTCAATTACACCGTTGATTCCTTGTTTTCGTCGTTACGATCAGTCATGTCTTGATGCGCCCCACTGAACAGGGTTCACTTTATGTCACAACTACACTGTTAAAAAATTTTACAATCCCGGATCTGGAATAAATATTCAATACCGGATTGTAAATTTACTATCCTTTCCCTTAGTAATTTCATTAAACGGGAGTTGAAATTAATGTGATTTTGAAAATCGCTTTGGAAAATTCAACTCCCGTTTAGTAAAAATTACTAAAGGGAAAGGAAAGTATATTTACAATCCGGAAATGAATATTTATTCCAGATCCGGGATTGTAAAATTCCATTTTTTTAACAGTCTAGTTTCGATGTTCCTGTTTGCTGTTCGTGCGAAAACTATGATCGTAATGTTCGGCAGGGATTGGCTCATTGTCAGTGCCTATTAGCGGTACCGTACGAATAGGTGACATTGATGACATGTGCCGGTGTTTTTTTTTCGAAAGTTTTATAAAGGTTTTCTCTGTCAATGAAAGGATGACTTGCGAAAGTCTGATTCCGCGAATTTTAGCTGCGAAATTCTGGATGTGCGAATTGTTTGGCCTGAATCCAAGTCCTCTTTATTGCTTTTAAAGTGTGGGCAGTTGAGTTTTTATTAAAATGTGAAACACTTCACAATTTTTTTCTTGATTCACTTGATCGCAACAGAACCCATAGGCCAACGAGTCACATTTCAATCGACTTAGCAAAGCTTTCAAACAACTTTCTTGATTGCTAGGCGCTCAATCTGTTGTTCATTTTAAATATATTCAATATAATAATGTCGACCTTTACACAGTAAAAATACGACACCTGTTTTAGGGAGTTCTTATCTGTTTTTAGTGTTATAATAAAACGGGGGTGATACTTTTTTTAAATTATTTTTTAACCCTCAATGGTCACACATTTTTGTAACAAATATGTCACTCTGGGGTCGTTTTTGACCCCATTTATTTCTAAATCGCTCCTGTGCTTCCAAGTTGAACAACTTAAACAGGCAAGGCCAGTATCGATTCTTATAAGGCTACTCTAATTAGTTTTCGTGCTAAAAGGGACACCATTGTATTTTTTTGTAAGTGACGAAAAATGTGAACCTGTGTCGATTTTTTCACGTAAAAACACATTTTTTCACGTAAAAGACATTTTTATGAAAAAAAATCCTTCTTAATTCGGATGCATTTCAATTTTAAAACCAAATACACCGCGAAAATTTTAAGATTTCAGTGATTTTAAAACTATTCCACTTCAAAACTTATATCAATATTATCTTCCCGAATGAACGCCTTCAATTTTGGCAATTATGGGGTCGTTTTTAACCATAAATCACGTTTAGGCCCTAGTTACTGGCCATTAATCAATGCTAAAATGCGAAAAAGGCATCAAAATAAACAGATATTCAAGCAAAATGTATCAACAGAATGTTTCACTATTCTGAGAATATATTTTTTTTAAATATCCGAAAAAACGAAATTTTGTGGGGTCGGAAAGGACCCTAGTGTGACCATTTCAGGACTTCAGAAAAAGCATAAGGTGTGAAGCGGACTTGGCTGCGACGGGCCAGTGCAGCCCACCTCTGCATGACACTGAGGTGCAAATCCGATGTCAAAAACGACCCCTGCTCTATGTCCTGAAAAAAAATGATGCTGGGGTCGAAAACGACCCCAGCTTCAAATTTCTAGGTCTTCTCGTACTGGAGTCGTTATCGACCCCAAGGCATGTTTAAACCCTTATTACTGGCCACTAGTTAATCCTACAGTGTTCAAAAAGCATTCAAATGAAAGGTGTTGAGACAAAGTTTTTTTACGTAAAAGTTTTTAAACCTCAGAATTATTTTTTAAAACATATCTAAAAAACAAAATTTGATGGGATCGTAAACGACCCCAGTGTGACCATTAAGGGTTAAGATAAACCTATGTTCAGCCATATCATTCCAAACGTCTCGGCGAGAACTCTTGATTTTTGAGGCTCATCCTAGGCCTATCTTAAGAAATAATGGAAAAGTGCATATTTTTGCGATTTTTCATGATGAACCTACAGTATGTTCAGCCATCTAATTTAAGAAGTCTCGTAGAGAGCTTTCCGTCGATGTGGCTGAACATAGGTCCATCGTGAAAAATAATCAGAATACGTACTACCCCATACCCTCGTTGTATCTTGACCACCTGGGAGGTTTTCCCCAAAACAGCTGTTTCATTTACTGAGACCTTATTTTAACGTACCTGAGCATAAGGAAAGGTAAACTAAGCCAAACTTACTTGAAAGCCTCAGTTAATTTTCGTTGAGTTAAGGAGCAGATTCTTACATCGTAACATAGAAATCATAATCGCCTCTGTACACGTAGTTCAAAAGCTGACAGCAGCTTTTCAAAGGAAGTTTTTGCTTCGGAAAGCTGTTTTGAATACCGTCCCCTGGGCAGACTTATTAGAAGCTCCATCTCGGTATTCGAGCCGGGTCTTGAAAGCCACATATCTCGCTTACCATTACTCATGCGCTCTAGCAGAATATTTTATCTGCATAGACACCTTAATAAGCGGGTTGGAGCGTTTCATGAAACGGGTAAAACTTACTCCAATATGTAGAAGGAAGGTGTTAGCTGACAAAACAGCGCGCGGCCAAGTCGCCCCTTAATTTACGGCTGGCGCGATTTGTTCCGAGATAAGCAGATTCTTGGAGGGGTTGGAGATGGACTGGAGGCCGTCGAGGTATCACGAGGAGGCCGAAAGGGTTAGGAATCGGGGGAACATCCGGCTTGACGCCTCCGCGGCTTCGCCTGTCTCGGCCTACAACCGGGGCTAGTCGGGCCCAGCCAAGGCCCAGCCAGTCCCAGCCAAACCTAGCCGGGCCTAGCGGGGCGTAGCCGGGACCGCAGCTAGGCCCAGTCAAGCCTAGTCTATGTAGATGTCCTTGCGAAAGGGGTTAGTAGTGTTAAACACGCAGAAGCCATTGTGTTGGCGCCTGGAGGACCTGACGAATAAAGCTATTATTATTTGGTCATATTTTAGTGGTGTACGCACTATGCCAGGGGAGATAGCGATCCTCATTTGTTTTCAGTTAGAAGGAGGCGCCGCTGATCCATACTTCACCCTGCAGAGACTGTCTACTGTTATTTCGACGGTCGATTTTGCGTTGCCAACTCTAGCACTGCGGTTTCGGGAATCGCGACGCCCAGATAGTATTCACACTTGTTCGAGAGTGCAAGTCCCTTTTGGGTCCTTGAATAATAATAAAACACATAAATACATAAATAATTGTCTTTCCTAGATAAACTTTTCCAGACGATATATATTTGATATGCTAGCGGAACATGAACAGTTGACAACTCATGTTGCATGAACTGTTTACGAAGCATCTAGTAAGATAGTTGGCTGTTTACAGCAGTTACTTCCTTTTAAAAGAACACGTGCATACTCGCAGCAGGCAAATCATGTGAAAGTGGCGCGAGCAAAAACACCAAGGCAAATCATTCACGCATTCGTTTTGAGTCACAGTCTCTAATAGAGCGCGGCACACCGTAAATTACGGAAGGAGAGGCAAAAATGTTAAATCCAGAGCACATGTTCGTTGGCTGAATGCACTGCGGCTTAGCAGCGAGTGCGGCGGAGCCATTTGTCATTGGCTCGGCGATTATGTGGCATTTTTGCCTGTGGTGATACATGGCGGACTTTACGTATGCATGCAACCGGGGGCAACTATGCAAATCTTTGGCTAATGTCTAATTTGTTCGTGGTCTCGACTAACGTGTTACTCGACTTTTCCGACACGCAGAAATGTCGTGCCGATCAAATTTTTATGTCGGAAGTTTGACTTTGCGAGAAGTTCCAACTTAAGATCCTTTTAACATACTATCCTCGATCATTTGGCCGTGTGATGAGGTTAGATTGATCAGTTGAGATTTGGTCGAGGTAGCTAGATTTAGCTGTAGCTAACGTTAGGTTAGGTTAGCGGACAATTGTAATTAGTTAGTTTAGCGAGCAGTTGGGTTAATGTCTTTTGTTGTTTTAGTAAAAACTATCCCCGGTTTTAGTTAATCCTATACCCGTTTTAGGTATGAAGATAAAACAGGGAAAGAGCACAATTTGGTTATTTTAGAAGGTAGCCCTATCAAAAACCATAGTGTATATGAAGAACTCTCGACGACATCTTTTCATTGATATGGATGTTGATAGCTTTATCTCTAAAAGTAATCAAGTAAATCCGGTCCCCTGTTTTACCTTCATACCTAAAACAGGAGGTAGTAGTTTTTACTATGTAGTGAAGTTTAGGTTAGGGAAGACTAATAAGTTAAGCTAGATTTGCTTGCTTTGGGTTTTTAGGTGAGCTTAGGTGTGGTTAGCTTAACTATTGTAATTTTAGATTAGGTTAAGGTTAGGTAACTTTGGTTAAGGACACAAAGAAAGCCTCACTCTTTTAAGAATAATTTGGTTCAGCTGCGGTAACTGCTGCCTCACCAAACACGGATTGACTGAGATTAGCTGTAATTTAGCTTTTTTGTGTTGATTTAGATTTGGTAAAGTTAGATTTTAGTCAAAGAGATGACTTGTCAGCGGTCAACCTGATTCACTTCATCGCGTTTTCGCCAGCCGCTCAATCAAAAACTTCGCTCCAACCAATACTAAAACGTTTCCAGCTGCCACGAATTGTCTGCAAAAAGCGCAAATCCTTTTTAGTCGGTGTTTTTACAGCAGTGGTCGTATATGGAACGTGAGCTGAGCCGAGCTGAGCCGAGTTGAGCCGAGCTGAGTCCGAGGTGTCATATTGCTTTCGCGACGCTCCTTCGCCAACAATTGGCAATGAAAGGAATTCCTTCTCAACTCGGCAATTGCGATTCATTTACACTTCTCTGCGGCGGCGGCGGTGGTTGCCGCAGCGGCGGCGAACCGTAGCTGTGATGGAAATGTACAGAGGCGGTGAGCTGTTTCGCCGCCGCTACCCAAATAATGTAGGGCCCATAATAAATTCGATTACACCAAATGGGTCATTTTAAATAGCGCATGCCAATGGACAGAAGTATTCGCCATTCCAGGAAACTGCAGTTAACACAACATACTCAAAACACACATCTCAACACAAAAGACTCACCGAAACTTATAAGTCAAACATAACCTAACTTAACCTAAGCTAACATACACAGTAAAAACTCCTTGTTTTAGGTAGTCCCACACCTGTTTTTGGTATGATGGCGAAATGGAACGAGCACGATTTGGTTATATTTAAAGATAGACTAACAAGCCTATCAACAACGATATTAATGATGAGGACTCGTCAAAGCCCTTCGATTGATATGATTATTCGTAGGGGGCTTATCTTTAAAAATTTCTAAATAATGCTCTTCACCTGTTTTACGTTTTACCTACCAAAAACATAGGTCTAGTTTTTACTTACCTACTCATTGGTAACGAAAACCAAAGTTGACTAAATATTTGTTAAAACATCCTCACCTAATCTGTCTTGACCCAATCAGGCATAACCCAACTCAACCTAACCTAACCTAGTCCAGCTTATCTAAACTAAATGTAGTGTTTTACTGTGTCGAACCAAGCTCTACCTAATGTAACCAATTTCAAGGTATGCTTTAGCTTTCTTACTAAAACGATGCGCCTAATCCAAGCTTTTCACTATCCTTGCCTAAATACTGTACATTTACGCATTGTAGTCGACATAAAATCGGAATATTAACAGCCATTATAAATACAACGAGCTATCTAGAGATAATCAGTTCATTCAAATATAAGTGAGAAATTGGTTTGGATGTAGCTCAGTGCTTGTTAACTATTTAGTTGTTAGAGTGAAAAAGTGAAACTGTGGCAGATTGTCCTAATCAGTTTTTTTGAGTGACTGTCGTCATCTGTTGTCCAAGTTAGTTGCTCGCTAATTGGTGTTTCGGACTCCGAGAAAAGAGGCCGGCCTCTCTTCAGGTGATTCGCTTCTTGGCGCTCTCAAAACGAGATTTTGCTTTCGGAAAAATGCCTCGAAAATGGGTTCAAGGCATCCATGCATCATTTCCTGTAGAAAACTGCTACTCAGTAATTTTTTCATTTGTCGAACCTTCAGATCTCCCTTTTTAAATGGTTCTCTTAACCGAACACTCCGTAATTATAGTGTTTATGGGGACCTTATCTGGATACATACCAAAAATTCAAAATTATTTTATATGTATAATACTTATAATACTCAGACTCCATATAGTATTTTTTTCTTTTTTTGCAGTAATATGAAACAGTTTCCTTATCTATTTGAATTCCTCGGTGCCATTCTTAGGGTCCACTTGATTAATTATTAAACGAGGATCAGTCTATTGTAAAATGTATATAATCACAGAAAATTAGGGAAAAAACGTAAAAACTTTCTAGCTCGCTTTCCAGTATCTTTTTTTTTTAATCACTGACAGCCTAATTAATGGAACGTTGATTCTGTATGTCTTTTCTCGCCAACTCTAAATTTTGCATAATCAACTTGATTCTGTTCCGACAGGGTCTCGCAAACTGTATGGGGACATCCATAAACAACCTCGACAAAAGTTTTGGACCCCTTCCCCCTCTACCTAACTGGCCGCCTTTCCCCTAGCCTTCCCCTCACCGTGGGCTACTTGACGTTCCATACTTCTGTCAACCAACGGTAAACCACCGTTTACCGCCGTGTGTCTACGTTGTTTATGGATGACCCCTTTAGAATGCTTCCTTTGATTATACACCCAGTTTGCGCTGATTGAGGTTGACCCTGGCCGAGCATCACCAAGTCCTGGGCATCACATAGTCGATCTCGACACAGAAAAAACTATCCCCTGTTTTAGGTAGTCCTACGCCTGTTTCAGGTAAGAAGGCGAAACAGGGGGACAGTGTGATTTGGTTGTTTTTAAAGATACCTGTAAACAACCATATCAATGAAAAGGTTTCGTCGAGAGCTCTCCATTGATATGATTATTCATCGTCGGGCCGTCCATAAACTACGTGACCACTTTTAGGCCACTTTTTTGATCCCCCACCCTCGCCGCCTGGTGACCGGGCCTAGATAACCCCCCCCCCCCCCCCCCCCCCCCCCCCCCCCCCCCCCCCCCCCCCATTTTCCCCTTCTCCCTTTTTTCTTTTTTTTCAAAAGATTTTTTGACGTTTGAGTGATTTATTTATGCAACATATTTTAGCCTAAGTGCACTATGCACGGGAAAAAATGGTTCTCTTACGGCAACAAAATTAGGGACAAGTAAAATTTTTGTTGCTGCAACCAAAAATTTTGCCGCAGCAACCAAACGGTTTGTTAATAGAACCAAACACTTTGTTGTTGTAACAAAATATTTTTGTTATCCTTATGTATTTTAACAAATGATTCTGTTGGAATAACAAAACCTTTTTTTTTCGTGTGAGATCACATAGTTTCAAATCACATCAACTTTTTAAGAAGTGACAAATCCTGATAATGATATATCTAGCTACACTTTAAAAAGACCTGAGATACATTTTTTATTTAATAATATTTGATAAATATTAAGTAAGAAATTATCAATAAATGAGAACACTCATTTATTGCACGCATTACGTAACATCTACGTACCTCCTCCACCTCGCTAAACCCTTGCTTAGCCAATCCCCAACGTTAGTGATAATAGTGTCAGTATTATCGGTTGAAGATGAAATAGGTGATGGATCCGCAACGGCCTCGACATCCACCCACTCAACGGTATCTTGAGAGAGAACGCAAAGCAGCTCTCTTGCTCGTTGCGACAGAACTTTCAAAAATGTTGGCGTTTGAAAATTTCGGCACCGGTACTTCAAATAATAGCTGGCTGGCTCAGTGAAAACTTTTTCCGGGGTGAAAAACGACTACGTGACCAGCACATAACCTCTCCCCTCCCCCTAAAGCGGTCAGTAGTTTATGGACGGCCCCTAGCGGCATCTTAAAAAATCGCCAAATTACGCTCTCCCCTTGTTTTTACCTTTATACCTAAATCAGCGGTTAGTTTTTACAGTGAAAAGCAGCTTGAGCCAGCTCAAACCTCTGTTAGGCTATGTTAGATGAGCAGCTATTCCGTGGGAAACAGCGTTGCCCAAAGCAGCATTTTTGACCAGACTGGTGCAGTGATGCCAGATTTCGCGATTTCGTGTATTTTAACGGATATATTATCCTTCTGAACCATGGGAGATAAACTTGCATGTTGGACATGTTTTGCATCGCTGCCCAGTTGAGCAATCCGAAAATGGGAATGATCACTAATTTAAATCGGTCAAAAAGTTAATTGCGTTAAAAAACGATGGAGCTGCGAAATGTCACAACACTGGACTGGTAGTGTACTCAAAGTGTTCCTCGTTGAAATCTTCGGCGGATAGAAAATGTGTGAGATTAGTTGTGGCAAACATTAGTGAAGTCGTGATGTTGTCGCCTCACTTTTAGCAGCTTGGAGCTCCGGACCACTTAGCTACGCAGGCAGCCGCAGCGTTGAGATATTTTTTAGCGTCATTAGCGGTACTTGCCGAACATCCGAAGGACTAACCCACTACCTTCCGTCCGAAAACAGAACCACCACATCCGGAATTTCTTTTTTCCTACAAGAAATGAATTGCGGCACGTGTTATACTCAAAGGTTATTCGCCAGACGACACAAAAAACTGTCCCCGTTTAAGTTTTTTTCCCCTTCAAATATTGGGATATAGGCTAAAAAGCTCATTATGTGAGTAGAAATTTCCGTACTTTTTGCGTGGAAATGGATAAACAGAACTGTAAACACGTTTAAATCTATTTTTGTGTGCGTATTTAGAAAGCACTTTTGTTACATGGTAATGTACCGGTGACAACTTTCAAACTACTGTATCAAAATTGGAAGTGGAAAGAATAATTAATAGCTAGTTTTAACAGAAAACACAAACGAAATAATGATGTATCATTGCTTGAATTTGTGCCGCGAACCTAAGAAAGCATCAAATTTTCCCCAAAGTTGTGGTACTTCAGTGATATTTTATTTATTGTTGAGATTGCTAATCAATAGTCGGTGTAAATTAATTTTTGTATGAGGTGCACAGCCGTGCTACATCGGCTCTTTGTATAAAATTCTGTTCTCTGAAATGTACTACCGTGAGCTCCAACTCAAGATAACTTTCTATCCTATTCGGGCCCTCAACATTTTTGAAGCTTCGTAAATTTTTTCTTCTCGACTGGAAGAAATTTTTCATTCCAGAATTAGACTTGTAATCAAACGAATTCCACCTTGGAAACAACGAGCAGTTTTTTCAGCTAAAAATACCGAGAGATGTATCAGAGTCGAAAAAAATGTTCTTTTACTCAGTTTTCTTTCTGGTAATTACATACTTTTTTCTCCGTCGTTTGTTATACGGAAAACCGTTGGCTCACTTTGCTCAGTCATTGCTTTCAAACTCAAAGTGATTGAAAACTCAAAGAAAACAGAAAATAATAGTTGGGAAAAAAGTGACCAGATTTCTTCGATTGATTGTAAAATGGAGAAAGTGGGTCGAATTATTCTGTAGCCTTGGTTCCCGGAAGCTTCAACATCCGAGCAAATATCTTATCTTGGGTACCGATTTTTTTCTCTCTTGTTATTTCCATTAATATAGTTTTTTGAATGCTTCACATAACGGCAACAGCAATTTCGACAAGCAACGATTACTCTTATCATTGCTGATTATTTCGCGAGCGCAGTCTACTGTCCTACGCTCTCAGTTTGACAGAATCTCTGATCCTCGTGGTTTTTGTTCAAAACACTCCCAATACAGACATCAGCACTTAGGTTCGAAAGCCACATTACCCTCAATAAGTGATTGGGAAAGCTCCTCAATAAAATAGTAGAAGCTTATTTAGAAAAAACTTTTTGATTAACGCTGAAAATTGAACAACTCAATTTTTACAAAAAGTTGTAAAGTCATAAAACAGCAAAAAGCCGCTGTCTTTGGTTTTTACATTTTAAAAAATAGCTGTATTGTTTCTATCACCTATTTTTTGGCTCATTTTTATACTGCTAACTCGATAACTCACCTTACTTTTCGGACCCTACGTTCAGACATGTAACTGAAAACAAATCCGTCCTATTCTTTTCATTTCTGAAAAATTACGTATATATTGGATTTCTTTTTTTCAGCCAATTTTCGTTCAAACCTGTTAAAATCAATGCCTTAAATCACCGGAAACATCGTCCGTCAACCTGACTCATATTTTAACCTTAACCATTTGACCTCTGATCTAACTATTAGCGCAACTTCCAACCTCACCTACCTGAACCTAACGTATGAAGTCAATTTCTGTAAGATCTCAAGCCGATAAGACACTTCCGCTTCCGAAGAGGAATCCCTTAGTAATAAAACGACAGTATTTCAGCACGTGCGCTAGTGCGTTACGCAATGGAAGGTGTCTGAAATAGGGCAGGAGGACCTCAGGGTCCTTAGCAATGGGCGAAATGCGGCCGAACAGGTTGTCACTCGCCTGTGAATCCTCAAGTGCTAACGATACACTTTGTTCTTGGAAAGGAGAAACCAACACCTACTTTCAAATTTCAGCAAACTCATTGGCCAAGCTCTTAAACATTTGTGCTACTTGCTGTTGAATTCGCAAAACTTTTCTCCAAATCTATAGTATTTTTCCAATAGCTCAAGAACTTAGCTTCATAAACTAACGCGGAAGTTTTATCGAATAATAGGAAACAATTTTTAGAGGCGGTTAATCATTGGCTGTTTAACGACTTTGCGATTTTGAGGCTGAAAAGGAGTCAACAATATTGTGAAGATTCTAAGGTATTTTTTAGGATATCCCATGCATGTTATACCAAAACTGGAGAGAGAACTGTCATCACATATGGTTTGCGGTTATGGGGAGTGCTATGTGTGAATTCATACAAAGTTCTACTTTGGGAGGATTTCGCGAATTTTTTATGTTAAGCACGTGAAAAGAGGTTAGCGATCCGTGTATGATTAATAGGGACAGCGGACTGCTTTCAGATTAGATAGGAAAAGAGGACAGAGCAGAGAAAACGAGACGCATATTTATTTTGCACTTTTTATTGAGAGTACATGCTTATCGCGTTCAACCAGGAGCGAGGCTGTTTTTTGCACAGAATTTTCGATGCTTAATAGCTTACAAGACTTAACTTCCAATTCGTTTTCGTGTAGGCGTATGTCTCCTGAGGCGAGGAAAATACATTCAAGAAATTTAACACCTTGGACATTTTCAATGTGCGTTTTCTTTCTCTCGTGTTCTTCGTTTCGTCACCAAGTTGACCGAGACACAGGACATCCAAACTAACCTAACTTCACCTGTCGTCACTGAGCTTTGAGTCAGTAATATGTCAGGTGCCTTATGTTTTGGTTCACTATTGCTCCTCTGACGAGCTGTCGTCCAGCCTGATGCCGGCTGCTGCTACCGGGGAGTTAGCGACACACGATATAAAAGGTTTTGTTAACAAAATCATGTGTTAAAATAGCGACAACAAAAATATTTTGTCGTAATAACAAAATTTTTAGTTCTATCAAAAAGACGTTTGGTTGCTGCAGCAAAATTTTTGGTTGCAGCAACAAAGAAATTATTTGTTGTCTCTAATTTTGTTGCCGTAAAAAAACATTTTTTTTCCGTGAGCAACTTTGGCGTCTACTAGGTTAGGTTGGCCGGGTGCAAGGTAGGATAGTGAGTGCCTTATGTGCCATTCGGCTTTGCGGTGAAAGGTGAACCTCAAGAGGTATGCCCTTTCTTAAAGACTTCTAGCAAATACCACTCGTTTACAAACAAAAACAAAAAAAATACCCCTTCAAATTTTTGGCATGGTGAGTTTTTGGTATAATCGAGCGAATCTCCTTCGAAGTTTCGGGGAGTGCCACGTTAAACCTATTTCATCTCAAGGACAGTGATGAGCTCCTCTACATCGACAAAATTATGAATGTAAATTTATGTATTTTAACTAAAACTACAGCCGGAACTCAAACTGAACCATAAATTCAATCATATAAAACGCACCAATTTACAATTTCTTTAGTCGAGTATTATCCCTATTTTTTTCTTGTATTTCCCAGGAACACATAGGTTGAAATTCACAGTGGATGCGCTTATGTTATGCGTAATAACTGCCGCCCTTATTATAGTTCAATGAGAAGCTAATAACACCAAATCGAATTGAAGTGCGTACTGCACATTACATTTACATACTGAGTATTCCACCATAGGCGTACATGAGTTCTGCCGATATACTTTATGTTTATACTCATGACCTTAGATTAAAAGCGATTGGTTGGTTAATGAAAGTCAGTATGATGTATCCAAAGGACCAGAGAACATAAGACTGAATTAAAAGACCGCAATGACATGAGCGGGCGGCTCGTTTGGAACCGATATTCGTATTGATTACGATGTTCAGTCAATGTTTTTTTAGCTAATTGACGAGTATACCGCAAAAAAAATGCTAAACGCTTATTAGCATAGGGAACACGATTGATCATTCTCAGTCTCGTATTTGGTTAGTTGCATTTCGTTAAAACATACATACAGCTTCGTCTAGCCTTTGCCGTGTAGATATGTCTAGTTGAAGTAGCTAGTAATTTCAAGAAGCCATTTTTGACCCACGGTAAATATCTATTTATTAACGGAGACCAAAGGCTTCTTGTTAGTAAAACTTTATCATCGGTAAAAACAAAAATTCTTTTAATTCAAGGAAAAAGAAGAGGAAAAAAACACTTGACAACGATTTCAGCCAAAGTTCTGGTATCTTGTTTTAACAAAACCCCTTAAATGCGCAAATAAAAAATAATAATTAAAAAAAAAGAAAAAGAGAAAAACTGGTTTTAAAATTTTCCGAAACTTGACTGAACACTTTTTTTTTATCCTCACAATTATTGATAAGGATGTTCTACTTTTTCTCCCGTTTCCTTAGATGCTTTAATTAAAAAACCACAAAACTTACTCAATAAAGCCTTCACTTGTCTTCAAGAGTGAAGACATACACTACCAGAGAAATATCCCAGTTTTTTTTATTACATAACAAAAGACAGAAAAAAACCGTGGACAACAGCCATACAAATGACGAAAATACCTCCTTCCTTGGGTGAGTGTGATTGGTAGTATTCAAAAATATTGCGCCTTCAAATTTTTTTTTTAATTTGGCTTGAAATACGAATAAATAAACTTTAATATAACCTTGGAAAAATTAGAACCTTAAAAAAATCATACTGTTCACTTTTAACTCTGTAGCCTATTTGTCCACATCTTGTGTTTTATGTTGCGCTGTGACGTTGTTATGACCCAACCTTACCCAAGTTTACCAGTCCCAATGTGCGCTGAGCCTGTTTCAAAAAGTTGTTTTGTCTACGGAATAATTGTTGGCGTGTGCGGTTAATCTTTCCCCAAAAGCGCGTAATCTCGCGAATGAAGCCTGTACTACTTTTTCGGCACATAGAGGACGAGAGTAATGATAACAGTTTGACGATAATCACGCAAAAAAAGAAGAAAAAACCCAAACAGGATTTCGACTGGCGTCGCGATCTCTTTCTACACTTCTTTGTTGCTATACAGATTCCCTTGCGGGCCCCTCTAGCTAAATCATGAAAAAGTGCTGTACAGTAGGAACCCGAAATATTCCGCGACACAGATATATTAATGAAGTTTTGAGCATGGGAAGAATGACTGTGATAGGAAACAGGCTACTTTCAATCCGAATTGACATGCTTTACTTCATTGATTCAAGTCATCAAAAGCATTACAGTGCATTGTGAAAGTTGAATTTTCTACCGTTGAACTACCTTTTATCACTAAATGTAGAACGGATCAGCGACAGCAGAGCAAGGCACGAGGCATCGAACCTTATGCATGGTGTAGACTGACAAAAATAATTCCTGTTTTGGGAATCCCTATACCCATAATGGGGTGAAGGTAAAACGGGGCCCTGTCGCGTTTTCACCACAATTCAATGTAGGCACACCAACAGCCATATCAATGCAAAGCTCCCGTCGAGCCCTTTTCAATGGTATGGCTGTGTGTAGGCCTATCTCGAAATTTGACGAAAACAAGACATGGTCCCGTTTCACATTCAAAATGTGTATAGGTGTTCCCGAAACAGGAATTATTTTCATCAGTGTAGTTCCTTGACAGATTTACAAAATGCTTTTTTTTTTTTGGAGAGGGTGCTCCTAAAGCAGGCCCTGCGAGAATATTGGAGTGGAAGAAACTCGTCTTGTTTCACAGCTGACAATGGCGATTACGTAAACTACCGTCTACAAGCTTGAATCAGCTTACTTGTCTACCATGAGACTAGTCTCCAGTATTTTAGGCAGCTGTTTGCCGCCGAGAAGTACAGGTAAGCGGCATCAGGCTTGGTAACTGCTGAGCGGAGCCGTACCGAATCAAGACACGGTACTTCATTTACCCTTCTGAGAGGAATGCGACTTGGAGACAAAGGGGAGCTTATGTGATGTTAAAGTGGATGCCTTGTGCCTCGCTACGCAGTTGATCCGCTTTGAATTACTACGAAAAGTAGAACACACGAGGAAGAAAATAAATCACTTATATTCGCGGTCGAAAATCGGTTGAATCGAAGAGGGGCGGCCAAAAGACGTAAGGCATAAAGTAAAAACTAACCCTTGTTTAAGGTATGAAGGTAGAACAGGGGAAGAGCGTACTTTGGCTATTTTTAAAGACACCCCTATGAGTAACCATATCAATGGAGAACTCTCGACGAAACCTTTTCATTTATATGGTTGTTGATAGGCTTATACCGGGTGGAAAATCCTAGAGGTCACTTGCGCGCGCTACGTTTGAACCTGTTCCCCTCTTGCTCCTCTAGCAGTCCGCGATCATTGGCTCGCCGGTGATACCCGAAGCGCGGCGGAAA